>ERZ1034980.1641-NODE-1641-length-13070-cov-42.728928_pt1 | contig 13070 bp, 12 predicted proteins | sample MGYA00520622_ERZ1034980 | MGnify/ENA primary metagenome ERZ1034980 (study PRJEB33766, sample SAMN09781791) | gut metagenome | biome: gut microbiome | host: Homo sapiens | place: Madagascar | study: EMG produced TPA metagenomics assembly of the PRJNA485056 data... | reverse complement strand
CGTGAAGGACATCTGGGGACTCGACAAGCTGAAGGTGAAGTAAGCGAGTTTCAAACTGGAATTTCATCATGAATAAAGGAAGACCCCGGCTTTTTAGCCGGGGTCTTCGTGCGATTATTCTTTATTCAAAAAGTAGAGTACGCGCTCCGTTTCCTGATATCCGAGGCTTTCGTAGAGATGAACCGCGATATCATTGTTGCTTGCGACCTGGAGAAGTACCTCCTTATATGGGCCGTTGGCCGGTGTGGTTTCGACGGCTTCCATTAGGGCGCGGCCATGCCCCTTTCCGAGATACGTATCGTAGACGAGGAGGCCGTAGAGGTAGAGTGTGTCGGCGCTGAACGGCGTGAGGTGCACTTCTCCATAGCTGTTTGAGAGGCTGTCGCCCGGATCAGCGATCGGGCGCGCGAGCTCCTTCGCCATGAAAAGCTCATCGTACTGATGCGTCGCACCGAGCGCACGTAGCGTCTCGTAGGTATCCGGCACGACGAACGGCGTCGCGGTCCGTAGCGGTCCGCCGGACATATCGGAATCATCCACGTCATACTGGTCTTCGCAGGAGCTGCTTCCATCCCGAGCGTCCTGAGAACAATCTTCGTCCGAAAAGGATATTCGATCGTATACCGTTTCATCATCTGCGGCGATCGGCCGCTTGATCATGAAGCGGATGCGATAGCCGCGGAAGTCGTCGAGCAGGCTCTGGTAGCACATGCGGAACATGCCGATCTGCCGCATTTCCGGATGAGTGAAGGCCTCGACCTCCAGCACCTGCTTCCCGTCGATGGTCTCGCCGAGGAGATAGCCGGAGAGCACGGCAAACAGTTCCTCCTCGACGCCGCTCTCCTCCGGATCATCATTTCGGATGATGTAGTAGAAGTCACCGTCCAGGTCTGCGTCATACGAGGTGTGGTCGACTGCATTGCACAGAGACACTAACGCGCTGACCGCATCCCAGGTTTCATCATCCAGTTCTTTCAGTAATTCTGCTTCCATATCGTTCATCTCCTGTATTCGCTGCTATGCAAAGCTGTATTCGTGCGATGTCGGGCTGTGGACATCCGGGTACGCATGCCCGGCACAGATCTGAGCCCGATTATACTAAACTTGCTATCATTTTTCCATTATGCTAAGATGTTGATGTTCATAGGTCTGCAGATTTTGCATGAAAAGGCGCTTCCTATGGGGAAACGTCGTTCGAATCTGCTCGGAAGCGCGGCGCAGGGCGTCGGGCGAGGGACTCTGGAGATCTCTTAAAGATAGGAATGTATGATCGGAGATAATATGGAAAAAATATATAAAACGATGCGAAATACGGGGGCGGGTTCGATCGCGCTCGGTGTAATCATCCTGGTGTCCGGCCTCATCATCGGCATCCTGTCGATCGTGAATGGTGCGCTGCTTCTGAAGCGGAAGAACGACATCACCTTCTAAACGGATGGCGAAGCACAGTACGAGAAACCAGCGTCTGGGCTGGGTTCTTTTCGTCCTTTATCTGGGCGTGCTGTTCTACCTCATGTTCTTCGCGGACATGGCGGAGCGGGGCCTCGGCGTGAAGGAAAACTATACCTATAATCTGAAGCCGTTTGTGGAAATCAAACGGTATCTTTTTTATGCGTCGCAAATCGGATTCCGAGGCGTGTTCCTGAACCTGTACGGGAACATCCTCGGATTTATGCCGTTTGGCTTCATCCTCGGCGTGATCAGCTCACGCTGCCGCAAGCACTGGTACGACGCGGTGATCTGCACCTATCTCCTCAGCTACGCGATCGAGATGATCCAGCTGATTTTTCGCGCCGGAAGCTGCGACGTCGACGACATCATCCTGAACACCCTCGGCGGCACCCTCGGCTACATCGCCTTTCACATCGTCCAGCACGAACGCATCCGCCACTACTTTCTGAAACACCCGAAGAAGAAACGACCGCAGCAGTAGCGGAAGAAGCCGAGGGGGCTGACCCCATAAACTACCGAGAAAGAATAGACGTAACTATGGCCAAAAAGAAAAGATATAATTATATAAAGAAGAAAATCGCGCGTGGTACCTGGCCGTGCATCCTGACGATGCTGCTGGCCCTGGGACTCCTGCTCGCGACCCTCGCACTGTCGGTGCACTTCCAGGGCCAGGGACCGATGCTTCTGGGTGCGCTCGGCTTCAGCTCCATCGTGATGTCCATCCTCTCGATCTACTTCCTGATCCTGGCCCTCCACGACAGCGAGAAAAAATACCTCCCGGTCCGCATCGGCGGCATCCTCGCCATCTGCGTACTGCTGGTCTGGATCATTTTCATCGCCCTCGGCCTGAAGGCGATGGCCTGACGGTCTCCCGCGAAGCCGAGGGGCCTGAACCCATCGAGGATAGAGCGACCACTTTAAGAAATTCGTAATGGGGTCAGACCCCATAAACTACCGGGAAGCGATGACGACCCGTCACCACTTCCCAGAAGGAATACTATGGAACGATATGATGATGTGATTGAGCGGATACGTGAGATCCCGGGGGAGCATGCGCTGAGTGCACCTTTCCAGGCATACTTCACGGCGGCTGCAGAATTTATTTTATTACTGGATGCGTTTATGAAGGCGTGCGCGGCAGGCGGATCACGGAGTGCAGCTACGTATGGGACCGTATCCGCACCGGCGGTGCCAACGTCTGACTGGATGCCCGTTGCAGAGCTTCGGCGCTGGAATGCGGCGCTGTATGCGGAAGCCGCGGAGCGCTACGAGGATTCCTACCTGAATCCGAGGGTGGCGGTAGCGAAGCTGGGACCGATCGGTGCCGAGCTCTCGGCACTGTACATGGAGCTGCAGGGGCTGATTCTGTCGGCCTACCAGCAGGATCTCGAGGACATCGTCTGCGTGCTCGAGACCTTCGTACAGGTTTACTGCATGTTCACCTCGGCACGGGAGGAGTATCTGGCTTCCTGCCCTGCGTCTGCTGAAGATCCGTCGCCTGCCATGGCACACCTGACCCCTGCTGCCGACCGGGATTCTGTCGCAAGCAGTCAGACCTCGGCAGATGCCCCGATGGCAGGCACCCCGGATACGAAGCAGCTCCGCGACGTCCTCTACAGCTATGCCCACGATTATTCCGAGGATTTTCTTCAGCGGAAGATGGATGCGATGTACATCCCGGCGCGTTCCTACGCGCGTCAGCTGATCCTCGACCACGATTTCCTGGATCCGGCAGACATCTGCCGTATCGGCTACTATGTCTCCGACACCGCGCTCCGGACGGCGGAATTTATCGCGAAGCTGCCGGACGACAGCATTGACCGCATGGCGCGGACCTGGTACCAGGGATTTAAGGATGGTTTCCGCATCCAGGGGAAGCCGTACGAGAAGAAGTCGGTCGTCGAGTTCAGCTACCCGGCGGGCTTCGAGCGCGTGGTGAAGCGCACCGCGGCACTCTTCGCGGAGGATGGCTTCGACTTCACGATCCCGCTGCGCCCGCAGCATTTCCTGACGCGCACCCCGGGCCGGAGCCGCCAGCTCTACGAGAGCCCGAATCCGCAGATGGATTTCGACCACAGCTACGACCTCGCCCTCGTGATGGGGGACCGCATCTGCGCCCGCATGCTCGAGGAGCAGCGCCGGATTTTCCGTTCCTACGGGGACGAGATCGGCCGCTACGCGGGTCCGGTCGTGATGGAAAGCTTCGGCGCGCCGGCGTTCGAGCCGGTGGAGGAGCCCGCGCGGCTTCGCTTCACGACGCACCAGTCCGAGGTGTACGGTCACTACCAGAACAGCGTGCAGCTGATCGTGCATGAATTCGTGCGCGAGGAAGAACGCTCGTTCACGATCATCGCCTGGCCGCTCCCGACGATCGGCCCGGATTTCGAGGCGATTTTCCGCGAGACGGAGGCAGTCAACACCCTGTCCTCCGCAGCGTACCGTCCGGTGCAGGAGTGTCTGATCGCCGCCCTGGACCAGGCGCGCACCGTCCATATCCTGGGGAAGGGCAATGCAACCGACCTCTGCGTACAGCTCCACCCGCTGGCGGATCCTGCCCGCGAGACGAATTTCGAGAACTGCCTCTCGGATGTGAATATCCCGCTCGGTGAGGTCTTTACCTCGCCGCAGCTCGAAGGCACCTCCGGTGTGCTGAACGTCCGCTCCGTGTTTATCGAGGGCTTCCGGTTCCGGGATCTCCGAATCCGCTTCGAGGATGGTCGCGTCGCCGACTACAGCTGCGCGAATTTCCCGGATCCGGAGCAGGGCCGTGCACTCATGCGCAAGGTGATCTTCGGAGAGAAGGAGCGCCTGCCGATGGGCGAGTTCGCGATCGGCACGAACACCCGCGCCTACCGGATGGCACGGCGCTACGGTATCGGTGCCCTGATGCCGATCCTCATCGCGGAGAAGACCGGCCCGCACTTCGCGGTCGGCGACACCTGCTACTCCTTCATGGAAGACATGCATCTCTATAATCCGGATGGCAAGGAGCTCGTCGCAAAGGACAACAGCTGCTCGATCCTCCGGAAGACAGAGCCAGAGAAGGCCTACTTCGCCGTGCACACCGACATCACGATCCCGTACGACGAGCTCGACCGTATCACGGCGATTCGCGCCGACGGCTCGGAGATCCCGATCATCGCCGGCGGCCGCTTCGTCCTCGCCGGAACCGAAGTGCTGAACGAAGCACTCGACGACTAAATTATAAAAGCTCAGTGATGAGGGTCCGGAAGGAACAGAAGCCATACGGTCTGGAAGTACTGTGCTTCTGTCACCGACCCCCCTCCGAACCATATCTGATCTGTTAGCGAAAAGGAAAGAAAACTCATGCTTTATCATCATCACGGGCGATGGCGCCGAACCTGCGCTGCCGTCCTCATGACCCTTCTCATATGTACCCTGGGGACGCCGCTCCTCGCGATGCGCGCGTACGCCGCGTGGAACTTCCCGTATACGGAACTCACCGCGGGCGCCGGCATCGTCCTCGACGCGGACACCGGTGCAGTCCTGTTTCAGAAGAACATGCACGAAAAGATGGCCCCGGCGTCGATCACGAAGGTGCTGACCGCACTCGTGGTGCTGGAGCACTGTGACCTCGACGAACAGGTGACCTTCAGTCATGATGACGTATACAATGTCGACGCCGGATCGTCGAATGCCCAGATCGAAGAGGGCGACGTCCTGACGGTACGGGACTGTCTCTACGCACTGCTGCTGAAATCCGCAAATGAGTGCGGTAATGCACTTGCCTGCCATGTGGCGGGGTCCCGCGAGGCCTTCGCCGACATGATGAATGCGGAGGCGACACGCCTCGGCTGCCAGGACAGCCACTTCGCAAATCCGTCCGGCCTCTATGCCGAGGATCACTACACCAGTGCCTATGATATGGCGCTGATCGGTGCGGAAGCGATGAAGAACAGGGACTTCCTGGAGATCGAGTCCCATGCGTCCTATAAGCTGGCGGGGACGATTAAGAATCCGGGTGGGAAGACGGTCTATATGGAACATAAGATGCTTCGGAAGGACACCGCCTATTCGGATTCCCGTGTCATCGCCGGCAAGACCGGCTATACGAAGCTCGCCGGCAACACGCTGATCACCATGGCGGAGCAGGATGGACGTCATCTGGTGGCTGTCGTGCTGCAGGATAAAAACCCGGCGCACTACGTCGACACGAAGGCGCTGCTGGACCTCGGCTTCAACCAGACGGAGAACCAGCCGGTTTCGGACGCGCTCTTTAATCGTGAGGAACTTCGAAACCGCTTCGTCGCGGATACCATCGTTGACGAGAGCTGTAAAACCTCCGATATCCATGTCGAGGGCGATGTGCTCCTGTCTCTGCCGAAGGGCTCGAGTCAGGACGGCATCACGTATAAGCTGAACTATAATCTTCCGTCGTCGGGGATTCCGACGCATACGATTGCGGAGATCGAGTATCTCGCAGATGGCGTGACGGTCGGCCGCTACTTCATCCAGAAGGAGCCGACCATCGAGGTTATCCTGCATGAGGCCCCGACCAGCACGAAGGTCGCCGTCGCTACCTCGGTCAGCGTCCTGACCATCGTCGGTGTGATGGCCTTCTTCATCCTCGGCTCCGGCACCGCCGTCGGCCTGAAGAACGTCCATGACGACCGGAAGCTGAGTCGCCGCATGCAGGAGAAGCGCGCACAGCGCCTCCGCGAGATGGAGATGTCCGAGGAAGAGTTCCTCGCCCTCGTCGAGCGACGCCGCGAACGGAAGACTTCGTACAGCCGCGAGGATGGATCGCAGCGTGCCCGCGCAGGCGTGGACGAAGTTCGGCTGCGGGAGCAGAAGACTTCGCGTGCCAGAAGCGAAGTTTCCCAGCTCAGCCTGAAGCAGCGTGCCCGCACGCACATGGAGGATGAACAGCTTCGCGAGCGCCAGTCCACGCACACAGTCCGCGCGGAGCGCAACCGCAGCCGCAGCCGCCGAAGATAGTTGATTTTCGCAAATGACTGCGTTATAACTATGTAACATTGTTTTTGTGCAATGTTGTTTTGGAAATGGTGTGGAGTTTGCGAAGAAGTGAATAATAAGTAATGTCGCAGGACATGGAAATGCCTGTTTTGCGAGAAAATGAAAGAGAAAAGACCAGCAAGGGAGCTGTCGCGTGAGCGGCAGCTCCCTTTTCTGTATTCCAGCCATAACCGGACGCTATGAAACGATGGATTTTATCCAACTTTAGTGAGAATTTCCCTTGCATTCGTGCACTGAAGTGATAAAATAAAGCAAATGTACGAGGCATGCGGACAAACGTCCGCGGTGCTCGCACACGGCAAAGAAGAATGTCCAGACGGAGATTTCGAGCAGGCACCGCCCGCGTGCATACCACGAAACACTCTTCACGAGGCGAGGGGATTCCGAAATCATCCGGACATTTCAGAGGAGGAGATTATGAAATTAGCAAAGCTCGTATCACTTGGACTTGCAGCGACGATGACCGCATCTCTGGCGGCATGTGGCACTTCTTCTACACCGGCAGCCGGATCGTCTTCCGGAAAGTCCGACGGAAACGTCATCAAGATCGGCGTATTTGAGCCGACGACCGGTGAGAACGGCGGTGGTGGATTCCAGGAGGTGCTCGGTATGCGTTATGCGAACGAGACCCATAAGACGGTGAAGATCGGCGACACCGAGTACACGATCGAGCTTGATGAGGTCGATAACAAGTCGGATAAGACTGAGGCCGTCAGCGCAGCCAACAAGCTGGTCGGCGATAAGGTCAGCGTCGTGCTCGGTTCCTATGGCTCCGGTGTTTCCATCGCGGCCGGCCAGATTTTCGCTGACGCGAAGATCCCGGCGATCGGCGCATCCTGCACGAACCCGCAGGTTACGCAGGGCAACGACTACTACTTCAGAGTCTGCTTCCTCGATCCGTTCCAGGGCACTGTGATGGCGAACTACGCATACCAGAACGGCTACAAGAGTGCAGCTGTCCTGACACAGCTCGGCGATGACTACTCCTCCGGCTTAGGTTCCTTCTTCAAGACCGCATTTGAGAAGCTCGGCGGCACCGTCGTTGACGAGGAGCAGTTCCAGACCAACCAGACCGATTTCAAGGCTGTGCTTACGAACATCAAGGCAGCGAACCCGGACATCATCTTCGCACCATCCTCCATCACGACGGCACCGCTGATCATCAAGCAGGCGCGCGAGCTCGGCATCGAGTCCCTGATCGCCGCTGGTGATACCTGGGAGAACTCCACCATCATCGAGAATGCAGGCACCTCTGCAGAGGGCATCGTTCTTTCTACCTTCTTCGATGAGTCCGAGCCGGCCAACGACGAGGCGAAGTCCTTCATCACCGGTTTCAAGGAGTATCTGACCGCGAACAAGCAGTCCGACGTCATCCCGGCCGTTTCCGCCCTCGGCTATGATGCTTACCTCGCAGCATACCATGCGATCGAGAAGGCACAGTCCACCGATGGTGAGGCGATCAAGGAAGCACTGAAGGGTGTTTCCTTCGACGGTGTGACCGGCTCCGGCATCAGCTTCGATGAGAATGGTGATGCAAACAAGGATATGGCCTTCATCAAGACCGTAAAGGACGGTAAGTTCGAGTTCCTGACCACCACAACCGTTCAGAACTAATGAAAGATTCAGCTCCGGGCGGTGGCACCTGTCGCCACTTCGCCGGCAGCCGATCCGTGCAGGAAGGACCGCCTTCCTGCATATTCTATTTATAAAGGGGAAAAACCTATGTCTCTTACAACCTTCCTGCAGCAGTGTCTGACAGGGATCTCGCTCGGCGGTGCCTACGCACTGATCGCCATCGGCTACACGATGGTGTACGGCATCCTGCGCCTGATTAACTTCGCCCATGGAGATATCTTCATGATGGCCGGCTACTTCATGATTTTCGCCATGGCGTCGCTGCCATGGTATATCGCCGTTCCGGTGACACTGATCACCACCACCGCACTCGGTGTAGGCATTGAGCGCGTCGCCTATAAGCCGCTCCGTTCCGCCCCTCGTATGTCCGTCATGATCTCCGCGATCGGCGTGTCCTACCTGCTGCAGAACCTTGCGACCTATCTCTTCACCGCGCTCCCGATGGGCTACCCGGAGATCCCGGTGCTGAAGCATGTCTATAAGATCGGCGGTCTGTCGGCTTCCTTCGTCACCTTCCTGACGCCGGTGCTGACACTCGTGCTCGTATACTTACTCATCACGCTGATCCAGCATACGAAGATGGGTATGGCGATGCGTGCGGTATCGAAGGACTATGAGACCGCGTCCCTCATGGGTATCGACATCAATAAGACGATTTCTCTGACCTTCGCGATCGGTTCCCTGCTCGCCGCGGTCGGCTCCATCCTGTATTTCACCGATCGTATGACCGTGTATCCGTATTCCGGATCCCTGCCGGGCATGAAGTGCTTCGTCGCTGCCGTATTCGGCGGTATCGGCTCGATCCCGGGTGCGGTCGTCGGCGGCTTCCTGATCGGCCTCGGTGAGACGGCGCTCGTCGCCGCGGGCTACTCCACCTTCTCGGATGCCTTCACCTTCGTCATCCTGATCGTCGTGCTGCTCGTGCGGCCGACCGGACTCTTCGGCGAGAAGACCACGAACAAGGTATAAGGAGGAAGCAGCGATGAAAACAAAGGTAAACATGACGCCGGAGAAGCGCAGAAATACGATTCTGAGCCTCCTGCTGATCGCGGCGATCCTCGGGGCCTGCGCCTTCCTGGATGCCAACAAATACAGCTACAATTATGCGATTTCCATCATCGAGCGTTCGATGATCTACGCCGTCGTCGCCGTATCCATGAACCTCGTGAACGGCTTCACGGGTCTGTTTTCCCTGGGCCAGGCCGGCTTCATGGCGCTCGGCGCGTATGTGACCGCGATCCTCACGATCCCGGTTAACCAGCGAGCCTCTGTGTACTACATCTCCGGTATCCATCCGGCGATCGCGAACCTGCACGCACCGATCCTCGTGGCGCTGATCCTCGGCGGTATCGTAGCGGCGGCCTTCGCGGCCCTCATCGGCATCCCGGTGCTGCGCCTCAAGTCCGACTACCTCGCAATCGCGACCCTCGGTTTCGCGGAGATCATCCGTGCGCTGATCTCGGCCCCGCAGCTTGACACCATCACGAACGGTTCGTATGGCCTCAAGTCCATCCCGGGCTTCTCGAGTTTATTTCAGGTGCTTGCGCTTACGGTCGTCTGCATTGGCCTCATGGTACTCCTGATCAACTCGTCCTTCGGACGGATGTTCAAGGCAGTTCGTGAGGATGAGATCGCGGCCGAGGCGATGGGCATCAATCTGTTTAAGACGAAGGAGCTCAGCTTCGTGATTTCGTCCTTCTTCGCCGGCGTCAGTGGCGGCATGCTCGCGATGTTCATGCGCTCCATCGACAGTAAGACCTTCCAGGTGTCCCTCACCTACGACATCCTGCTGATCGTCGTCATCGGCGGCATCGGCTCTGTGACCGGTTCTGTGCTGGGTGCGTTCCTCGTGACCGCCGGCCGTGAGCTGCTCCGCTTCTTCGATGAGCCGCTCTACATCGGCAGCATCAACATCCCACTGTTCCGTCCGGGCTTCCGAATGGTGATCTTCTCCATCCTCCTGATGGTGGTCGTACTGTTCTACTCCCGCGGCCTCATGGGCACGAGCGAATTCAGCTGGAACGGAATCCTCGGCTTCTTCCGGGGGCTCGGTAAGAAAAATGTGAAGAAAGCGAGGGAGAAGGTATGAATGAGATGAAAGAAAATGTCCTCCAGATGGAGAACGTCGTCATGCAGTTCGGTGGCGTACGCGCGATCGATGGCCTCTCACTCGAGGTCAACCGCGGCGAGATCGTCGCCCTGATCGGCCCGAACGGTGCCGGTAAGACGACGGCGTTCAACTGCATCACCGGCATCTACACCCCGACCTCCGGTGCGGTGAAGTTCGACGGCCGCGATCTCCGCGGCATTGCGCCGGATGCCATCACGAAGCTCGGCATCGCTCGTACCTTCCAGAACATCCGTCTCTTCTCGAGTCTGACGGTCTTCGATAACGTTCTCATCGCCGAGCATCTCCGTGCGAAGGACAATGTCTTCAGCGCGACGCTGCGCCTGAACCGGAAGGAAGAGGCGCGCATGCGGGCAGAGACCGAGCAGCTTCTGCGGGAGCAGGGCCTCTATGAGTACAAGGATGATATTGCGTCGAGCCTTCCGTACGGACTCCAGCGCCGCCTCGAGATCGCGCGCGCACTCGCGACGAAGCCGGAGCTGCTGCTCCTCGATGAGCCGGCAGCCGGTATGAACCCGCAGGAGACGCAGGAGCTGACCGACTTCATCGTGAAGATCCGCGATCAGTACCACCTGTCCATCTTCATGATCGAGCACCACATGGACCTCGTCATGCAGATCTCGGAGCGCATCTACGTGCTGAATTTCGGAAAGCTCATCGCGCATGGCACACCGGATGAGATCCAGAATAACCAGGAGGTCATCGACGCTTACTTAGGAGGTTCAGACGATGCGGAAGACTGAGATTTCTAAATCGTACATCCGAATCGACATCGTGGATCACTCCGGAAGAGCGGGAGCAGACAGCGTACGGATGAGAGAGAACAGGGGGGACACAACATGCTGAAAGTAGAGAATCTGAAAATTCATTACGGCGGCATCGAAGCCGTGAAGGGCATCAGCTTCGATGTACCGGATCACTCCATCGTCACCCTGATCGGTGCGAACGGTGCCGGCAAGTCCTCGACGCTGCGTACGATTTCCGGACTGGTGAAAGCGAGCGAAGGAAGCATTCTCTTCGATGGCGAGGATATCACGAACATGCCGACCGCGAAGCGTGTGGAGAAGGGCATCGTGCTCTGCCCGGAAGGACGTCACGTCTTCCCGGATATGACCGTCCTCGAAAACATCAAGATCGGTGCATATCTCCGGAGCGATTCCCTCGACGCAGACATCGAGGAGATCTACAGCATGTTCCCGCGCCTGAAGGAGCGGTCATGGCAGCTCGCCGGCACCCTGTCCGGTGGTGAGCAGCAGATGCTCGCCGTCGCCCGCTCCCTCATGTCGAAGCCGAAGATCATGATGCTCGACGAGCCGTCCCTCGGTCTCGCTCCGATCATCGTCCGCGAGATATTCTCGATCATCCAGCGCATCAACGAAGCGCATGGCACCACGATCCTGCTGATCGAACAGAACGCAAACATGGCCCTCAAGGTCGCACACCAGGCCTACGTCATGGAGACCGGCCGCATCACCCTCTCGGGCAGCGGCGCCGAGCTCCTCGCAAACGACGAAATCCAGGCCGCCTACCTCGGAAAGAAGAAATAAAACAGACAAAAGGCGCAGGGAATCACCGGACTCCCCGCGCCTTGTTTTTTTCGTAAAACGGGGCTTGTATTGGTTGTTCTATTTTGCTAATATAGTGAAAATTTGTGTATCGTTCAGAGCCATGCGGATTGATCGAAGACAATGTATCGTATGCTCGCATACAGAGACATTGTCTTCGATCAATCCATGTGGCGGATACGCCACACCGACGAACCACGTGTGGTTCGTCGGTTGCATGGCTCCGGTTAACAAGCGTTACCGGGGTTTCAGGCGGATACGCCACACCGACGAACCGCGTGCGGTTCGTCGGATGCATGGCTCCGAATGAGGCACAGTGTACATTAAGATTTAACTCTAAAAGGAAAAAAGATGAAATTTACAAAGATGCAGGGTTGCGGAAACGACTATGTATATGTAAATTGCTTTTCCGAACAGGTTCAGGATCCTTCGGCGCTGGCACAGCGCATCGCGGACCGGCACTACGGTGTCGGCGGCGACGGACTGATCCTGATCGAGCCGTCCGAGCGGGCAGATGCGTACATGCATATGTTTAACCTCGACGGATCGGAGGGCAATATGTGCGGCAACGGGATCCGTTGTGTCGCCAAATTTATCTATGATCACGGCATCATTCCCGCTGATCGCACAGAAGCAGTCATCGATACCAAATCGGGACTTAAGAACATAAAGCTGTATACTGAAAATGGAAAAATGACCCGCGCGACGGTGGATATGGGCGTTGCGAAGCTGACATCAGAGCTTCCGGAAGATATCACTGTTCACGGGATGCATCTTCATTTCATCGGTATAGATGTGGGAAACCCACATGCGGTATATTTCCTGTCGGATAATCCGGAGCTTCATGTTTCTGAGGTCTCTGATTTGGATTTTCTTTTATATGGACATGATTTCGAAACGCATCCGCGTTTTCCGGAGAAGGTGAACTCCGAGTTCATCCGGATCATCTCGGATACCGAAATCGACTTCCGTGTCTGGGAGAGAGGCTCCGGAGAGACCCTCGCCTGCGGAACCGGCGCAACCGCTGCCGTCGCCGCGGGCTGCCTCGCCGGGAAGCTTCGGAAGGATACCGATGTCCTCGTCCACCTCGTGGGCGGCGACCTCACGATCCGCTACGACGCTGCGAGCGGCCACGGCTTCATGACCGGCCCGGCAGTGGAGGTCTTTACAGGAAACTTTCCTGTAGATAATATATAATTAAGAAGTAACTTAAGTTAGTAACCATTCACCATGTAAAGATAGAAGGAGAAACAATGGACGCATTTTTGATTCTTGAAGATGGAACAGTGTTC
>ERZ1034980.1639-NODE-1639-length-13078-cov-9.730707_pt1 | contig 13078 bp, 12 predicted proteins | sample MGYA00520622_ERZ1034980 | MGnify/ENA primary metagenome ERZ1034980 (study PRJEB33766, sample SAMN09781791) | gut metagenome | biome: gut microbiome | host: Homo sapiens | place: Madagascar | study: EMG produced TPA metagenomics assembly of the PRJNA485056 data... | reverse complement strand
CACAAAATTATTTTTCCCCCTTTTTAACTTTTTTGCGTTAGCAAAAAAGCAGTAAATAATAAAAAAGCGTTTAAGCGTAGCGTAAAACGCATTCGTATTGCGCTTTTTGAGCGTAGCGAAAAAAGCTATTATTTTGTTTCTTTTTTAAAAGAAATAGTTCGCCCATTCTTTATAGTCGCTTATCGGCTTATTGTTTATGCTAAAAATATACTTACCCCCGCTTAGCTTTAAGGCAAGCTCTATAATCTTGCGCCCTTGACGGCTTAGCGGTATGCGTGCTGGCGTTAATGTTTTTGTGCTAAACTTATTAAAAATTATTGCGCTTTTATCGCTTGCTATATCATCTACGCGTAATATTCTTAGCTCGCCTTGTCTTTGCGGGCCAATCATCATAAACGCAAATAAAAGCTTTGTTTGGATAAATGCTTTACTATCTAAGACGCGTTTTATAAGCGTGCTTGTCTTTTGCTCGTCAAGGCAAAATCTATCATTTAAGAGTGTTGCGCGCTCTTTTGGCATATAGGTATAGTCTTTTAAGTCTTTGTTTAGCTCTTTTCGTGCTTGCTCGATAAAACTATAATCACTAATCAAGCCCTTAATTTTTGCTTGTCTTAATATGTGTCCTAGTGTAGATAGATTTTTTTGCATAATATTTGTGCTAGGTGGATTTTGCGCGGATGTGAATGCGTTAATTAAAATTTGCGCGTTAAGCTCGCTTAGCAATTTAGCCCCTAATGGTTGTAAAATCCACTTGTGAATGTAGCGGTTAGCGTTTTTTCGCCTGCGTTGTGCTCGCTCGTATTCAGCCGTGCCAACTTCGCCTTTTAGCGCGTAAGCAGCGGTAAAAAAATCATTATAGCATTGATTTAGAGTGTATGTTTATAGTGTCTGTTTTATTGTAAGCTCTTTTTTTTTTTTTCTATTGGATCTAGCGCGTCTTGGGAGTATAATGTTCTGTATTCATCGCGTGCATTTGCTAAGCCATAAAGGTTTGTAAGCTCGTTTAATCTTACCCATTCGCCTTTTTTAGTTTTGTAATAAAAGAATTTTTTGCCTGTTGGATAAACCCATAAATAAAAGCGCGTGCCATTTCCATTTAAGCCATAACGCGTTGCGGTCTTGCTTTTGCCATTATGTTTAAAGCCTGCTAATTCTTTTGCTGTTGTAAGTGCCATTTCTAAGCTTTTTTGATGATTTAGCACTATGCTAGATTTATAGTGTTTGATATAGCGCTTAATAGTGCTTGGGCTTGATTATATTTTTAAAGAAAATTAAAGAAAACTTATAATGGCTTAAAACTCGTTTTTATCGTGCTTTTGTGAAGTTTTATGAAAGTGATTAAAATCTTAAAAAAAGCTTAAATGGTGCCCAGAACCGGACTTGAACCGGTACAGCCAAAAGGCCGAGGGATTTTAAGTCCCTTGTGTCTACCATTCCACCACCTGGGCATATTTTTACAAAAAAGGCTGTAATCATACCAAAACAAAACTTAAAATTAGCAAAAAAAGCAAAATTTAAGCTCATATGCGCTACAATCACAATCTTTTTTGTGGGGCCATAGCTCAGCTGGGAGAGCGCTTGAATGGCATTCAAGAGGTCGGCGGTTCGATCCCGCTTGGCTCCACCATTTTTATTTTAACTTAGCTTAACGCGCTATATTCATTGTTTTAGCTTGCTTTAAATACTCCGCTAGTAATAATTAAAATTTTAAAAAATGCGATTGCCTTGTGATTTTGATAAAATTTTAAATAAATCCTGCGTGGATTTTGCCAAATTAGGATTGTTTTGTTTATATTCAGCAAGCTTTTTGTATTTTTTAGCTAAATTTTACCCTTTGTTTTATTAAATCGCATAAGAGGTTATCAATGCAAGCCCTAGCTTTAAAATATCGTCCTAAAAATTTTGCCGAATTAATTGGCCAAGATGTTATCGCAAGCTCGCTTTCGCGCGCCCTTGATAGCGAGCGTTTAGGGCATGCTTATTTGTTTTCTGGGCTTAGAGGTAGTGGCAAGACTAGCTCGGCTAGGATTTTTGCTAAGGCGCTGTTATGCCAAAAGGGCGTTAGCTCCCATCCTTGCGAGGTTTGCCAGAGTTGTGTGATGGCAAATGAAGGTCGCCATCTTGATATAATTGAGCTTGATGCCGCAAGCCATAGAAGCATAGATGATATTAGGGATTTAACCGAGCAAACGCGCTATGCGCCGATGTCTGGGCGATTTAAAATTTTTATAATTGATGAAGCACATATGCTTACCCAGCAAGCTTGCAACGCGCTTTTAAAAACGCTTGAAGAGCCGCCAAGTTATATAAAATTTATCCTAGCCACAACTGATCCGTTAAAGTTGCCAGCTACGATTTTATCGCGCACACAGCACTTTCGCTTTAAACCTATAAGCATTCAAAATATCGTCCATCATTTAGAATTTATTTTAAGCAAAGAGGGCATAAAGTATGAAATAGATGCGCTTAATATCTTAGCAAGAGCGGGCGAGGGCTCTTTGCGCGATACGCTTACTTTGCTTGATCAAGCTATAATTTTCACCCACGAAAACATCAGCGCCACGCAAATTGCCGATATGTTAGGCATTTTAGATCCAGCAAAAATAGATGAAATTTTAAAAGTGGTTCAAAATGGCGTAGATGCCGATATAAGCGCGCTTATAAAAGAATTAAACGAAAGCGATGCGGTTATGATAATCAACGAGCTAATCTCAAATTTAAAATTTAAGTTTATCTCGCCAAATCCTAGCTTTTCTTTGCTGATTTTTGAGCGATTTTTTCGTATTTTAAGCCAGGCAAAAAATATGCTAAATAGTGGCAGCGATGCTGAGTTTGTGCTGTATATAACGCTATTTATGATGAAAGAATGCTTTAATATCCCAAATATCGATAATGTGATTTTAAACGCGCAAAGCTCATTAGATAATAAAACAAATCAAAATTTGCCAAAAAGCGCGCAAACTCCCACAAATGCTACAAATTTTAATCCGCAGCCTAATCAGCCAGTACCAACAAAGCAAGCACAAAAGCCTTCAAGCGCTGATATGTATGAGCGTTTTTTAGGCTTGATATATGATAGAAATTATGAGCTTGGCGAGTGTTTTAAAGAGTGTATTTGTTTTGATGGTTTTGAAAATGGCATTATTAGCCTTAGCTCGCGAGCAAATAACGAGCAAAGCGCGATGCAGCGCAAGTATTGGGGCGTTATTAAAGAATTAGCATTGGCTAGTTTTGGTAGCGATAAGTTTAAGGTGCAAAAAATCCCTAATGACTTGCCAAAAAGCGATGACGATGTGCTAAATAATATTTTAAGCGCGCAAAATGCCAGCCCTAATCCAAGCAATATCTCTAGCCAAAATGCTAGCCCTAATCCAAGCGCAAATAATAACCCAAATGCCAGCGATAAGCAAGTTAGCACAAATGAAATTTCAATAACCCCATCAAGCGAGCAAGCCCTAAGTAAAGATGAGCTTAGAAATATAAATGAGCTTAATATTTTATTTGGCGAACCTGAGATTATAGAGGATAAAAAAGATGATAAATGATTTAATAAAAACTTCTTATGATAAAGTGCCATATCAATCAAATGCTTTCATAAACGCAAGCATAGATAGAATGTATGTAGTAACAAAAAGCTATGGGATAAATGCCACAAAACCAGAAAATGCGCGCGTTTTAGAGCTTGGCTGTGCAGCCGGTGGCAACATAATAGCACAAGCCATAAAGCATAAAAGCGCAAATTTTATAGGCGTGGATTTAGCCACTAGCCAAATCCAAGAAGGCCAAAAAGCTATCAATAAACTAGGGTTAAAAAATATAGAGCTATTTAGTGATGATTTAGCTAATATAGCTAGGGGGGGGGTCGCTAAATACGGCAAGTTTGATTATATCATAGCTCACGGCATTTTTAGCTGGGTGCCTGATTTTGTAAAAAAGGCAATTTATGAAATAGGCGCGAAGTTATTGAGCGACAATGGCGTGCAAATGATAAGCTACAACACCTACCCAGGCTGGAAATTTAAAGAAATAACGCGCGATTTTATGCGTTTTGCTAGTAAAGATATAGATTTTGATAAAGAGCCAGCACAAAAATTACAATGCGCTCTAAATGCTTTAAAATTTGAAATAGGCGCATATAAAACCACTACATTAAGCAGCCCAGCCCATGATTATCAAATCCTAACAAGAGAGCTAAAAGCCCATAACAATAAAAAAGTTCAAGATAATAAAAACCCTAGCTACATTATGCACGAATATTTAGAAATTTATAATTCGCCCTCGTATTTGATAGATTTTGTCGCTGATGCCAATGATTTAGGGCTTGCTTATGTTGAGGATATGCATTTACATTTTGATTATAATGAGTTTAGTAACGCCGCTGTCGAAGAATACGCCAAATTAGCGTGGAAAAACCGCATAGAAAAAGATCAAATGTTTGATTTTCTTAACTCCACGCAGTTTCGCCACTCTCTTTTAACCCTTAAAAAAAATGAAAGCAAAATATGCCTAGATCACGCCAAAATGCAAGAGCGCATTATGGATTTTCATCTTTGTCTTAGTGATAAAAGCGAGTATTTAAAAGAGCGCGCGAAGGGCTTAGAGCTTGAGCATTTGGTGCGTGCGCTTTATGATGCCTATCCAGCTAGCATTAGCGTGCGCGAGGCCATAAAGCTAGTCCCGCAAAATACTTTAATAGGCCATATTTATGATATATCAGCGGTTACAAGCAGTATTTTTATAAGTTATGAGAGGCTTTTTGATATTAAATACGAAGTTAATAAATCGCGCCTAAGACAGGATTTTATGCCTTTGGTGCGGTATTTGGCAAATGATAAAACGCAGGCTTTGTGTTTGGGCGGTTATTTAAATCAAGCCCTGCGCCTAAATAGCACCGATTATGAAATATTTACTATGCTTGATGGCAAACACTCAAAGGCCGATATTATAAAGTATTTATTAAAAAAATGCCGTATGGGTAATTTTGTGCCAAGCGTGCAAATTGACGGCAAGCAAATGCTTTTAAGCAAGCCAAGCGAGCAAGAAGCGCATTTTAGCTCTGTGGTTGATAATCTTATAAAGGGCTTAGAGTTAGCTTATATGTTTGAGAAATTTTAATTAAAATATTTGAGAGATTAAAATTTTAATTTTAGTAGCGCAAATTTTAAAATTTAAGGTTTAATAAGCGGTTGATTGCTAAAAATAAATTTTAATAAAACAACAGCACTTGCAAGCTTGAAGCTTGCAAGCAAAATATTAGCGTTTAGAAAATTGTGGAGAGCGGCGGGCTTTGCGGCGACCGTATTTTTTACGCTCTACGGTGCGACTATCGCGGGTTAGCAAGCCTTCTGGTTTTAGTGCTTTACGAAATTGTAAATCAAGGGCTGCAAGTGCGCGCGAAATGCCATGCCTTAATGCTTCGGCTTGGGCTGAGTAGCCACCACCTAGCGTTACAGCTTTAATATCTACTAAGCTTTCTTGTTTGGTTACTAGTAGGGGCTGGACGACTTTTAGCTTGATGGCTTCATGTCCGCCAAGCCAAGTGTTTAAATCCATACCATTTACTATAATCTTGCCACTACCAGCTTTTAGCCATACCTTAGCGACTGCTGATTTTCTCTTGCCTGTTGCGTATGTAGTAGAAGCCATTTTTATTTTCCTTTATTTTGTATTTGTGCGGTGTGCGGATGCTCGCTGCTTGCATATACACGGAATTTTTTAATCATTTCTTTGCCTAGTTTTGTCTTAGGTAGCATACCGCGCATTGCTAGTTTATAGAGTTTTTCAGGTTTGTTTTTTAGCATTTGGCCAAATTTTTCGCTCTTAACTGAGCCAAAATAACCCGAATGACGATGATAAAGCTTATCTTCGGCTTTATTTGCGCCGGTAAAAATAGCCTCTGAGGCATTTATGATGATGACAAAATCGCCACAATCTACATTTGGAGTATAGCTTGGTTTATGCTTGCCACGCAAATACACAGCTGCTTTTGTAAGCAAGCGACCAAAAATCTCGCCCTTAGCATCAAGCACGATCCATTCGCGCTTAACTTCGCTAGGTTTTGTAATTCTAGTCATTTTCAATCCTTTCATTTTTTACAAAATAAAGGCGCAATTATAAGATTTGTAGCTTATAATATGCTTAAATTAAGTTAAAATTTATATTAAAAATATTTGAAATTTTGTAATTTAGCAAAAGGCGAAATTAAATTTTAATTTTGCCTTTTAAAGTGGTGAAGTTTAGCTAAATAAGCCATCAAGTTCTTTTAAAACTTTTGTATTTTGTGCTTTTGTGCCTATGGTGATGCGAACGGCGTTTAGGTCGTAGCTTTTAAGGTTGCGCAGTATTATCCCGCGCGATAATAAAATATCGCAAAGCTTTGTGCTGTCGTATTTATCGCTTAGTTTAAAAGTGATAAAATTTGTGTAGCTAGGGATAAATTCTATGCCCTTTTTGTTGGCAAAATTTTCATATTTTTTCATTTCTTGGAGATTGTTTTTTAGCGTTTTGATGATGAAATTTTCATCATTTAAAGCAGCAATAGCACAAGCTAGGCTTGGCGTTGAGATATTAAATGGTGGTCTTAATTTATGTAAGGATTTGATTATTTCGTTATTTGCTATGCCATATCCTACTCGCATTCCGCCTAATCCATAAGCTTTTGAAAAGGTTCCCAAATACAGCACATTTTCAAAATTTCGCACTAATTTTTTTGGATTTATGGCTTTTTTGCTGTCTTTAAAACTAGCAAATTCCATATAAGCACAATCAAGCATAATTAGAGTGTTTTTATCAATTTTGGCTATGAAATTTTCAATCTCGCTAGCGTTTTCGCACTCACCAAGTGGATTATTTGGCAAGCATAAAATAACCACGCCAATGCTATTTTTGTGTTTTTCATAAAGTTCTAAAAGCTCGGCTAAATCGTGCTTTTGGCTTTTTGTTTTAAAATGTGGCGCGCCGATGTGGCTAGCATAAACTCCATACATACCAAAGCTAACGCCTGCTGTTAAAATGCCCAATTTATCATTACAAACTGCGCCTAAGGCGAACTCAATCACCTCATCAGAACCAGAACCGATAATAAAATTTTCGCTTTTTAGCTCAAATTTTTTGGCTAGGGCATTTTTTAGCTCATGGTAGCTATCATCTGGGTATAAATTAGCCCTTTTGGCTGCTTTTTTTATGGCTTTAATGGCTAGCGGCGATGAGCCAAATGGATTTTCATTGCTTGCTAATTTTATGATTTTTTTAGGATTTATTTTAAAATCTTTGGCAACTAATTCTATTGGTTTGCCGGCTTCATAAACGGGCAAATTTTTGATTATTTCGTTAAATCGCATCAGCTATCCTTTTAAATAAAGCCGTGATTTTACAAATATAAGTATTAAAATAGAATTAAATTTTCTTTTAAGTCAAATTTGATAAAATTTGCGGTTTAAACTTTAAAATTTAGGCGCAAATGACAGATTTAAAATTACGATTTTTACTAAACTCACAAGAGATATTTTCAAAATTAGCCAAAAATTTTATTTGTGAAAAAACGAAGTATTATTTAAGGCTAAAAAATAACGCCCTAAGCCTAAGTAATAACGATAAAAACGCGATTTGTAATGCTTTGTTACAAAGCAAATTTACTTTTAGTTTGGCTAATTTGCCTTGTGTGATTTTGCTTTATGATTTTTGCGATTTGGCTATTTTAGAAGTTTCTTTTAATGATGCTGATGAATTAAAAAATTTTAACTTGCCTAGCGTGATTGAAAATTTAGTGCTTGAAAATATCACAAATAACGATTCTTACGCACTTAATAATGTGGCACTTTTTGGCAATCCTCGCTTTAAATTTAATTATCAAAACGCCTTAAAATACGCCCAAAACTTAGCTAATTTTAGCTTGCAAAGCCCTGGGGTAATAAGCGCTTATGATGGGATTAGATGCGTGCTTATCTCGCTAATAAAACCGCTAAAAGCGACCCTAAATAAATTCTTAGCACACAAAAACACAAAAAGCATAAATGAATTAAATTTTATTTTAATGCAAAATATAGCGATTATGCAAAGTTTCGGGGCGATTTTTGATGAAAAAATTTTAAATGTTTTTTTAAGCTTTTTAAACAATTACACAACAAACCTTAATGAATTAGCCAAAAAAAATTATTTATGCGAATATTTACAAGTTCAAAATATCGGTGTTCAAAGTTTCGCTATCTTAGAGCGCGAACGCTCTGTGCTTGAAGATGATTGTATCGCAAAAAGCCATGAATTAGAAAATATATTAAAAGAGTGGGTTTTTGTTTTGCATGATGATGAATTTTTTTATTCATCGCCTCTTGGTAAAAATGAGCTTAAAAGCACGCTTGCGCCGTTATTTTCTCGTAAAATCAATATGTTTTTAACTCAAATTTATAGCTTAAATTACGAATCCATCGGCATTAAAGCAAATGAGCTTTTTGTTTTGGCTAGTCTTTTTGGCTCGCTGTATCAAAGCCAAAAATTTGCCAAATTCGCTAAAAAATTAAATAATATCAGCATAAACTCTAATCAAATTGTAAAATACAAAATTTTAAACAAAGCATTTAATGGCGCGCAAATGGACGATTTTAAAAAGCAATTAAGCCAAAATATCGCACAAAGTGTAAAAAAATTAGACAAAAAAAATCAAAAACTTTATAAAAAAGTCGATGAAATTAAAGAAATTTTAAAAAGTAATAAGAGAAGACATCGAAACAGTATTAAAAATTTACGAAGAAAAAGGATTTTAGTGCAAAAGCAAGAAAAAATAGTACAAATGTTTGATAGTATCGCGCCAACTTACGATATAACAAACCGCATTTTGAGTTTTGGCATAGATAAAAGTTGGCGCAAGCGTGCGGTGGATTTTGTGCTAGAAAAATATTCACATCATAGCATAAATATCGCTGATATAGCTTGTGGTACTGGCGATATGATAGATTTATGGGATAAGCGCGCAAAGCTGATAAATATTGTTATTAAAAGCATAGCTGGCATTGATCCTAGCAAAGGTATGCTAGAAGTAGCGCGCAAAAAATTTATCAAAAATGAAAAAGTGCGCTTAGAGTGCGCTTATGCCGATAATACCGGCTTAGAAAGCGACTGGGCGGATATCATTTCAATAAGCTATGGCATTAGAAATGTAAGCGAGCGCGAGAAGGCTTTGTGCGAGTTTAATAGAGTGCTTAAAAATGGCGGTTATTTGCTGGTTTTAGAATTTACAAAACGCTCAAAAAAGGGCTTTATGGCAAACTTGCGTGATTTTTATTTGCTAAAAATGCTACCTAAAATCGGCGGTTTTATCAGCAAAAATAAAAATGCCTATGAATATCTTCCACAAAGCATTGAAAATTTTTTAGACAAAGAGCAGTTTAAGAGCGAGCTAAAAAAAGCTGGTTTTCAAGTAGAGATTATTAGAAGTTTTTCTTTTGATATTTGTTCTATGTTTGTAGCTAGAAAAGTAAAAGAATTAGATGATTTTAGTATGCTTGATTAAGGGTAAATTTTAAAATTTCGCCCTTATTTTGGCATTTTTAGGGCAAATTTTAAATTATGAATTAGAGCGCAAATATTCAAGCACTTCATCGCTGCTATCAAGTAGGGCAAAAGAGCTAAAATCAAGCTCATTTATCATACCGCGAGCTAGCAAAACCTCGCGCATAAACTCTACTAATTTAGCCCAAAACTCTCTCCCATAAAAAATAATTTTTGCTTTTTTGAGCTCCGTGCAAGCTAGCACAAGCACCTCAAATGCTTCATCAAGCGTGCCAAAACCGCCAGGCATTATGATAAAAGCACAACTTTGCTCTATTAGCAAAAGTTTGCGCTCACTTAGCTTGTTGGAAATTTTAACGAGCGTGCAATATTGATTTGTGATTTGTTCGTGCGGGAGCTTGATGTTTATGCCTATGCTTTTGCCGCCAGCTTCAAAAGCACCTTTATTTGCTGCTTCCATTATCCCGCTACTACCGCCTGTAATGACGCCATATCCTTGCTTTGCTAGGTTTTTTGCTAGCTCGTAGGCGGCTTTGTAGTATTTATCGTCTGCTTTTATTCTAGCTGAGCCAAAGATTGTGATATAGTGCATTTTCGTCCTTTTAGCGCGCGATTATACTAATACTAGCTAAAATATAATTTAAAAAAGCAAATAAATAAAGTAATAAAGTATATTTTTAAGAAAATGCTAATTTTTTAGCGATATAATAGTATTTTAAAAACTGGGGTAAAGATGAAGGTTTTAATAGCTTTAAGTGGTGGCGTAGATAGTTCGATGAGTGCCAAAATTTTATTAGATGCTGGTTTTAGCGTGATTGGGTGCTATATGATGCTCCACGATAAGCCAAATTATCACGAAAAAAATATTGCTAATGTGCAAAAAGTCGGTGATTTTTTGGGGATAAAGACACAAATTTTAAATTTAAAAGAGCAGTTTAAGCACGATGTTTATGATTTGTTTGTTAGTTCTTATGCTAAGGGCATTACGCCCAATCCTTGCGCGCATTGTAATCGCTTGATAAAATTTGGGGCTTTATGGGAGTTTGCTAAGAAAAATGGCTGCCAAAAAATCGCCACGGGGCATTATGCGCGCATTGAAAATGGGCTTTTAAAAGCGGCCGTTGATAAGAGTAAAGATCAAAGTTATTTTCTTTCAAATATCGAACCTGCCGTGCTTTCACATATTATTTTCCCGCTTGGTGATAAATTAAAAAAAGACATTAAAGCAAATGCGGCAAAATTTCCACAAATCGCCGAGCTAGCCACGCAAAAAGAAAGCAGTGAGATTTGTTTTGTAGAAAATTCCTACACAGAAATTTTAGCCAGGCATTTTAACACGCAAATGCGCGGAGTGGTGCGAGATAGCACTGGGCGGGCAATTGGCGAGCATGATGGATATATGAATTATACAATCGGCAAGCGCAAGGGATTTAGAGTGCATGGCGCGCACGAGCCGCATTTTGTAACGGCTATAAATCCTGAAAATAACGAAATAAGCGTTGGTTTAAAAAAAGAGCTTGAAAAAACAAGTTTTGAGACTTTAAATTTTAATAATTTCACAAATGAAACTAGTTTCAAATGCGTTGTAAAAATTCGCTACAAAAGCGAGCCTGTGCCGTGCGTGGTGCGCCAAAATGGGCGCGGTGGCGTGTTTGTAGAGCTTTTGCGTCCTGCAAGTGCGATAGCTAGCGGGCAGCTAGCGTGCTTTTATGATGAGCAAGCCAGAGTGCTAGCTAGCGGGTTTATAGCGTAATTTATGGTTTGATAAATCCGCGCTAAGTGTATAAATTTAGGCTATGAAATTTTAATAAATTAAAATTTGAAGTTAAATGTGTGCGCAGTAAATAAAAATATTTGTGCTAGGCCAGCGCGCATTAAGTGTGATGTTAAAATTTAATGGCAAATTTTAATAAAATTTTTAAATATCCTTATGCCATTGATAATATTTCAAGCTAACGCTTGCTAGCGCGCCTATGCCTTCTTCGCGCCCGATAAAGCCCATTTTTTCCATAGTTGTAGCTTTGATATTTACAAAATTTTCATTTACACCTAAAATGCTAGCCACATTTTGGCGCATTTGCTCTTTAAATGGTGTGATTTTGGGCTGTTGGGCTAGTATTGTGATATCCGCATTTACTATATCAAACCCAAAATTTCGCACCATTTTAACGCAAGTTGCGAGCAAATCCTTAGAGCAAGCGTCCTTATAGCGTTCATTAGTATCTGGAAAATGCTCGCCTATATCCCCAAGCCCACTAGCCCCATAAATCGCATCGCACAAAGCATGCAAGGGCGCATCGCCATCGCTGTGTGCTTTTAATGCTTTAATATATGGGATTTTCACCCCACAAAGCGTGATATATTCGCCAGCACAAAAACTATGCACATCAAAGCCATGACCACTAAAAAAAACCTTATCTGCTTTTGGCAAATTAAGATAAGCCAAATCATCTTTAAAGGTTATTTTGCGGGCTTTTTCATCGCCTTGGACATAGCAAATTTTAGCGCCTATTGCTGATATTGCTTGGCTATCATCTGTGAAATCTTCGTTATTTTCAAGTGCTTTTTTAAGCAGCCCCAAGCGCGAAATTTGCGGAGTTTGGATAAGTTTTAGCTCATCTCTATTTATGCTAGTAGAGCCTAAAATGGCAGTATCGGCAACTTTTAGCGCTGGGACTATGCACTGGGCGTTGTTTAATTGATTTATTAGCCTTGAAATTAGCTCAGGTAAAATGCAAGGTCGCGCGATATCGCTAGTCATTACATATTCGCTATTAACAAAATTTAAGGCGTTTTTTAGGCTTTGCTGGCGCGTTTTGCCGCCGATTATGTATTCAAAGCTTGGCTCAAAACGCTTCATATAAGCTATTTCGTTTTCTTTGGCGGCGATTATGATTTTTTTAAAAGGTAGCATTTTGGCCAAATTTTTACTAGCATAAAGCCATAAAGGCTCGTTAGCGATCCTTAGCCATTGTTTTTTTGTGGGCATTTTAAAGCGCGAGCTATCGCCTGCGCCAAGCATAATTAGCGAAATATCTAGCATTTTTTTCCTTAGTTTCGATTTTGTATGCCACTTTTTTCCATTTTATCTATTTCATTTTGATAATCTGGATTAAGTTTTTTTAAAGCAGCATTTAGGGCTGAGATCATTTTAGCATCTGCGTTTTTTGAGCCAGCAAAATACTTAATAAAATTAAGCTGTTCATTTGCTTCGTTTGTGATTTTATCGCTTTTAATAGGCAGTTTAAAATTTGCTAAAAAATACTCGCTGATTATGTTTAAATCATTTTTTGATGCGGTTTTGGATTTTAAGAAGTCGTTTATTTGTTTTAGGCTTGGTTTTTTGGCGTTTTTGATTAGCTCTATTACATCTATATCACTCTTAGCGCGTGATTTAATGCTAAAATATAAAAGAAAAAACACAAGAGCTAAAATTATAAATAAAAACACAAGCAAAATAATAATTAAAAGAGTTTTATTCATAAAAAAGCCTAAACTTAAAATTTAAGCGCAAATTATATATTTTTTTGTATAATTTTCCTTTAAATTTGGTTAAAATTAATTTGTTAAAAGG
>ERZ1034980.1636-NODE-1636-length-13094-cov-8.373418_pt1 | contig 13094 bp, 14 predicted proteins | sample MGYA00520622_ERZ1034980 | MGnify/ENA primary metagenome ERZ1034980 (study PRJEB33766, sample SAMN09781791) | gut metagenome | biome: gut microbiome | host: Homo sapiens | place: Madagascar | study: EMG produced TPA metagenomics assembly of the PRJNA485056 data... | reverse complement strand
ATTTTAGAGGAGGTAATAGTATGAGTAAAATATCATACAAACAAGAAATAGAGAAGATGGCTAGCATTGGAAGTGCCGCAAAAAGTGCTGGAAAGTTTATGAATAGAACTGCTACGGGAGCATTGCTAGGAGCTGGTATAGGCGGAATGAAGGGTGTTAGTGCAAACGCTAATGATCCAAACGCTAATCAAGATACAAAAGAGATAAACATAATGGGTGGCCTTGCTAGTGGAGCATTGCTTGGTGGTCTTGCTGGTGGTGTTGGTATTGGAGCGGCTAAAAAAATGGGTAAGGGTATAGTTAACAAGGTAACTCCTGGCTTTATGAAGAAATCAGAGATGGAAGTTCCTACGGAAGAGGAGAAGGGAATTAATAATGATGAAGCTAGAGAAGAAGTTCAGGAGAGTCCTAACGAAAAAGAAAAATCTAGAATGAGAAGTAGCATTAATAATTACAAGAAAGAGATAGAGAAATACTCTATGCCCAAAATAGCAAAATACATGAACGATGTAAAATGCGAAAAGTGTGGTTTTGATGTAACCCCAAATAGCGATGATGGGCGTTGCCCTCAATGTGGTGCTCTTGGTGGGGTTGCCCCTAAAGCATCACCTTCATATACAAGAAGTGCACCTTTATTGACAAGAGACCAATTAATGGGTAGACTAACTGATGAGATGTATAGTGCAAGACAAAACTTCTACAATATGTATTAGGAAAATAATAGAGAGGGTTGCCCTCTCTATTATTTTTTTGCTCTCTTTTTCTTAGTTATTTTGCCTGTATCTGTTTCAATTTGATCTACCATCTTTTTAGTGATATCATCATCGCTATCATTGCCATTGTTACCTTCCATAATCTTTTTAGTTATAGATACTATTGCATCTTGCTTTTTATTGTCTATATCCATTTCTGCTTTAATAAGCATATCTTTAAGTTCCTTCTTCATCAAATCTATTGATGCCTTGCTCACATTTCTTAAATCTTGTTGATATATTTTGCCCTCTTGCGCTAAATTCCTAAAACCTTCTATTGTCGCTGTGTGCATTTCTTTTGCTTCCTTATCACAAAATTCCACTTTTTCTTTATATGTACTAAATGCTTTACCTGCCCTCTTTACATCTGCCTTTAAGTTTTCTATTTGTCTTTTGATTTCCTCACTTTCCTCTTTATTATATTCCATCATATTGTGACATTGTTTTGTCATTATTAATGCTGTTGTTATTGATCCTAAACCTGCTCCTATTGCTGCTGTTGTTGCTACCATTATTCCTTTTTTTATGTTCATTTTAATTACCTCTTTCTTTATTTTACTTTAATGTCTTATACTAAAAAGTAGACAAAAAAATTAAGTGGCCGAAGCCACTATTTAATATGTATAAGTTATGCCAATCCTTGCCATAATGCATTAACACTTCATTTTCATATTCTGTCGCTACCTTTATTTTTATTAATCTTCCTTCTTTTACTGTCAACATTGTTATTGCTATCATTTCAAGTCCTCACCTTTCATGCTTTTCTTTACTTTAATATCTTATACTGAAAAAACACTAAAAAATAAAAGGGCACTAAGCCCTCTTATTAATGGTGTTTTGTAGTTCCAATTGTTTTTGGTTTTGATAATTTAATCTTGTCCTTTTTCACCAAAGTTGTAGTTACTACTCCTATTATCCCTATTATTGCTATTGTTCCTATTACTGCTACTGTTTTGTTGTTATTATTCATTATAAATCACTCCTTCCTTTAATATCTTATACTAAAAAGATTGAGGGATACACCCCTCAATCTTTTTAGTTATTATCTTGTTCTCCTGTTTCTTCCTCTGTTTTTTCCTCTGTTTTTTCCTCAACCTCTTCTTGCTGTATCTCTTCTTGTTGTGTTTCTTCTTGTTGTGTCTCTTCTTGTTGCATTTCCTCTTTATTGTCTTCTTCTTGAAAGTCAACTTCAACTATTTCATTATCTTCTTCTTTTTCATTTACCACTTCATTTACTGCTTCCATTGTTGCATTCTTACTTAAAAAGTAAACTAATCCTGTTGCTAATCCTGTTGCTAATGCTGAACCTGCTACTACTAATGTTTTCTTTCCTAAAATTTTCTTTAAACTCATTTTTAATTACCTCTTTCTTTCTTTTATTTTCTAATTAATTATGTATTTTCTCCTCTAATCTCTTATACTAGAAAATCACTTATTTTTAAAATAGAAAATAAGTAAGTCATAATGTATAATTATCTTAGAAATATTAATAGGAGGTAACTATGGATAAAATAGCATATAAACAACAAATAGAAAAACAGGCTTCAATAGGTACTGCAATAGGAAATGTTGCATCTAAGGTTGTGCCAACTATAGCAAAGGGAGCAAAATCATTTGCCTCAATGAGCACACCTACAAGAGCACTTATCGGTGCTGGTACTGGTGCAGCACTTAAGGGAGTTACTTATAAGCCAAATAGTGCTGATGAGGGTATAAAGGGAAGATTAGGAGCTATGGCTAGTGGAGCTATTACTGGTGGTTTAGCTGGTGGATTTGCTAGCAAGTCTAGAATAAGTAATCTTGGCTCAAAAATAGGTGATGCTGGTGAGAAGGCATTTAATAATGCCGCTATAGGGGCAAGTGCTGAAAAAGCAAACAATGCTCTTGGAAATATCGGCATTAAAATGAATGATGTTGGAAATAAAATTAAAAATTATTTTGCAAATTAGGAGGATAATAAATGAACGTATATTTTGACACAGAATTTACTGGATTGCACAAAGGAACTACTTTAATATCTATAGGATTAATTGCTTCCAATGGGAAGAAATTTTATGCAGAGATAATTGATTATGATCGTTCTCAAGTTAATGATTGGATTAAGGAAAATGTAATAAACAATTTATGGGCTGTATCTAAAACGGTAGATGAGTGCTCAAAGAATGAATACTATCATTTAGGTACAAAGAAGGAAGTAGCTGAAAAGCTAAAGGATTGGCTTTTAGGGTTTGATTCTGTTCAACTTGTTAGTGATGTTGCTCATTTCGATATGGTTTTACTGATAGACTTATTTGGAGGAGCATTTGATTTGCCTAAGAATATTAATCCGTCATGCCACGATATAAATCAAGATATTGCAAAGTTTCTTGGAATTACGGAGAGAGAAGCCTTTGATGTCAGTAGAGAATGTTTCCTTGGAATATGTTTAAGTAGTGAAAAACATAATGCATTATATGATGCTGAGATAATAAAAGAGATTTATGAATTCATAAATAATTAAGGAGGAAAGAGATGGTTTTAAAGAAAATAGAAGCTATCTTTAAGAATGACTCCATTGCTAGGGATGTTGCATATATGATAGCAACATCCCATGAATATAAGGAGCCAAATGAAGATAGTGCAATTAAGTTAGTTAGTAACTATAAGTGGGAAAAGAGGACTATGAAGATTGCTAATCTGCAAGGAATAGATAAACCTGTAATTAAGGAAAAAGTTCTTGAGTTAGCAAAATCTATAAATCCCAAGAAGCTTAAACCATTAATGGTTGTTGATAAGTTTCAGGGAATAACACCTCAAAGCAAAGGAAAGAAAATACTACTTGATGGACATCATAGAAAGGAAGCCTGTGATTTTCTAGGTATAGAAGAAGTACCAGTTTATTATGGTAAATATACAGGTAAGGCAGAAAAGACTGTTGATGAGCTTATTCTTGAAAAGAAAGCATCAATAAATCCGTTAGCATTGGCTGGGGCGGCAGGAATAGCTGTTGGTGCTGGTAAAGTTGGGAATGAATTCAAAAAAGGAAATCTTACTGGTAGGGAAACTGTTTATCACAATACAAACAGAAGAAATGTAAAATCTATAAAGGAAAATGGTATATTGGCATCAAAAGCTTCAGATGAAGATAATCTTACACATAAAGGATTAGGTGATATTTTAAGCGAAGATGAGATGGCTGGATTAACATATGTAGCTAGGAATAAAATGCCTGCTTTAGGTATAGGCTTAACATCAGCAATGTATGATTCATCAGATAAAAATGGTAGAAACTATAAGGATTTACTAGGTGCTATATCTGATAGAAAAACATTAAAAGCTAATATCCCTGCTTGGAAAATGGATATAGTTGATAATCCTGAATTACAAGGGGCTAAGAGTAGAAAAGAGTTTCAACCTCACTTAAGATATAGATTGAAGAGAAGTGGTCCTCAAGGAAGTATATCTTCAACTCTATACAGTCCCATTAGTACAATAGGTTCTCAATTATCTAGTGGTATAATGTACAATAGTCTTGGAAGAAAGGGTACTCATACAATAAGAGGTGATGTCGGCTCCAAATACATTAAAGGCTCTAAGGACTATAAACCAGTAACCAAGGAAGAGGTTAAGGAGTATATTGCCAATAATCCTAATAGATTTAAAAATGGTTTGATAGATGCAGGTATAGGATTGGGTACCATGGCTGGTGGCGCTATGGCATTAGCAAAAGGTATTAGAAAAAAGGCCAGCGAAGATATTGAAAAGGAAGCAAGCGTTCCATCCTCAGTATTAAAAGGAGCATTAGGAGCTGCTATGATAGCTGGAAGTGGCAATGCTCTTCTTGGTAAAAAAACACTTTATCATGGAACTTCAAAAGAAAACTGGGATAGAATTAAGGAAGAAGGTATGAGAGCTGACAAGGGAGGTTCTGGAGCATCTAAATCTGTTGGTAACAGTGCATATCAAAAGAATAGTGAAAACAAAGTTCACTTAACAGGGGTTAAACCTGTTGCTAATGTCTATTCCTCTTCAAACACGCCTGAGATAAAAAAGAAAAGAGATGAGCTTATGGAGTTTAAAGATAAGGCATTTAATGTAACTGTTAATCAGGGAGCTCCTGGCAAAAGTACTGTTAATTATAAATTAAAGAAGGGTCATCAAAAGGTGTATCAGGAACTTGCTAAGTACAAAGAAGATGAACTTAAGAGAATGAATATGGCTCAAAGAACATTTAAAAATGTTTTTATAAATCCAAGTATTGATACTGATGGAAAAACTGTTAAGGTTAAGTTGGATTATAATAAGTGGAAAAACAACATGGAACAAGACAGAGAAGGTGTTATGTTCAAGAAGCAAGTTAATAAATATTTAAAGGGTAATGATAATCCAGTTGTTAAGCAAATAGCTGCAAGAGGAAATATTGATGTTTTACCAGAAGAGATAGTGGGTTCTAATGCTGGTATATCAGCTAAAGCAAAGCATACACTGTCTCAATTACCTGGCTACATTAAAGGAAATCCTTTAAGATTTGGTGCTGGTCTAGCTAGTGCTGGAGCAGGAACAGCAATGCTTGCAAATGCATTAAGGGGGAGATAAGTATGAAGATAACCGAAGAGGCTTCTATGGAGCGATTAAAGAAACTTAGGAGTAAGAGACAGATAGAAAAACAAGCAAAGTTAAATGATGATATTGAATTCAACAAAGTTCAGCAAAGAGTCCTTGATAATCCGTCAAACAGTATGATTATAGGTCATTCTGTTGGTAGTGGTAAGACGTTATCTGGGATAGCAAAGTTTGAAAAACTAAGAGAAGCTGGCAAAGCAAACAAGGCACTTGTTGTAACTCCTGCTGGGCTTAGACATAACTTTGGTAATGATGGTATTGCTAAGTTTACTGATAGTTCATATAATATCGTTGGTAATTCATCAGAGCTAGCAAAGAAAACTGGTTTTGCTCCTAATCCCGATTCTGACTACAATATCATATCTTATGAGATGTTTAGAAAGAATCCTCAAGATATAATGAAAGCAACAGGAGCAGACACTATTATTGCTGATGAAATTCACAAGGTTCGTAATGCAGGAACATCTACCCTTAAGAGCTTTCAAGATTCCAGGGATTTATATAAAAACTTCATAGGTCTTACTGGCTCTGTTGTAAATAATAAGATAAACGATGTGTATAACTTAGTCGACCTTGCTTCTCGCGGCGAACATAAGTTAGGAAAAAACCAAAAGGAGTTTGACGAATCATTCCTAAGAAGAAGTGATGCGCCTATGTATGCTGATGTAAAGCCTGAAAGAAGACCGGTTGTTGGATTTAACAATAGAAGGCTACTTCAAAATGAGCTTAAGAAATACATTGATTACGCTGATGATGATGAAGTAAGAGATATAGCAAAGATACCGCATAAAGACGTAACGGTTAAAAAAGTTCCTCTTTCTAGAAAACAAGCAAAGTTATATAAGCAAATAATTTCTGATAATCCTGAAATGGCAAAACTTATTCAACAAAAAAGATTAGAGACGCTAAAAGATGATGAAGTTTCCAAGGCATTTAATGCAATGATTGAGTCTAGAAAATTGATGAATAGTATTGGTTCAGTTATTCCAGGTGTTAGTTTAGCTGATAGTGCTAAGAAAACTCCAAAAACAAAAAAATTATTAGATGATATGGAGAAGCACTTAAACAGTACTTCTGATGGTCAAGCAATACTTCTATCGAATATGATTAATGGTGGTATAGATGTCCTAGAAGCTGGATTAAAAGATAGAGGTATAGAATATGGTAAGTTTATCGGGAAGGGCAATGAGGGCGTTACAGAAGAGTCTAGACAACAAGATGTTAATGACTATAAAGATAGAAAGAAGAGAGTAATGCTTATTAGTGGTGCTGGAGCAGAAGGTATATCTCTTGGAGATACTACATGGGAAGGAGTTCTTGATGGTCATTATAACCCAGAAAGAATGAATCAAATGGAAGCTAGAGGTGTTAGGGCATTTGGTCTTTCTCACAGACCAGAAGAGGATAGGAGAGTATCTGTAAATAGATACATATCTACTATGCCTAAAACTATGGGTGTATTTAAATCGCCATATCAAACTCCTGATGAAGTTATATATGGTATAGCCGATAGTAAGGCTAAGCAAAATCAACTACTTTATGACCTGCTTAAGGAAAATAATAATACCCCTCAAAAGAGTAGATTCCAATCATTTAAAAATAAAGTATTTGGCAAAAATAAGGCGGTTAATTAGCTTACCGCCTTTATCAATATTTACAAACGTATTTTTAAACACTATAATCAATATTAGAACTGGAGGGATTTAAAAATGAGAATTGATTTTGAAACACTAGATCCGAAGTACAGAAAAACTATAGAGAATATAGAATCTAAACCTCATATAAAATACATTAGGTACTTATTATCAAAAATGTATTCTCCTATAGTTATTAAAAAAGAACTTCAAAGACTTGGGTTATCAGCTCCTCATGAGAAACCATTAACAATTTATTATCTTGCTGTCATGGATCCAATAATAAAACATTTCGGATTATCGTCACTATATGCTGATTACAAAAATAGATTGGTTAGAGGTAATTCAAAGAGAGGAGAGTATTCTAAAAATATACTTAACTACAGATTATCTTTAGGTGATGATTTAGACGGACAGGTTAAATTCTGTAAAATGATTAGTTTTCTTGAGATAGATGAAATGTGGTGCTACGAAATAGTTAGATATCACGGTTCAGCAATCAATCTACCTGTTGATGACTACGGTAATAGAATACTTAAAACTACAACATCAACAAGGGGAAGTAAGTCAGTAGAAAAGATATTAACATTTGAAAAAAGATATCTTATAGACAGATTTTTACTTGAAAATGTTCCATTTGAAAGAATATCTAAATATTGCAGGGAAAACTTTAAATTAAATGTTTATGATGCAGATATAAAATTATACAGAACGATGTTCTTTAATATTCAAACTCAAACAATAGAGGATAAAATAAGGTCCTTAGAGATTGAAAAAAACTCACTTAATACTCTACTAACTGATTTAGAAGAAGGAGTTGGTGAGTTTGCTGACTTAAGTATTGGTGAAAAGATAACACTTACTGACCAAACAAATAAAAGAATAGAGGAACTTAAGGATAATATAAAAGGACTTAATGCATTATACACTGATGTTGCTGTAAGAGTGGCAGAGGCTAATGAAATAAGTTTCGAGGATATGTTTGCTGATGTTGTTGGTAGAGCATACAAGAGATTTACTCAACTAGATAGAGAAAAAGATAGAGATGTTGTAGATCCATTATTTAAAACTGCAAGAATGATGAGCTTTGCACATGATAAAGTTGAATCAATCAAAGCTATGTCCGGTAAAGGAAATGGTGGTGGAGATAAACACTCTCAAAGTGTGCTTCTTCAGCTTTATAGTCAAAGAATTGATGAAATTGTTGATGAACAAAAGCAAAGAGTGGCTGGCGTTACAGGAGATTCCGATTATGGAAATGTAAGCTTTGATGACATTGAGGGAATTGGCGAATTAGGATTAGCTTATGACCAAGATGAAGATGAAAATTAATAAAAATGACGAGAATTAATTCTCGTCATTTTGTTTTACCGGAATAAGTATCAAATCAACATAATCAGGATGTTCAACTGTAGTTAGTGCAATACTAACCTCTTCAAGTGATGACCAGCTCATTGTCATCAGAAAATTAAGCCCCATACCTGCATACAAGTTACTAAGAACCTCTAATGTTTTCTCTTCAATTGAATCAAATTCTGTAAGAATCTTTCTCTTATACTGATATGTTTTAAGTATAACTTTTTCCGTCTTTATATTATTAATCTTCTGAGTATAATCTTCAATCTTAGAAGTGTACCCATCTCTTTCTTCCTCTGTTAGTGTTGCTGCTTTAGGTATGTTTTTTGAGAACTGAGTAAATTCCCTTATAAGGTCTTTATTTTCTTGAGAAATTTCCTCAACCTCTGTACCTTTTTGCTTGCACTTGTCTTTTTTGTAGAACCTCTCTAGCAGAACTACACCTTTTTTGTATTCAAATAAAGATTCACCCATAACACCTATAAAGTCTCCATTAACCCTTCTGTTTACAATAAGAAGGTCTGCACCTCTAAATATATTAAATGCTTCTCGTATCCTTTCTGCAACTTGAGATACTGGAGATTTTCTTTTATCAAATTCAAGGATATTAATTCTATTTTCCATACTATCACCTCTTTATAATGATAACATTACTTATATTTCCTATCAATAAGTTGTTACAATAGAAATGATAATATATAATAAACTTATTGGAGGTGAGAACATGAACAAAGATTTCTATATTCAAAGTATAGAAAAAACCGCAGGTGCCAAAGAGACAATCATTAAATCTATAGTTGATAATAAAAATTCTCTAGCTATGCTTGGTGCTGGTGCTGGTGCATTAGGAGGAGCTTATCTGCTTAGTGATAAAGATGATAAGAAGAAGATAAAAGATGGATATAAAAACCTAAAAGCAAAGCAAAAAGAATTTAATAAAAATCATAAATTAGCGAAAGGTCTATTAAGAAATGGTGGTGCATTAGCAGGAATTGCAATGGCATTAAAAAATGGTAAGCCACTTGCTCAAGCTGTTGGTGATGGCGGTATTGCCGGAACAGCAATAGGTGATTTAGTTGGTTCAACAGTATTACCTGTAAAAGACCTTTATTCTAAGCACAAGGAGGAGTTTGGGACATCTCCGGATGCAAAATCTGTAGCTAAGGTGTTAGGTGCTAACGCATTGCCATCAGCGGCACTGTGGGGTTCTCTATATGGCTTAAAAAAGGGAGCTTTAAAAAACAATATAGCAAACAGTATGAGTGCAGGTGTAAATAACTCCATTAGTGGAGCAAAGGAATTAGCTCAAATATTTAATAAATATAATGGTAATCCAGATTTAATATCTAGTGTTGGTAAACATGTTGTTGAAAAACAAATCAATGATAAGTTTACAAAGATGTTAGAAGGTGGGATGGCAGTACCTATGGCTATGATGACACCTAATATAATAAGAAAGTCTATAAACTCTATTCCTGGAGCATTGGTTACTCCAGAATCAATCGTGCAAAAGAAAAAGGAGATAGAGGATAAATCAAAATAAATAACAAGGAGTAATATTGTATGGCTGATAATGAGCAAGTTAAAAAAGTACTTCCATCTATCTTTGCAGAAGCTGTGTATAAATTAGATGGAAGTCCATTTAGATTAACAAATAGACACTATCTTAAACCGATATACAATGGACAAATAGAAGAAGGTATAATAATGTCCGGTAGACAGGTTGAGAAATCAACGACAAATTCTACTCACATGGCAAACCATACCCTATTACTACCCAACTTTAAAGGCTTATATTTTGCTCCATTAACATCTCAAGTAAAAGAATTTTCAAATGAAAGACTTGGTAAACTTTATGAGTATAGCCAAGAGGATGTAATAAAGAAAGAATTTAAGGATAAGCATGATTCAGAAGCAGTATTTATGAAAACAATAAAGAAAACAAATTCTACTGTTTACTTAAAACACTGTTATGGATTGGGGGATAATATAAGAGGTATTACCGTTAATGGTATTTGGGGCGATGAGATTCAAGATATTCATATTGATGCCCTTCCAGTTATAAAAGAATGTCAAGCCCATGCCCTTGATGCTGGAGCTAAAATGAGAGTTACTTGGTATACTGGAACTCCAAAGACATTCTCAAATACAATTCAACAGAAATGGGACCAATCATCTCAAAACGAATGGATTATTAAGTGCCCTCACTGTGGGCAATACCAAGTACTTGGTATTAAGAACTTATCTCCGACTGCATTTTTATGTAGAAAGTGTAGGATGGATTTAGGTAAAGAGTGTATTATTAATGGTTTCTGGAAACCGCTTCAACCAGATAAAAAACTTAAAGGTTTTAGAATTTCTCAACTTATGGTTCCTTGGATAACTGCTCCTGATATATGGGCTAAATATACAACATACTCGTTAGATAAGTTCCATAATGAGGTTTTAGGGAGAAGTTATGAAAATGCAAGTAAACCATTTACGCCTTTAATGCTTGGCCAAATAAGTGCAAACCATCTTACTCTTTATAATAGAGCGGATGGTCAATTTGCAAACAGACCAGTTTATATGGGAGTTGACTGGGGAACTGGTGAAAAATCATTTACTGTAGTTAAAATCTATTCAAGAAATGATGAAGGTAAATTCCAAATGATTTACATTAAAAGATATGCTGTTGGTGAAGAATTGGAAGTTGATTATCAAATGAGGGATATTTGTTATCTAATGGACTCATTTAAAGTATGTAAAGCTGTAGTTGACTGGGGATTTGGATACGATAGATATAAAAAGTTACAACAAATATTCGGTCATGATAGGGTAACTGCTTGCTACTATTCTTTTAATCAAAGGGCTAAGAAGAGTTATGACCAAGAGCAGCAAAGATGGATTGTTAACCGTACTCAAGTAATACAGGAGTATGTTAATGATATAGCTAATATGAGAATAATCTGGCCAGGTGCCAGTAAGGCAGAGTTCCCATGGTTGTATGACCACCATTTAGCTGAACAGGCTGAGTATAGAAAAACTCAAAGTGGTCGTTCAGAGGACCTTATGTACACTCACCCAGAGGGTAGTCCGGACGATGGTGTTCATGCTGGTGTTTACGCTAGATTAGCAGAAGAAATTTATTTAGAAACAGGTCAAGGCTCTATTACATTCTCTTCAGTAAATGAATATGAGAGATATAGTAGTGCTTGGTAAAAAAAATCGGAGGTGAAAATTAATGGCAACATTATTAGATGCGTTATCAGATGGAAGTTATGATTTACAAAATAAAAGGGACTTATCTGGTGACTTTTCAAAAAAATTATTAGACTATAGAAACTTAGTTGTTTCAGAATTTTTAAAGTTCAACATTGATTTAAGTAAGGCTATATCAAAGATAGCTAAAAGGGAAAACTTAAATGATGACCAAATCCAAAGAATAGTTGAAGAGGTAAACAATCAAATATACCTTGTTAAATACGACCAACTTAAAGGTAGACCAGATAGAGAGGTTGAGTTTGATTTAGCTTCACAAGATAAGGTTAAGAAATTCATGAGAGGTGAAGATGTTAATAGTAACTCTGAACCTAAAGAAGAATCTGTTGAGGATAAGATTTCTCCAAAGACTGCTTTTGAAAGAGATAAAATTGAGAGCATGGAGAAAGTCGCTAGTGTTGAGAGTTATGATTTATTTAACGGAATGCTTTCTCATAACTTTGGGGATTTATCAGTTGATACAAGAATGACTCGTGATGAGTTTATGATGACAAAGATAGCTAATCATATCAATGAAAAGCAAGATGAACTTAATAAGATAGCTAAGCTATTAAAGAATACGGCTAGCGAATTAGGTGATACTTTTGTTAATCTTGGAAGATTAGGATCTGATGCAAGTGAAGTGTTATCAGCAATAGTAAAATCTGCTGGATTAAATGAAAAAGAAGTAGAGTTAATTAAAGAAGCAACTGCTGACAGAATAAACTTATTAGTTGAAAGAAGATACTTACCAGAAAACTTTACTGTTGATTTAACTAATGTGAACCTTGAAAAGAAAGCAAGTGAAAGATTTGCATTAGGAAAGTATAGCTTAAACAAAACTGCTAGCGTTGTGTGCGATACAAAGATACCTCATATATGCCTATCAACAAATAAAGTGATAAATTCTATTGATGATATAGTTAAGCTTGCTAGTGATATGAAATCATACGCTAATGACTTAAGAACTAAGAATGATGAATATATTGCTATTAGAGAAAAATGTGCAGAACAAGGCATTAGTTCTGATGCTATAGAAAATGCAGGTTTTTTCGCTTAGAGCCAGGTTCCACTGAGAAAGTAGCAAGTGCTGGACTAGATAGTGCCATAAGTAAACTTACTGGATTAGTTAATAAGGCAAAGAATAATAGCTTTGTTCAAAATGTTACAGGTGCAGCACAAAGAAATGCTATGGAGGGATTGAATAATGTAAATTCTGCAATGAATAATTTTGCAAATACAAATAGCACTTTTAAAACATTACAGAATAACATTTCAACAATAAACAATAAGATTAAGAATGTGGATGGACATTTACCTGGCAATATTATTAATAAGGTTAATGAAGCTAAAAATAATGTCGATTACTTAACTACTAAAAATAAAACTCTTCTTGAAAAAGGTCAGCAACAAAGTTTTGTAAAGAATATGTTTGATAAGGGAGTTAAAAATGCTCAACAAGAAGTTGCTCAAGCACAAAAGAAATTGAGCAATCTTACAAATGAACAGG
>ERZ1034980.1631-NODE-1631-length-13132-cov-48.545614_pt1 | contig 13132 bp, 10 predicted proteins | sample MGYA00520622_ERZ1034980 | MGnify/ENA primary metagenome ERZ1034980 (study PRJEB33766, sample SAMN09781791) | gut metagenome | biome: gut microbiome | host: Homo sapiens | place: Madagascar | study: EMG produced TPA metagenomics assembly of the PRJNA485056 data... | reverse complement strand
TCTCCGACTCAGCGCCGGAGCTATCGTAAACTGTCGCAGAGGCCGATGCTTCGGCCCTTCACGCAGTCATGCGAACATAAATGCTGTTCAGTCCAGCATAAAGAACTGTGCCAGACTGCTTTTCAGCGATACGATCATGATGTCATCGGCGGTACTCTGTCCGCTCGGAATCTGATCATACTGCCGGATGTACTCGGATTTTCCGGTTTTTTCGAAGACGATCGTGTTCGTCTGGTCCGGAAGGACCATGCCGTACTTCTCGACGGCGTCCCTGTAAATCTGATCCGGATTCACTGCGTCGTTGATCTTCGCCTGAAGATCTGCATTCTGCACACGCAGCTGCTCGAGCTGTGTGCGCTTCTGCTCGATCGTCGAGAGATGCGTGGAGACCATCGTATCGAGGTGTACACACTGGTAGCAGGTCAGAAAAATGAAAATAATCGAAAAGCTCAGTAACAGACGACAGGCACCATCCAGCACGCATTCCGGAATCAGCCGAAAAAACGGGGCGATGATACTTTTATCTTCCTGGTACTCCAGCCGAAGCTGTCCGTCATACCGGTCCCGATAGAGATGAATCTGGTTCCGTCTTCCGCGCTCCTCTACGACCAGAGTCTCACGTACCAGCGGACGTCTCTCCGAAACATCGGCACGAACTGTATTCCCATCCACATACAATCGTCCCATGCTACACTGCTTTCCTTACATAATTCTGACATCCGCGAAATCACAATCAGACGCAGATATCAGTTTTTACACATTTTTTCGATACTTCACGCACCTGTTAATTACCAAAAAGTAATTATTCAGCAATTATTATACATCAGATCGTAAGAATTCATACGGTTTCTTGATATTTCCATGGATAATTTTTTTAAATGGATGATATAATTCTTTCTAGAGACTTCCCGGAAATCGGGATTGACAGGAGGAGAATACGATGAATGAGCGAATCCCGATTGTGCTGAAAGCAGATGGCGACTGTGCCTATGCAGAGGCACTGGCCGCGCATCTCAAGACATCACTGCTGCATACAACGCCGGATGCACCGGTCTGGCTCTCTGTGGACGCAGCCGGCCTTTCGCTCACAGATGGCGATCAGGCGATGCGTGGCGACTTCACGAAGCTGCAGAAGCGCCTCCAGTACCATAATCTGACGCATGAGCTCCTCGTGAAGGCGACGAAGGTGAAGGGTCGTGAGAATCTGCGTGTGATCGATGCGACCGCAGGCATGGGTGAGGATTCGCTGCTGCTGGCGGCTGCCGGCTGTGAGGTCACGCTCTTCGAGCAGGATCCGGTCATCGCCGCGCTTCTGCAGGACACGATGCGGCGCGCACTCGAGGAAGCGGCGCTTCACGAAATCGTCATGCGCATGCAGCTCGTCGAGGGCGACAGCATTGATCATCTCCGCAAGCTTGGGGAAGCAGCCCCGGGTTCGGATGCACAGGAGAACGATGCAAGGCACGCCTGTTCGGTTCTGACAGCGTCAGCAGCCACGGGGAACGACGCAGCTACCGCGACAAGCGACGCAGATACAGCGCTGAAGCGCCCGGATGTCATCTACCTCGATCCGATGTTCCCGGAGCGGCAGAAAAGCGGCCTTGTGAAAAAGAAGTTCCAGCTCATTCACTACCTCGAGGCACCGGCAGAGAACGAAGAGGCGCTGATGCAGGCCGCCATCGATGCGCGCCCGTTTAAAATCGTCGTGAAGCGCCCGGCAAAGGGCCCGTATCTCGCCGGTCTGAAGCCGTCCTACTCGCTCGACGGCAAAGCCATCCGCTATGACTGCTATGTCTTCCCGGAAAACGTATAGTTAAAGAGGCTGTCGTAACAGAGACAGCCTCTTTACATCATCGATCCGATCAACAAAAAAGCCCTCCTGATTTCTCAGAAGGGCTTTCAGTCGAGCGCGAGACGGGGATCGAACCCGCGATCTTCGCCTTGGCAAGGCGACGTAGTACCACTCTACTACTCGCGCAATATGCGCTTATCCGTTTGACCGGATAAATCGGTTTTTCTGGATGATGTTTCTCAATCGCTCCATAGAGCGCGAGACGGGGATCGAACCCGCGATCTTCGCCTTGGCAAGGCGACGTAGTACCACTCTACTACTCGCGCATTTTTAATGTCCCAACCGACTTTCATTTCTGTGAAGGTGGGTGCATTATACAAAAGATCATCAGTGTCGGTGTGAATGTTATCGCCGTCTTAATCATCTTGAGTGCCCAGAACCGGAATCGAACCAGTGACACGAGGATTTTCAGTCCTCTGCTCTACCAACTGAGCTATCTGGGCATCGAGCGGGTGATGAGAATCGAACTCACATGTTCAGCTTGGAAGGCTGACATTCTACCATTGAACTACACCCGCAAGTGACTTCGTGTGTCGCCTTATCGGTGACGCGAGTGTTATAATACTCTACTCCGAAAGCTTTGTCAACACTTTTTCAAAAAAAGTTTTTTGGGTGCCGCTATGGGCGTAGTAGTTCAGACCGGGGCCCGTAAGTTCAGCACCAAAAGCACAGTATGCCTGGCTTCTGGTGCCTTTCCCCTGAGGTTTCCGTCTGTTTTACATATCCGGATCAGCCTTCGGCTTCTTCGCGTAGTAGATTTTTCCGGTGTGTGCGCGCATCTGCGATACGAGGATGCCGTCTTCGCTGTGACGCTTCGTGATGCCGACGTTGTAGCCCATGTCGTCGGTGCGGAGGAGACGGCGGATCTCGGTGTCGTCGTCGATGCCGGTCTCCCATACCGGGATGTTCAGGGTCATCGCCGCTTCGCCGCAGTTCACGACCACGATGACGACCTCGTCCTTATATCCGCGGGCATAGACCACATAGTTGTGGCCGGCCATCAGCTTCATGAGGGAGCCTCTCTTCATCACCGGGTAGCTGTTATGGATGGCACCGAGGTAATTATGGAACTCGATGAGCTCGAGGTCCTCGTGTCCCCATGGGTACGGGCGGCGGCAGTCCGGCTCGGTCCAGCCGGTCATGCCGGCTTCGTCACCATAGTAAAGGGTCGGTGCGCCCGGCCAGGTCATCTGCATCATCGCACCCAGACGGTAGAGCGCCGGGGAAACGCCGGCATCCGCAGCGGCCGAGCCGCTCGTACCGATGCGGCCGACGGTCTGGTTCGTCCGCGTCATAAAGCGGCTGTGGTCATGATTCGAGAGCTGGTTCATCGAGCAGAGAATCGAGTTCTCCGGCATGCGGGACATATGGTAGAGGATCGCGTTGAAGAACATCTCACCGTCCCCGCGCATCGCCTCGTTTTTCGAGTCGGAGTGCTTCTCCATGCCGGTCAGGAACCAGGTCACCGGCTCCATGAAGGCATCGTAGTTCATGATGGTGTCCCACTCGTCCCCCTGCAGCCAGCTGAACGGGTCGCCGTAGTGCTCGGCGAGGATGATGGCCTCCGGGTTCGCTTCCTTCACCACCATGCGGAACCTCTTCCAGAACATGTGATTGTAGGTCGCGGAGTGGCCGAGGTCGGGGGCGACGTCGAGACGCCAGCCATCGACGTTATACGGTGCGCTCACCCACTTGCGTCCGATCTCGAGGATCGCCTCGGCGAGATCACGGGAGCCCTCATAGTTCAGCTTCGGGAGGGTATCATTGCCCCACCACTTCTCGTAGCTGTTGTTGTTCGGCCAGGCTTCGTCACGGTTATCGCTGAACGCAAAATAATCGTGGTACGGGCTGTCCTTGCGCTGGTACGCACCCGCGGCATAAGCATTGGCCTGATCCTTATAGTTATAGAAGCCGGAACGGTTCATCCATTTGTGGAAGGAGCCGCAGTGGTTGAACACGCCGTCGATGATGACACGCATGCCGCGCGCATGGCAGGCTTCGACGAACTCGATGAAGAGCTGGTCGCTGGCCTCAAGGTTTTCACGGCTCGTGGTGCGGATCGAGTAGCGGGTCGCACGAGCGTTGTCGTCCTCCCAGTCCTCGACGAGGGTGCCGCCGTCCTTCACGATCTTGCCGATATGCGGATCGATGTGGTCGTAGTCCTGCGCGTCGTACTTGTGGTTCGACGGAGACACGAAAAGCGGGTTGAAGTAGATGACGCTGACGCCGAGGCGCTGGATATAGTCGAGCTTCGAGCGCACGCCGGCGAGGTCACCGCCGTAAAATCGGTGCACGTCAAAGGCCTCGACCGGCGCGTTCCAGTCCTGCACGCCACGCGCTGCCCGGCCGAGGTAGATGTATTCGTTGTCGACGACGTTATTTGTCGGATCGCCATCGCAGAAACGGTCGATGAAGATCTGGTACATGATGGCGCCCTTCGCCCAGTCCGGGATATGGAAGCCCGGCATCAGGCGGTACGAGAGCTCGCGGTTCATGTCGTCGCAAACGCCAAGGCGGTTGAAATGCAGTCGCTCTGCGCCCTTCTGGATGAAAAAGCTGTAGCTCTGGGTGGCCTGACCGACCATGACCTTATGCTCGTAATAGTCGAAGCGTGCGTCACGCTCGACGAGCTGCATCTTCGTGCTGCTGTTGGCTTCGTGGAAAAAGATATAGACGGCATCCACGTCCTGCCGTGCTGTCCGAAATCGAAGCGTAACGGTATCTCCAGGATTCGGCTCCTCCGGGATGCGGTAGCTGGCCGTTCCCGAGGTATACAGTGCCTCCTGGTTAATCGTACTCTGGTTCATTTGCTTTATTACTTCCTACTAAAATTTACTGATCGAACTCTACCACACCGATGAACGGAAGGTTGCGATAGCGCTGGTCATAGTCGAGACCATAGCCGACCACGAACTCGTCCGGAATCTCGAAGCAGGAGTACTTCACCGGTACTTCCTTCTCGCGGCGGGACGGCTTGTTCAGCAGCGTGCAGATCTCGATGGACAGCGGCTTCCGGTCGAGGAGCATCTTGCTCAGGTGGTTCAGCGTGTGTCCGGTGTCGATGATATCCTCGACGATCATGACATGCTTGCCCTCGAGCGGCTCATCGAGGTCCTTCACGATCTTCACGATGCCGCTGGATGTCGTGCCGCCGCCATAACTGGAGACGGACATGAAGTCGAAGGATACATCCACGTCATGGATGCGCTTTGCGAGCTCGCACATGAACATCGCGCCGCCCTTCAGGATGCAGATGAGGTGGAGGGACTCGCCCTTATATGCCTCTGAAATCTGATCCGCAATTTCTGTGATACGTGCTTCGATCTGATCCTCCGGGATCAGGACTCTGACATGCTCAGCCATGATTTTTTCTCCTTTTTACACTGATAACCTCTCGATTCTCCTGTAGAATCAAGGTTTTTTTACGATACTCTGCGCTCATCCGGTACGGAAGGTCGAGATGCGCGCCGCCCGGCCCGAAAATCAGGCGGTCGATGTCCCGGTAATGCACGGCGCTCCAGTCCTTCTGGGGCGTTCCGATCCGGCGGATCAGCTCGATGTAGACATACTGCCGCACGAGCTCCGGGTACTCCTTCAGCTTCACGACGGACAATGCGATCGACCGTAAAATCGTCGCCTCGGCCGGCGCTTCTGTTGCGCCCTCCGCGCCTGTTTCTGCCAATGCGATCGACCTCGGGGTCGTTTCTGTGCCCGGACCATCCGGCTCCGGTAACGGTACCGATGGACCGGGGAGTGCTGGTGACTTCGGGCGGGCATGTGCGCTCCGGTCGACTGCCTCGGCCGAATCCGGGGCACCCGTCAGCGTCGCGTGCGCGTCCACGTACTGAAGCGCAAGCGCATGAAAGTACGCATCCGCCTCGCGAAGGAGCGCCGCACTGTGCGCGATGTGGGCACTCGCCTCCGGGTTGATCTCGCGAAGCTCCGGCAGCACCGTGCTGCGAATGCGATTCCGGGTGTAGTGCGGATCCGCGTTCGTCGAATCCGTCACGTACGGTATGTTATTCTGTTCAAGCCATTTCAGTATATCTTCTCTTTTTATGGAAAGCAATGGCCGAATCACGTGATTTCGCCGATTCTCCATGCCTGCGAGGCCGCGAAGACCCGCGCCGCGCACGAGATTATGGAGGACGGTCTCCGCTTGATCATCGAGATGATGCGCCACCGCGATCCAGGCGGCGGGAGCAGACGGGGCTGTGGCTGCGCGAACAAGTTGAAATGACGACGGTGCTCCCATAGACGAAGGCACCGAGGCGTTCGACGGTCTTGCCGCCAGCGTCTGCCCCAGCTGCTGCCGCGCGGCCTCGAGGGCCTCGTAACGGAGGATGCGCGCGGCCTCCTCCAGGCTGAGCCCATGCTGCGCCGCATACGCCGGCGCCGCGACATGCTCCGCCTGAAACGGGACAGCCAGCTTCGCGCAGAGCTCCGCCGAAAACGCCTCGTCGCGGTCCGCCTCCGCGCCGCGGATGCCGTGGTGGACGTGCACCGCCCGCAGTGTAAAGCCCATCCGAGCCTGCAGCGTGTGCAGCGCATACAGCAGGAAGACCGAATCAGGGCCGCCCGAAAGGCCGACCACGACGCCATCGCCCGGACAGATCAGCTGATTTTTCTCGATATATCGTTTGATTTCCAGCATTAGCGCATCCATGCGACGCTCCTCTCAAAAGCAAAGGTGGAGAAACCTGCGTCTCTCCACCTCATTTTACTAAGTAATCTCTTACTTTTCATCCGGTTTGATGATGATTTCGTCCGGAAGCTTCAGTCCGAAGATCTCACGGGCTTTCTCCATCGTGAATTCCTTCGTTTTTACGTAGACCTTTTTCTCTTCCAGCTCCTTACCGTGCTGCTCTTCATCGGCGATGGCGGCATCCAGGCTCTCTTCCTGGGCCTGGTAATCCCGCTCCTGCTGCCGAAGCGTCTTGCCCCGGATGTTGATGGCGATTGCAAGAAACAGCACCACGATCGTGATGCCGATGATCGCCAGACGGTTGCTGGATAGATTTTTACGCGGACGCTGTTTTCGTTTCATAGATACTTAAAAAGGTCTCCTGCCTCTTCCTTATGTACAGTTTCCTGTACCGCCAGAACCTCTGCCCGGACGGATTTCTCACCGAAGCGGATCTCGATGACGTCGCCCACCTTCACATCATAGGATGCGCGCTGCGGACGGTCGTTCACGAGTACTCTTCCTGCGTCGCAGGCTTCGTTCGCCACCGTACGACGCTTGATGAGTCTCGATACTTTCAGGTATTTGTCTAGTCTCATAATTTCCTCAAAAATACAAAAGAGGCGGCCATGGAAGGCCGCCTCCGGATTTTATCCGATTTGTCAGATTAACCGTTGATCTTATCCTTGAGGGCCTTACCAGCCTTGAATCTCGGAGCCTTGGAAGCCTCGATGTTCATGGTAGCACCAGTTCTCGGGTTTCTGCCCTCGCGCGCTGCTCTCTCAGCGACATCGAAGGTACCGAAGCCGATCAGCTGAACCTTATCGTTCTCAGCGAGTGCATCAGCGATAGTATCAAATACGGCCTTAACAGCTGCATCTGCGTCCTTCTTGGAAAGGTCTGCGCTCTTTGCAACGGCTGCTACTAATTCAACTCTATTCATTTTGTTTTCCTCCACGTGATTACAGGCAGATATCGAAAAAAGCCCATAATCTCCATATTTAAAAATTGACATAAAAAGTATAATCTCTGCGCCTCTGCATGTCAATAAAGAAACGGCTCCCGAGGGGTCTGACCCCCGCGTGGATTTACGACCACCTAAAGAATTTCGTAAGGGGGTCTGACCCCCATAAACTTCAGCTTAACTGCAGGCGCTTCAGGGTCTTTTCGGCGTCGTCCATGGTTTCGAGCAGGGTCCAGGCTTTTTCGCGGGCGCTCTGTCGGAAGACGAGCATCGCCTGCTTGCCGGTCACGAAGCGGAGGCGGCCCTGCTGTTCTCGGACGAGCGCCGGGATCTCCTCGACGCGGATCCGTGCCTTCGGGTCGAGAAGAATCTTCCAGCTGCCCTTTCGGATGTCTACCTCGGTGGCGTAGCTTCGATGCGCCTCCGCACGGAGGAGTGCGATACGGAGCAGGTTCGCACACGGCTTCGGGATCTCGCCGAAGCGGTCGATGAGCTCATCCTGCATCTCGCTGTAGTCCTCTTCGTTCTCGATGGACGAGATCCGCTTGTAGACGTCAAGCTTCTGCGATTCGTTCGGGATATAGGTATCCGGGATGAACGCGTCGATATCGCAGTCGATCTGGGTATCGAAGCCCGGCTGCTCCTGCAGCTCGCCCTTCTCCTCCTTCACGGCGGTGTTCAGCAGCTTGCAGTACAGATCGTAGCCGACAGCCTCCATGTGGCCATGCTGCTCTGCGCCTAAGACATTGCCCGCACCTCGGATCTCGAGGTCGCGCATCGCGATCCGGATGCCCGAGCCGAGCTGGGTGAACTCGCGGATCGCCTTCAGCCGCTTCTCGGACTCCTCCGTCAGCATCTTGCCGCGGCGGTACATGAGGAACGCGTACGCCGTGCGGTTCGAGCGCCCGACTCGTCCACGGATCTGATACAGCTGGCTCAGGCCCATCCGGTCCGCGTCCTGGATGATCATCGTGTTCGCGTTCGGGATGTCGAGGCCGGTCTCGATGATCGTCGTCGACACCAGTACGTTCACCTCGCCGTTGATGAAGCGCAGCATGATATCCTCGAGCTGCGTCTCCGACATCTGGCCATGCGCGTAGGCGATGCGCGCCTCCGGACAGAGCTTCTGCACATGCCCCGCGACGTCCGCGATGTTGTTGACCCGATTGTATACATAGTACACCTGGCCGTTACGCGCGAGCTCGCGGTTGATCGCCTCGCGCACGAGCTCGTCGTTGTACTCCATGACATAGGTCTGGATCGGCACACGGTCGATCGGCGGCTCCTCGAGCACCGACATATCGCGGATGCCGACCAGCGACATGTGCAGCGTCCGCGGGATCGGCGTCGCCGTCAGTGTCAGCACGTCGACGTTTTTCTTCAGGTTTTTGATGCGCTCCTTATGCGTCACGCCGAAGCGCTGCTCCTCGTCGACGATGAGGAGGCCGAGGTTCCGGAACTCGACGTCCTTACTGAGCAGGCGGTGGGTGCCAATGACGACATCGACACGGCCGGCCTTCAGGTCGTCGAGGGACTTTCGGATCTGCTGCGGCGTCCGAAAGCGGCACAGCAGCGCGATGTTCACCGGAAAGCCCTTCATGCGCTCGACGAAGGTGTTGTAGATCTGCTGCGCGAGGATGGTGGTCGGCACGAGGTAGGCCACCTGCTTACTGTCCTGCACGGCCTTGAAGGCGGCGCGCAGTGCGACCTCGGTTTTGCCGTAGCCCACGTCACCGCAGATCAGGCGGTCCATGATCTTATGGCTCTCCATGTCCTGCTTCACCGCTTCGATGGCGAGGTCCTGGTCGACCGTCTCCTCGTACGGGAACATCTCCTCGAACTCCTTCTGCCAGACGGTATCCGGCCCGAACCTGTAGCCGGACTCCGACTGCCGCGCCGCATACAGCTTCACGAGATCGCGCGCAATCTCCTTCACCGCATGCTGCACACGCGAGCGGGTCTTCGTCCACTCCGTACCGCCGAGCCGGTTCAGCTTCGGCTTCGTCGCCTCCGCCCCCGCGTACTTCTGAATACCCTCGAGCCGGGTCGCCGGCAGGTAGAGATTGCCACCGTCGCCGTACTCGATCTTGATGTAGTCCTTCGTCACGCCCTGGCTCTCGATGCGCTCAATGCCGCGGTAGATGCCGATCCCGTGGTCCTCATGCACCACGTAATCGCCGACACTCAGCTCGCTCAGCTTTGCGATGTGCTGGCCGTCGAGCTTCTTCTGCTTCCGCTTCTTCTGAACCGCGTTCGTGTTGCCGAACATGTCGCCCTCGGTGAGTAGCACGAAGCGCTCCGCCGGGAACTGGTAGCCCGTATTCAGCACCCCGAACATGACCATGATGGCACCGCGCGTCTCCTCCTCATGTGCCGCACGGATCTCCCGCCCGGCCACATCGAGGATCTGCGCCGACAGACTACTGCCCTGACCGCTTCTCATGTTGGCCGCCTTACCCGAGGCTAATGCTGTCGTGCTCTGCTTTGTATCTGCGCTCGACGCACTCGCTCCCGCTAGGTTGCCGGTGCCGGCTGCGCCATCTGCTGACACGGCGTCTGCATTGGCCTCCGGCACATCCGGGCAGTAGGCCCGCAGATCGTAGTCACGGAGGTTCTGCGCGAGACGCGACGCACGGGTCCGGGATGGGCTCAGCAGCACGATCTGGTACTGCTCGCTCTGCCAGCGCTGAAGGTCCTTCAGCAGCATCTCGAAGCCGGACTTGTTATACGGCGTCACCTCCGCCGTCTCGAAGTGGACGCGCTGCTTCGTCTTCAGCACGCTCAGGTTCGTGCCGAGGGCGCTGAAGGCGATCGTCCGCGGCGTATCAAGCCGCTCCATGATCTGGTCGATGCCGTAGATCAGCTTGTCCGGATCGCGCTCGTCCTTCTCCGCGAGCCCCTGTGCCTCGAGTGTCGCCGCCAGCTTCGCGTGGTGCTGCATCTCCTCCACCCGCGCCTCGAAGCTCTCGCGGAACTCGGTTTCGACCACCGTACCCCGCTCCCGGAGACGGTCCGGCTCATCGAGGAAGAGCAGTGTTCGCTCATCGAAATAATCGAGGAGGCTCACCTCCTGCTTCTCGCCGGCCGCACTGCCCGCACGATCGGACGCCGGGTAGATCTCCACGCTGTCCAGGGTATCAATCGAGCGCTGCGTCTCCGCGTCGAAGGTCCGGATGCCGTCGACCTCGGTGTCCCAGAACTCGATGCGGACCGGATTTTCCGAGGTAAACGGATAGACGTCGACGATGCCACCACGGATCGAGTACTCGCCCATCGCGTCGACCTCGACCACGCGCTCGTAACCGAGGCGCGACAGCTTCGTGGAGAGCGCCTTCATCTCCATCGTCATCCCCGGCTCGACCGTCAGCACGGACTCCGAGAAATTCTCACGTCCGAGCACCCGGTCCATGAGTGCGTCAATGCTGGCGACCACGACGCCGCCGTCGTCCTCCATGATGTGCTTCAGTACCTCGACGCGCTGCCGGGTGATGAGCGTGCCCTGTGTATCCGCTTGATAGAAGAGAAAATCCTTCGCCGGGTAGTACCAGGCCTGCTCCGAAAAGGCATGGATGTCGCGCACGAAGCGCTTACCCGTCGCCTCGTCCTTCACGACCAGCAGCTTCCACGGACGCTTACCGTTCTTCGCTGTCGCCCGCGCGCTCGTCTTCCCGGTGTTCCGGAGCGACACCAGGAGCTGGGCCTTCACCGGATCCACGGTTCCGGTCACCGCAAGCGGACCCACACCGTCGGTGAGGGCCTGCTGCAGCGCCTGATAGCTTTCGGTTTTCAGAAATGGGTTAATCATCGTAGCTCCTCTACTGAGCACATGGCGTGCAGGCATCCGGGACAGTGGTGTCGTGCCCTGCAGGCACGGCTACCCGATGTGCCGGATACTGTCCGTCAGAAAACGCAGCGCGCACAGGCTCACGCCTTCGCGCAGTTCATCGGATTATAGTGGTTCATCGCGTGTTCCACGCCCTGGTTCACGATGTCGAGGATGGCGTCCGCCACCGCATCGTAGGTATCTGCCATCACCGCCGCGTCGTTCCGATCGAACTTCGCAAGCACATGATCCGCGAGGTCCATGTACTCCGGCTTCTGACCGACACCGACCCGCACCCGCGGGAACTGATCCGTACCGAGGCACTGGATGATGGACTTGAGGCCATTGTGGCCACCCGCCGAGCCGCCCTTCCGGATCCGCATACGACCGACATCGAGGTTGATGTCGTCCGACACCACGATGACCTGCTCCACCGGAATCTTATAAAAGTTCGCGAGCGGCGCGATGCAGTTGCCCGACAGGTTCATGTAGGTCAGCGGCTTCACGATGATGAGCTGCTCCGGCCCCGCCGGCGTCATCACCCGTGCCTTCGTATAGACCCCCTGAAACTTCGTCTCGTTCAGCTTCAGCCCGCCCAACTTCTCGCAGAGCGCCTCCACCGCCGCGAAACCTGTGTTATGACGTGTACCGATATATTTCTTCTCCGGATTTCCAAGACCCGCAATCAGATACATAAAACTCCTCCATATAGAAGTCACCGTTTAGAGCGACTCTCCAGACGCTTGTCTGAACGGTAACGGTTGTTAACGATTATAAGCACAACAAAAGCAGCACCGAAGGAGATCCTCCTCTCCGTCCGGTCCCACCGTACACGCCATCATAACACAAATTAATATATTTCACATCATATAAGCGATTCCATGAATGGATATATTTAAAGAGACGGTAACAGTTCAGCCGGGGTGATTTTGTAAGGCGGATAATTTTTAAGGGATGTCCATACCGGGCGCCTCTTCTCGTTTGCCTGCCCACCCCAGTGTACGTCTTTTATCTACTTACATATCGGCCCCACCCCGTGCAGGCAAACAAAAAATCGGCGCCTGTTTTCGTTCGCTGGCATCGGCTTTTTCACAAATTTGCTTTATTCGAATCGTATGCCATTAGGCTTTTTCACAGTTTCCTCTCCTGGCGAGTCGATGACATTAAGTCCCGTCACTCTCGCCCGGTATTATCCGGGTAAAATTCCGATTTTTGACGCAAAACCGCCCATTTCAGAAGCTGTGACTTTATCTCCGTCCAGATTTTTCTTCGTAAATCGCCCCGTATTCCCTCTGCGAAGCCAAATACTTAATGTCACAGCTTCGAATATTTCCCTGTCTGTGAAATGTTCTAATGGCACAGATCCCCGAAATCCATGATTTGTAAAAGTCACTTAATGGCACGAATCTTGAAAACGCTCTGTTTGTTACAAATCTCAGAAAATATAATGGCATCATGCTTTGAAATCTCTTCTTTGCGAAAACCATCTAATGTCGCTCAGGTCGAAAATTGCTTGTTTGTAACAAAGATCATAAAACCTAATGGCGCAAGAAGGCTATAAACAGTTTTTGTGAAAAATTCGGAAATCGTCATGATCAGTGATACACGTAGCTGTCTAAAAATTGGGGCAACTAAAATCTCTTGTGTTCTTGACAAGGGGTACAATTCATATGCTGCCTTCCTAAAACTCCGATCACCAGGTTTTCATCGGATCCCCCCCGGTCAGGATGCATGGGCGTCGATTTTTGTTTGTTTGCATGGGGCGGGCCCGATAAGTAAATAGATAAAGAACGTCGAATGGGGTGGGCA
>ERZ1034980.1629-NODE-1629-length-13138-cov-270.545517_pt1 | contig 13138 bp, 20 predicted proteins | sample MGYA00520622_ERZ1034980 | MGnify/ENA primary metagenome ERZ1034980 (study PRJEB33766, sample SAMN09781791) | gut metagenome | biome: gut microbiome | host: Homo sapiens | place: Madagascar | study: EMG produced TPA metagenomics assembly of the PRJNA485056 data... | reverse complement strand
TGAAAATCTTTAAGTATCTGCTCTTTTTGTGTCTACTTTATTGACATCTATACAAAACTTTCATCAGCTAATACATCGAAAACATCTAAAACATTATCAAAAGCTAAATCAATCGAATATTCTTTACCTTCAAATTCAATCGAGGTGACTAACGGATCGTTTAACCGCATCTAATCACCTATTTCTTTTTCTTGTTTTTTAATGCTTTCTTTTTCAATAAATCATTTTTCCGTTTTATAACCTCATTTTGTCGCTTAGTCGCTTCTCTTTCTATTTCTTCAGCAACCTCAAGTTCTAGAGTATCGAATAAGCTATCTAATTTGCTAATGTATGGATACTTGCTATATATCTTGACAAATGAACCATCACCTAGCAATGCATCATATTTTGCTTTCAATACTTCCTTCAGTAAATTAACCTGTAATAATCCATATTCTTTAGTAGAATTATCAATATTTTCAAGTTCTTCTTGCTGCTTTGAAAGCTCTCTCTGTTTTACTTCTAATTCATCTTGAACATCGTAAAAGCGTAATAATTCTTCAACTTCTGTCCCAAAGAAAAATTCTAATTCACCAATTTTGATTGGAAAACCACTTCGTTCTAATTGAAATTCCACATTGAACACTTCCTTATTTTCTTATTCTAATGAACATGTACAGTTACTTGCCTATCGTCAACGACAACCCCATCAATAGATGGGGTTAGCCTTTTGGGGTAGTTTTTGGTAACGTATCAAAGGTAATTTTGCAACTAAATTCTTCGTATTCCGTTGCATCACCAGCACCAGCTACAATATCTGTAACTGTTGCTCGACCAATCACTGTATCACCGTTTGTTTGAACAATTTTATGCCAAATTTTTCGTTCATCGCCGATTTTATATTTTTTAGATGCTATCAACGCTTGTGCTTTGTCTTCTGGATCATAGAACCCTTCCGGACTATACGCTCCTGAAACAGAAGTTACAGTTGTTTCGGGGGTGCCGTCTCCGTCGTAAAACCCTGTATCGTCTGTTTCTTCGTCAGTGTCATCACCGATTGAACTAATAAATTTAGCTAATGGTAACCACTTTTCTCCTGCTTCTGGTGCTGTTTCTTCTCCTGGCGTATACTCCGCAATATAATGTTCTCTTAATGCGTTTTTCTTGCGACCAAAATATTGTAAATTCATTTCAATCATGTTGCTGTTCCTCCTTAAAAGTCGTTAGTTTCACTTGAAAATCCAATAAAAAAACGAACCAACCTTGTTCATCCGCTTTATTGATGAATGGTTTGCTCGTTATAGTTAATCGACTGAACTCAAAAGACCCATCAAAACTAGTGATTTCACTGGTTCTTTCTAATGAATCAGATATAAGCCACAGTGTTTGTTCAATCTTAGAACCGTCTTGTGACTTCATAGCAATTTCATAGTTTAGTTGTTCATCCTTCACACCATTATAGTATTCCGTTAGAACTTGACCACCAGGTAATGGATAAATGACTAAACTCTCAACTGCTGAAAGATACCCCTTTTTTATTTTTATTGGGATATCAGGAATATTATTAATTTTATCTTTTATTCGATCAATAAAATCCATTATTTTATTCCAGCCCCTTTCAGAAAGGCTTTTTCCCAAGCAGGCATATACAAAGACTTCGCTTTTAAATCCCATCTTGGGCCAGTTCCTGGTGTCGTATATTCTTTACCATTTAGATAAAATTGACGCTTCGCATATTTCGTTCTATACAGAATAGCGCTGCCGTCGCTTTTGATACGCGCACTTTCGCGAAGGATATTATTCTTTTTTGGTACGAATCTGTGCATATCACCCATTGCTTGATTGGCTAATTCGTATCTTCCACGCTTCATAGCTTCTGGACTTATTTTTTTTCGAATACCTCCAATATCTACCTTTACTCCCACTTAGACCACCTCTAATTCATACGAATAAATAGTTTTTGAATAAGCATCTATAACCGTATCAACCTTAGTAATAACATGTTCTTTACCATCATAAATCACTAGCGATTGCTCTTTAAAAGTAGGTAGCGGCGTTGTTAGTCCTTCATAACAAAAAATCACTGCGTTATAGAGTAACTGTTTGCCGCTTGACGAAAAAGTATACTGACTTCCTCGGTCAATGCGACAATTTTCTATAGTTGCATAATCTCCATAAATCGGCTTATTATAATCCCCTTCTCCTAAATATTCTCGATAGATAAAAGAATCAACTAGAAACTTCTTTGGTGGCTTTGGCATTAACATAATTGTACACCTCGATATAAAAGTCCTGTGCTCTCTAAATAAATGTAGACGTCTTCTGCGACAAGTAATTTATTCCCAGAAGCCCCATTTCCTTTCACAGAACTACTACGGTTGCCGTTCGTAATGCTTGTTCTACCAGCAGAAAAACTTTGCGGCGTATTGTTAATACTTTCGTAAGTATCTCCGCCAACTTCATCGAAATAAATGATTTGAGCACAGAGCGCTAACTTGAATTGGTGAACACGAAAAGCAATTGGATCACTTTTTATATCATTGAAACGATAAAAATGGTTGGTTATATTATCTAGAACAGCAGAAGCTTTCGCTAGATTAGAAGCAAAAATCGTTTTGTAATCATCCGTTTTTCCTGTTAATTCTTTAAATTCCTCGAATTCGATATAAGCACTCATACAGATTCACCTTCTAGCAACTTAATTAGATCACTTTTTCGATCGGTGGATTTGTAAGAAATCATATGGTCATCTAATAATGACTTTAATTCAGGAATAGTTTTACTTTTTAAAGAAACGGATGATTTATTTCCGATGATTATTTCTGGCGCAACTGTATAGCCGCACATCTCTTCTTTAGAACCTCGGTACATTTTTACTTGTCGATAACTTATCGTAACTGAAGTAGAAGCATTCCCCTTAACACCTGGGGTTACACTTAAAGAGACGGTATCTTCGGGTAAAATAATCTCTCCCTTTGATATACCTGAACTGCTCGACGCTATTTCATTAGATGGCGCCGTTAACCTTCCAGAACTTTTTTGAACTTTTAGCTCTGTAGTTACCGCCATAGAACTATTATTTTGATATTCTGCACTAGCAGAAATTTTATCTCCAGGCTTCAAGTTCAATTCTTTTAGTGTACTAGTGAATGCTGTATTAGGTGGTGACCATCCCGAATAGGTAACTTCTTGCCACTCATTGCTATTATTTGGATAATAGTTTCTTGTATATTCGACAACATTATCTTTTTTAGAGACATCAATTGGCACATCACCTAAGAAATAGACTCTACCTGACGCGTCAATATCAGGCTGTACACGATAAATCGTTTCATTTGAATAATCTTGTATTGCTAAATAATCTTCTTGAGAAATATCTAATACATAATAATCACCGGTACGTTCTTCGCCATTAATCATCAAATTTCGACTTTCCTTAATTGGAAGCGTTGTAAAACTAGGGATATTGGTCTTTTCCGTTCCTTCTTTATAAGCGACTTGATAGGTTCCTTCAGGAAAAAAGGTTGATGGAGCTAATCCATCGATTGTCAGCGGACTAGCTCCTTCTGCAATTTTTTCTTTTCCTTTGTAAATAACAAAAACTTGCGACATTACTATCTCTCCTAACTAAGTTGAAAAGTGGCGCTCGTTGCCGTCACATCCACCCCATCTATTGATGGGGTTAATCTTTTGGGGAAGAAGATAGCAAATGTTGAATACCAATAATTCCAATTTGTTTATCTTCATAGACTTTTTCCCAGTTATTAGGTTTGGCTAAATCTTTATTAGTAGGTGTAATTTCTCCTGATTCTCTATCAGTATTTGTAAATTTAACGCCATAAGGGTGCATCGTAAACGCTCGTCTAGTGTAAACTTCATCATTTCCTTTATTTGCTACCCGAGCAGTTTCAAAAGTAGTTAATTTAGCTGGATTACCCGTATTGCGACCAATAGAACCAGTTGAAAATAGGTAAGTAGTGTAGACTTTTGAATCTCCTGAACCTGTTGAAGAAACATTATCATCAATAACTACTCGATAACCTAAATAAGTAGGAATGTTTACTTCCCCACGAGCATCTGGAATAAAAGCAATTAAGTTTTGTTTTTGCAAAGTAGTATATACAGCTGAATGCATAACAATCATACTTAATCTACCTGCTGAATCGCCTAATAACTGTTTCGCATCTAATACTAAATCTCCTGAAATTCCTTCTGTTGGTTTTGATAATAGGTGCGAGTCATGCAATGCTCCACCATTTGCAAATAAGCCGTTTAAAACAGAAATAAGCACACTTTGTTCTCGACGCATCCACCAAGAAGCAATTTTACTCATCAAAGCACCTAATGGATCATCACCTGAAATAACAGCCGATAATTCGTTAACTGACCAACCACGACCACGATACATAACTGCTGCAATATCTGCACTTGCTGTAATTTTACCAGTAGATAATGCTTTTTCTCCGTCGCCTAAAGTTTCGTCCTCGCCGTCTAAATCATTCCAGAATGGCATATTAACCAACAGACCACCTGATGTAATATTAGCTGATACGCTAGGATCTGATACTGCTACCCCAGATTGAATAAGCGCTGATTTTTCTTCAGTAAAGTTATTCATATAAGTGTTAAATACTTCTGGTGTTACCACATCTAATAATTTTGTAATTTCGGTTGTCATTATTTATTCTCTCCTTTGGTTAAAAAATTAGTTAAATTAAAGTTTTTAGATTTCATTTGTTGTCCTAATGACCCAGAAACTTCTTCGGTTGCAGATGGATTCCCGCCTACAAAAATTCGTGGAACAGAAGGCGTATTTTCCTTTTCTTGAAACAAGAAATTTTTATTTTCTTTTAACGCATCTAGCTGTTCTTTCAATCCTTCTAAACCTTCATCTGTCACTTTTATTGCTTCTTTGTCTAACAGCTGTAATACAATATCTTCATCACGAGCATTAACCTCTTTTAAAGCTAGCTTAATTGCAAAATCTTTTTGTTGTTCAGCAAGCTTTTCTTGCGCATCTTTTTCGGCTTCATTAAATTTATTCTGTAAATCAGTTAATTGTTTCGTTAGTTCTTCATTGCCTTTAGCTGATTCTTTCAATGCGTCTAATTCGGTTTGATTCGAATCAAGTTGCTCTTTAAATCGGTCACGCTCTTGTTCTGCTGTAGCAAGTTTGCTGTTTAATTCAGTAACCGTTTGGCCATGTAATCCCATCACTGAATTAATTTGTTCATCTGTCAATCCAAGTTCTTTTAATTGTTCTCTCTTCATTTTTCTCTTCCTTTCGTTGTTTAACGAGGCTACGCCCTCGATGGAGCAGTTTATCTTTTACGCCTTAACAAGCTAAACAAGGCAAAATAAATAGCCTAGCCAATGACTAGACTTAAAAATCATCATAACGAAAATCTTTTAATAACGTATTAATTGGTGTATAAACTTTTTCACGAGCATAATTTCTTGCAAGATACTCATTAGAATCAACTAGAGTACGTAAGCGACTTTGTGTGGCTCTAATCTTCCTTGACCAATCTTTGGCGTTTTCGTCTTGTCCTAGAGCTTCTGAAACCATTCTATTCTTTTTATATTTCACAACTTGTCTTTCTAATTGACGTTGACGACTAGTTAACAGAGCTACTTTCTCATTTTCTTTCGCATCATATTTCGGTTGGTTATTGGTATTTACACCAGGAACAAACGGAATATGTAAATGTTGACAATTAACACCTCTGTGACCGCCAGGGGTACCATATTCAGCATTCCAGTATGGATCGTAGATACTTCGATATTTCCAATTAGATGGCAACTCAGACATTTGCCTTAAATCGACAACGTTTCCTTGTATCTTTGAACATGCTTGTCTTGCTCCCATATGACTTGTTACTACAACTGTATAAACACCATACTCACTCATACGTTCTTTTCTTAACGTGTCATAGGTATTTGATAGGGTAGACTTTAAAACCGTTCGAACATATCGCTCTAGACTCCACGTATGTCCCCCTTTATCAATAAAGGTTGACTTAATCCCTTTTTGAGCCCATTGCTGAATGGTTCTAGCTAAAGCTTCTTCAAACGTAAATATACCACTATTAAATGCAGCCGTAGTCTTGTTAACAATTTCTGTGTACATTTGAGTAGTGGCAGTTCCATAACCGAAGTTGGTAGATAACAACGTTTGATTCACATAATTATTGATATCAGACCAAACTTGATCATGATAAGCTTTCATGATGTTATCTAAATTAGTTGGAATAGGTTTTGTATCATAAGGTAACTCTCTATCTGTATCCCTTATAATCTTGTCACCCGTATTTTCAAACATTCGTTCAATTTCAGATTCAGCAATTTCTGTTACTTGAGAAATCACTTTGACGGTTTCCTTATTGAATAAGTGTAGCTCTTGCAGTTTTTCTCTTTGCCACTCTAAAATATCGTCATGCCCATTATTTAATCTTTTAATAATAATACGTATTAATTCCCCTTCCAATGATTGATATAGATGCGCCATATTAGAAGACCATAAGTCTAATTGATGAGGTGTAATAGTCATTTTATCCCTCAATCCCCCAACTTCGTTTAATTTCTTCATCCAGTTTATGCAACATACCTTTAATTTTTATTCTAGGATACTCCGTTGCTGAAGTATTTAATATAGCAATTTCAGAAATGTATTCTCCAACTTTGATACCATTAATAACAATCCTCGATTTATAGTTTTTTTCCAATCCATTTGAACAATAGGAAAACTCCCGTAAATGGGGATAATCAATGATATGTTCCGTCATATCGTGATTGTAAGCCATTATTCCTCATCTCCTAGCTCTTTACTTATCTTCTCTTGTTCAAACTCTTGATAATCCACTTCAAGCGCTTCTGCTCTAATTTCATTTACTATTTTTCTCGCTTCTTTTTCTGTAGCTCCAGTCAATTTTTGGATAGCATTTAATTTTGAGGTTAAACCAGCAGTTACTAATTTGGAATAGTAGTCCGCTTTAGCATCTTGTGATTGGAAAACTCCATCGTCGAAATCGATATTTATTCCTAAATTTTCTACTGGAGAAAACAAATTATACGCTGCAGCCAATTCGAATATTGTAGTAACCAGTTCTTTAAGTGCTTCTTCTACGATAAGGACGTTATCAGATCGAGTAGAAAATGTTTCAGAGTTCTCACTAATAATCTCTGTTGCTGTTTTGACAGATTGACCATCAAAGCTAAACGTACCACTAGAAAAACCTGTTTGTAATTCTATAATTCGCAAAATAAAGTTAATACTCTCTATAAACTCTGACGAACGCAAAGAAGGTGCAAATTCATCAATAAAAGGATCATCCGATTTGAGTTGTTGAAAAACAGACGTTTTACTGTCAAATCGCTTAATAGGAATACCATTCTTATCATATTTAACTCTAAAAAAGTGATCTGATGCTAATATTTTTCGTTTTGCTTCTTCAATTTCCCACATGAATTCATCGTATTTTTCATTAATATCTTTGAGTTGACGTTTGGCATTATCGATAATTCCTAAACTTAAAGGACTATCTAGGTTAATGTTATTTTTTCCTGCCAATTTAATATAGACAAATAACGGTCTACTAAAGCCTTCTAAAATAACTTCTTCCTGTAAGTTTTTGTATTTATCTAAATACCCTAACGGAATTTTTACTCCCACTTGATTCCGATACTCAGAACGATAAAGTTCGTTCCTAATAACATATTTTCCGTTTTCCCATTCGTGAAACTCTAATAACGTATAGTAAATAATTGTTTGCCCTTCTACTTGTTGCGTTAGACTGGCAATAACAGCTTCTGAAATGTCATTTGTATTGGATTGTAAAGGGAAAAATGTATCAGCTCGACAAAATGAAATTTTGATTTTACCTGAATTAGTATCCACGTAAGGCCTCAAAGCTAAACCGCCAATCGCATAACCTGCTTCTAACTCTTCACCAAAATTTTTTCTAAATTTATTATCAGCGAACACTGATTGTAAAAATTTGTTAGCTTTTTCATCATCTAAGCTAATGTCACAACCGTCATTGAATACTAACTTAGATAATTTCTTAGCAACTACTTTAGATACATTTAATGAATGAAACGGGCGCTTCTGAGCATGGCCATCACTATTTAGATAATGAATATCATCATATATATTTTTGTAAATAGCTTTATTGCTTTTTATACGTTCTAATTCACTAGAACTCATGGCAATTTTAGGATGATCTGTTATACTGTCCAATGTTTCCACCATTCCTATTTTCGCACCTCCAATCTTAAATAAAGCTTTTAATTTATCGAACATTTGTCCACCTCTTCTCTAGGCGATGTAAGTTTTGTAGAAATAATTGTTTCCATATCTCGCTTCATCGAGAGCGTGATTATATTTATCAATCGGTAATCCATTGTCATTTCTTACGTACATAGACAATTCTTTTTCGAAGTTATAATGACCATATTTATCACCTGTTTCTAAAATAATAAATTGACCACTTGTTATAGTATTTTGTAATCTTTCTATACCGACTTCAATTTTAAGTCCATTACTAGAAACTTTGTCAGAACTATTATTGTCTGCCTTGTCAGTATCAATACCGATCAAATCCAATTCAGTTCTTAATGTTTTACATGCGGGATCGACAAAAAACCAATTCCAATGAGGCAGAGAACTCCATTTCGTATAGCACCATTCTACAAATTTATTAATTTCTTTTGCATAAACTGACATTGCTTTGGTTTCGCCTGTATCCGTTCCACTGTGATAATAGTTAGCTAAGCGATACAAATAAAATTTACCATCATGATGAGTAACAACCCAAAAGGCGCAAGTCGTAGCATCAGCTTGTCCTCCATCGGCTGTAAAGAAGCTTTCTACTATATTACCTTTAATAACATCAGCTTTATTTTTCTTGCCAAACATTGAATAAATAACACCTTGTGGCAAGACTCTATGACCGTACCAGTCACGTTCTAATAGATATTCGCTACTTGATAATTCGTCATATAATTGTTTTTTTCTTTCTTCGTTTAAGATTGGATTATCGTTTGGTGTCCAATGCCGAAATAAAAAACGTCCTGATTTCTCAAAACGTTCTAACAATTCTAAATTAGGATGATTAGGTGCTGGTGGATTTTGTTCACCTAAATGGTAACGCCATTCAGCAGCAAACGTTCGTCTAAAACATTCATTGATAAAGTCTTTGTGCAATAGATTGAATTCAAGAAATGTTACGGATCCCAAAGACATACCTGTAATAGCACCGACTGAATTTATTTTCCCTCCGCCTTTATAATAGATTTTCTTTTCACCGTTCGGAGCATAAAGTAATAGATGATCGCCATGTTCATCATGACGTATATCTGAACAGCCGTCGAAAATATGGACTAATCCTAATCCATCTCCATCCATAAACATCCGATATACTTGTTCTTGGTTGTAAGCAGCCACAAGGTGGTTCTGATCAGGTGATTTCAAATAAAAATCTGCCATTTTAAAGATGTCAGAAGTAGTTTTTCCACTCCTCGGCGTACCTTCATTCAATTCAAACGTAATGCCGTCAGTAGTTTGGTTGATGTTTTCAATCTGTTTCTGACTGAATTGTATCTGAGCCACTGCCATCTCCTCCTAACTTGACATCTAACAAGGAACGAAGTAGTTCGTTGACTTTACCACTAGATGTTAGTTTGTCAGCAGTATTTTTAGCAATGTCTGCTTCTGCTTTTAATTTAATAATTTGCGCATCTATCAACTCCAGCTTTTTACGTCTTTCATCCTGTTCATCAGCGATAGCTACAAACTGCTTTATCAAATTAGACAATGTACTCATCGCTCTTGACTGCGCATTTAAAAAGTTTGCTTGTTTGTCCCATGCATATTGAATAGCATATTCTTCTGAGCTACCAGAATCGCTTGAGGACCATTTCGAAACTTCTTTTGATAAATCTTCTGACCCAGAAACATACATGATTTTCTGCGCTCTGATAATAGCCGTGTACTGAATCATAATGTTATTCCAGATAATATCTTCTGGCTTAGAGGTTGCAACCTCATTCATGATTTCTAACGTTTCAGAGGGTAACCAATTAGCAAAAAGACCATATTTTACAGCGTTTTTATTTCTGACAGGAGCTCCCTTGTTATTAGGTATGGTTGCGTCCTTGGTTGCAACCTTTTCTTGCGACCAATAACGAGATTTCCATGACTTTACCGTACTAATTGATACATCGTATTTATCGGCTATTTCCCTGTATTTTAAGCCTTTTTCATAATCTTCTTTGGCTAATTCGTATTTTTTCACATGTGACACCACCTCACTTTTTGCAACATTTGTTTTGTAAATTCAAAAACAAAAAGACCACTCAACGAGTGATCTCAATTATACTTTTTATTTTTAGCTTTCTTATCTTTCATGGAAGACTTTATCTCTTTAAAAATCAATATTAATTCTAAAATACCCATTAGAAAAACAATTATTAGAGCCGGTACTAAAAACCACCAACTAATATCTATATAATCAAATAAATTAAGCCATATCGCCAATATACAAACAATAAATAACATTTTTGATTCGCACCTTTGAATTTTTTTAGTAATTTAACACACACTAAAAAGAAATTCTTATTATTTATTTCCATTACATACAAATAAATAATAGGGATACTAAACAAATTTTGTTAATATTACTGTTAGGTAATGTTTGTTCCTTCAAAATTTAAAAATGAATAACTAAATAAACGCTCACATTGTTTAGTCTGCTGGTTAATAACATTACCTTTCCTCTTAAGTTTTCCTCTATTCTTAAGAGGAATTTAATTTTTATTATCTTTCCTTACTCTGCAAAATATTAGTATTATGTCTTACTTGTTATACATATGTCTTTAAAATCGCAATAACACAATAATACTTGAAAATCTTTTACCATGGTTATTGGATTGCAAATGAAGAAAGGAATTTTTCATATGCCTAATTATGTTATTGATACAACACCTACAAAAAATAATACTCACATACTACATGAAATAGACTGTCCATATGCCACTGACAAAAATCATTCGATTGAAATTGGATACTATATAGAATGTTCATCAGCGCTCCGATATATTCGTATCAAAAAACCAAATTTAAATGTTTCTGGATGCAAATACTGTTGTCGTTCTTGTTGCAGTAAAAAATAATTGTATTGCTAGCTATCTTTTGAGGATAGCTAATTTTTTTATATCAAAACAGACAGCAACCAGTTGATATAGATAAATAATGGAAAGTAAAGGAGGTTTTCACTTCCTTTTTCGTATTTTTGTGATTAGTTGGTTGCTGTCCATCAAAGCATAATTACAACGATGAGGGAGACTACCTCCCTTCGTTTATTTTGTCGATCCTGTTTCCTAATCTTTCGACATTAATAGAATATCATGCTGTATACAATACTGACATAGCTACAATGTTCGAACATTTAGTGAACATTGGAATTTTAAAATAAACTGATTTGTTCAGGTTCGTCTCTTCGATTATTGTAATAATCAATCTCATTAAGTTTGTTTTATCTATTTACCTTGTTCATTTCATATTCATCCAAGAAATCCAAAGTTTTACGAATATCAGCATGTCTTTGTCTAACATAAGATGCGCTGTAGCCAATCTCTTCCGCTATTATCTCTAATGAACAACCCTCGACATACTTTTTTCGAATAATCTCATTATCAATTCCTTTAAAAGAGTTAATAATAGCCAGCATTTCTTTGCGTTGCTCTTCGAGTAAATCAATTTCATTTTCTATCTTTTGAATATTTTCTTCCAAAGAAGCTGATCTAGAATTCTTTTCGATTCGGACGTCTGCTAAATCCCCATTGACCCATCGATTCAATTCAAGCTTACTTTTATTAAGATTCCACTTTAAGTAAAGAATCTGCTCATCAAGTTCTTGATAATCTTTTAACCACTGAAATCTCACAAACGCCACCCCTTATGGTAAAATAGTTATGGGCAGCTATCTCGAAAGAGGTAGCTTTTTTTATTTTTTCTTATATCTCTCTTGTTTTCTAGTCAATCTTGCAAGTGCATTTCTAGCTTTCAATAATTCCTCAGCTCCATCTTTTTCAAGCCGAACAGGTGAAATGGATAGTGAATTAAAGAGAGAATGAATCGCTTTTGTTAGTGAACCTTCTGACCCTGGATTGATTTTCAGTTGCTCCAACACGATTTGCTGGTTGTCGTCTAACTGTGATTGCTGACTTGCTACATCATACGTTTTCTCAAAAATATCCGGTTTACATGGATAAATCTCACCTTCTACCCCTCTAATAATGTAGTCACCTGTTTTAGCAACCATTATCCCTTCTAAAGTTTTTATTTCACACCATGCATCTTGCGGATAATTTTTACCGAAATTATAGGTAATAATTCTGTTTTCTGATACAGCATCCCAAAACCATTCTTCCCCTATAAGCCCTTTTGAATTTAATTTAAAAGCTTCAATAACTACTGGTTTCTTTCTATATTTCATCCTTCTACCACCTCTTCCACTGTTCCGCCAATTTGAATAGCATCCATTTCAGCTTCTTCTTTAGAATTGTATTTTATCCGTTGAGCTAGCGCACCAGGAGCATCGTCAATAACATAGGTCACTTTAGTTTCATCGAAACCAGAAAAATATCCTTTGCCTATTTTTACACAATACAACGGCTCTTTCTCAACCTCGTAGCCGTCTCTCATGCGGATGAGGGTTTCGATTGGTTTGTTTTCAGCAACATCTAACCAATTCTCAAAATCTTTCTTGTGTGGCCATTCTTCATCATCTAATTCTCTGATTGCCATAAAAATCGCTAAATCCAATGCATCTTTATTATCTTCAAACCACTCCGCCACGAACGAATCAACAACTGGCTTCTGAGGTTCGTCTAGTTTTTTCATTACCGCAATACCGGCATTTAAACCGTTATTGAAACAATCAGTTCTTATGTCTTCACTTTTCATTTTATGACTTTCTAATTCTTTGATTCCTTCTTGTATGTTCATCGCTGTTCCTCCAATAACTCGCTATTTTCCCAAATATTCCCGATAACTTCGTATTCCACAGGAATAACTGATGAATACCCCATTTTTGTATAAACATTGCATGTATCCTAATAAAGTGGACACTTTTTTTGATATACTATTAAATGAATA
>ERZ1034980.1625-NODE-1625-length-13158-cov-72.686255_pt1 | contig 13158 bp, 6 predicted proteins | sample MGYA00520622_ERZ1034980 | MGnify/ENA primary metagenome ERZ1034980 (study PRJEB33766, sample SAMN09781791) | gut metagenome | biome: gut microbiome | host: Homo sapiens | place: Madagascar | study: EMG produced TPA metagenomics assembly of the PRJNA485056 data... | reverse complement strand
CTATCCGCGGCGAGCATCGCGCTGCTGTCGGCATGCGGCGAGCCGAAAGCCACGCCGATGGACGACGAATACGCCGGCAATTCCGGCGAAAGCGTGCAATCGCAGGAAAATAAGTCGAAAACCGACGGCAAGGCGGCTGACAATACGGCCGGCGGCGACGCCACCACCAAAAACCATGCCGATGACGCGAATTCCACGACGTCCAGCAAGCAGGACACCGGCAACTACGCGGATGGCGACTACTCGATCAACGGCCAGTACGGGCCGGTCGGCGAGGACGCCATCGACGTGCATCTGACCGTTAAGGACCAGAACGTGACGGCCGTGAAGATCGTCGGCCATCCGTTCACGTCCATCTCCAAAAAGCATCAGAACGACTTCGCCAAAGCCGTGCCGGACGCGGTGGTCGGCAAGCCGTTGAAGGACCTTAAAGTCGACAAGCTCGCCGGTGCCAGCTGGACCTCCGAAGCCTTCAACAAGGCGTTGGAAGTGGCGCGTCAGGAAGCGTCAATCCAATAGCCCATTCCTTCTGAAACCGACACGGCATGCCCGTCTTGCGTCGGTGCGGACGGTTTTCCTGTGGTTACCGTGCGGATTCGGCGCATACGTTCGGCCAGAGCAACGTGGCCATGTTCTCGGCCCAGGAATCAGACTTGCGTTCCTTGCCGGATTGCCGTTCCCCTCCGGCTTCCTGCCCCGCCAACGCTTTGCAAGCCAGCATGGAACCCAGCACCGTGCTGAACAGGAACGTGTAGTCCAAACGGTTTTGAAACACTCCGTCGGCGATGCCACGTTCCATGAACCCCACGAACCGTTCTTCGGCCGGCGCTAGAACTTGTGCTGCGATCGCCTTCAGCGTGGCGTTGTCGGAAGACAGCACCACGCCCACGGCTTTCAATCCGAGTTCGCTGTCGAAGCAGTCCTGGATGCGTCGCAGCATGGTGGCCAGTCCGCTCCGCGACGGCTTCAAATCGTTGAAATTCGGTAGTCCGGCAACTTCCGGTTGGATGCGTTGCAATAAATCGTCGGCGTTTCGGTAGCGTCGGTAGATTGTGGTCTTTGCTACCCCTGAACGTCGTGCGACCTCTTCGATGGTCACCGCTCCGATACCATCGGAAATCACTATCCCCAATGTGGCTTTCATGATTTTGCGGTCGGTTTGCTCCCGTAATCGCTCACGTCGGCCACGTACTGTGCCGACGTCTTCCTGCGTGGTTTTTTGCACCGTCTTTCGCGTGCCCTCTTGCGTGGTTCCGCCCATCATGCCGCGATCACTTTCGTGCTTTCCAGCTTGCTTACGTACCAATGGTTGAACTTGACCAGTGGAATGCGCAGTAACAGGCCTATCAGCAGCAGCGGCGGAATGAACAGCAGTAGCGCGCCAATCGCAAACCAGTAATCGTTACTGTAGATTCCGCCGATCGCCGCGCGCATTGCTGTGATTGAATGCGTCGCAGGCAGGAACGGGCTGATGCCGCTGATGATTTTCGGCAGCACGGCCAGCGGATATGCGCCGTTCGCTCCGGAGATCTGCATGACGAGAAACAGCACGCCGATGGCTTTGCCGACGTTGCCGAAGCTGGCCACGAGCGTGTAGGTGAAGAACGAGAACACTAGGCTGCTCACCCAGCCGGACAGCATGAACAGCAGCGGATGCACCGCCTGGACATGGAGGAACAGCAGACTGCCTCCCAAGGAGAACGTGCTCTGCAATAGTCCGATCACGCCGAACACACCGTAATGTCCGAGAAACAGCTGATGCGGTTTCGGGTCGCCGAGTTCCTTGCGCACCTTACGCGAGACGGTGGTCTTGAGCGTCACTGCCATGAGCAGCGAACCGACCCACAGTGGCAGGATCGTGTAGAACGGTGCCATCTGCGAACCGAAATTCTTGACTGGGAACACCGCGTTGCGTTTCACTTTTACAGGGGCTGCAAGCGCGGCGGCCAACGAGTCGGTATTATCGCTGAGCACATCTTTGACGGCGCTCATATCGCCGCTGTTCAGCGCATCGGTCAATGTTCCTGTGAATGCGCCCAGTTTTTTGCCCGCGCCGGCCAGACTATCGGCGGTGGAATCCAACACGCTGCTGATGGCGGTCAGATTCTTATCCGCGGTCTTGGTGGTGCCGTTCAGATTGCCCAGCGCGCCTTTCAGATCGGCCGCTGTGGCATTGAGCGCGGTGGTGGTGCTGGTAATGGACGTGGCGATATCGTCAAGTTGCGGTTTCAGTTGGCTCTCATAGTCGGTTTTGATGCCACTGACGGACGTTGCCGCCTGCTGCGCCAGTTTCTTGATCTCCGCACGTTCGGCCGTGGTATCGCTTACTTTGGCGTCGATGTTGTCGGCGCTGCCATTCAGCGCCGATGCTAGGTCGTTGAGCTGTGTGATGGTGGTGCCGACGTTGGTTTTGAGATGGTCGATGGCGTTCCTCACCGCTTCCGGCAGCTTTTCGTTTGCGCTGAGCGCGTCGAGCGAATCATAGATCTGCTGGTAGCTTTGCGCCTGCTTGCTGATGTTCGTGGCCTGGTTGCGTAATGCGTTGGCGGTGTTGCCGGCCTGCGTGCCCGCATTGCCGAATAGGCTGTCCACATCTGCTTCCATGGCTGTGAAGCTGTTGGCGGAATCAGTCAGAGCTGTGCCCAGCGCGGTGGTGCCGGTCTTCAACGCGCCCGTCAGATCCTCCACGCCGCTGCCGGCTTGCTTGAGTGTTGTTCCTACGCTTTTCGCATTGCCGCTGACATTGGCGATCAGACCGTCGGAGGACTCAAGCAGATGCCGTGCGCTTTGGGTCAGCGTGCTGAACGTGCGGAGCGTTCCGGAAGCGTCGGTGAGCGTTTCCGCGAAGTCGCTGATATTGCCGTTGAACTGCGTGAGTTGTTCCTGCGCGGCTGGCTTGTCGAGTTGGTTGGCGAGCTGCGATGCCACACTCAGCGCGGTGCTGGTCAGTGTTTCGGAGAACGTCTCGTTGACCTGCGCGCTGACCGTATCGGCGCCTTGGCCTGTGATCTTCGGAGCCAAGGCGTTCTTCTTTTCATTGTTGTAGTAGGCGATTTCGGCGTGGTTGCCATCGGATGCGAAGAACGTCATCATACGGGTGCTGAAGTTCTTTGGAATCACCACAGCTGCGTAATATTTGCCGGATTTGGTGCCGTTGATGGCTTCTTTTTTGGTGGTGAAGGTCCAGTCGAGCTGATCGTTGGAACGCAGCGTGTTAACCACTTGGTCGCCGATGTTGATCTTCACTGGAATGAGGTCGGACCGGTATCCGTCGTCCTCATTGGCTACGGCGAATTTCAGATTGCCGGTATTGGCGAACGGGTCCCAGCTGGCGGCCACGTTGAACCATGTGAAGATGCCGGGGATCACAACGAGTCCGATGACGATGATGATGGAGACGACGTTGCTGGTGATTCGCCGGATGTCGCCGACGAACAGTTTCCAGATGGTTTTCATGCGTTGCTCCTTTCCTCGGTGTTTTCGGTTGTCTCGGTTGTCTCGGCGGTCTCGGCGGTGTCCGTGGCGGCATCGTTCGCGGCGGCGCTTGGACCGGTCGTCTGCATTTTCTGCATTTTCTGCACCAGTATGGCGATTCCGTCATCTTCATTGTGGTTGACGCCCGTCACGTTTTCCGTCGTTTCTTTGATGACGCTGGTATTGCGATTATCGGATGTCGTGCGTTTGCCGCTGGTGCGTCTCCGCGTTTTGCGCAGCAGTCTGTTCCGCCGTTCCTGTTGCGCCCGCTTTTTGCGACGGATGCGTGCCGCTTGGCGCTCCACCAGCATGGATCGGATCGATTCATCGCTCAAATGGCCGAGCTCCACTTGACGGTTCAGATTGTCGCGCATGTATTCGATGACCATGAGGAAGCCCATGATGAGCAGAATCCAGACGACCCACGTGGCCAGTACTACCACTTTCTCTCCGTTGGTGAACGAGAACACCGCCGCCAGAGTTACCGGAACTACGAATCCGATCACCAGAGCTCCGCGCTTGAGTTTCGGGTACAGTTCCGCGAACCGACTTGCGCGTTCCTCGATCACCTCGCGGTAACCGCCTTTGTCGGCCAGCACCTGAATGGCTTGGGACATGTTGTATCCGCGTTCCGGAAGCTCCACTTCCTCGCCGATAATCATGTCGCTTTCCTTGATTTCGCGGGCGAACAGTCGGTTGAGGTTGACCAACAGAGGACGGACCGCCAGACCGATGACGAACGCCATGGCGGCAAACAGCAGCAGCGTGCCGATCGCCTTGGTCCAATGGCCGTCGTAGAAGCCGGCGATGGTCTCGCGGAATGCGTCTATCGAATAGCTGAATGGCACGAACGGATAGACCATGCGGAAGAACTTCGGCATCATCTCGATCGGATACAGGCCGGAAGCGCCTGGAATCTGCACGATCACCAACGCCACGCACAGGCCCTTGCCGATGTGCATGAACGTGGTGGACAGCGCGTACGTGATGCTCAGATATACCAGCGATGTGATCATGCCGGTCAGTATGAACAGTGGCGCGCAAGCCGTCTGCACGCCGAGTATCAGATCGCCAACGGTGCAGATCGCGCCTTGAATGACGCCCATCGTGCCGAGCAACAGGTATCGGGCCAGATACTTTTCGGTTGCGGTCGGATCGAGACCCTCAAGCCCCTCGTCGTCCACCTCCACTTTGTAGATCACCACAAAGGCGAACGCGCCCACCCACAGTGCCAGATTGGTCATCAGCGGAGCCATGCCGGAGCCGTAGGAGTTGACGGGATACACGTTCTTCGTGTCGATTACGGTCGGGGACTCCATGAACGAGGCGATCTTATCCGCGTCAAGCGAACCGCTGCCGGTCAACGATGCGAGCAGATCCGCAGTGCCCAGCGCCTTCAGGTCGGTGCTGACGGTGGTGAGCTTCGTCTCCATCTTCGCCAGCTGCTGGTCGGTTTGCTCAAGGCCGATGCGGGTGTCTGACGCCACTTGGTCGAGTTGGTCGAGCACGATGTTGGTTTGCCTGACCACGCTGTCCTGGCTGGTCACGGTGCCGGCAAGTGTTCCGGCCGTCCCAGCCAGCGAGCCCAGCGCGGAATTCAGTCGCGGCAGTGCGCCTGAATTGATGGCGTTGCGCGCCGTGCCTGCGCTTTTGAGCGAGTTCTGCGTGCCTATGTTGAAATCGGTGGACAGTTTGGATACGCTGCCGGCTGTGGCCTGTGTGTTCTCGCTCAGGGTTTTGAGGTCGGCGAGTGTTCCGGCTGCCGTGTTGTTGGTATTCTCCAGTTTGCTGATGATTTGCTGGTATTGCGCGTTGTCGCTGGCGGATTTGAGCTTCTCGAGCAGTTTCGCATTGCTGTCGGTGATGTTTTGCATGCCGGTCACCGCCTGCTGTGCCGATCCACTTGCCGCGGATACCGCCGACGAGATCTGGTTGATGCTGGCTGTGGATTGCGCCGTCGCTTGGGAAACAAGTCCGGATCCGGTTTCCAGCGCGCTGTTGGCGTTGGACGAAAGCGTGTTGAGCTGGGTTTGCGCTGTGCCGATGGCGGTGGATGCGCCTGCTAGTCCTCTGCCTGCGCTCGCCGCGGCCAGCTGCACGTCGTTCAGGGCATTGCGTGCTGCTTTTGTCTGCTGTGGCACATTGGCTAACTGGGTGTCGAGATCCGCGATTGCGGAGCGGATCGTGCCTACGTTCCGCTTGGTGTTGTCGAGTTCGCCGATGGTTTCGTTGGCGATGGCGTTGGTGTTGCCGCTGATGGTGCCGTTGGCCGAGTTGACGGCTTTGACGAGCACGTCGCTGACGGTGGAGACGAAGGTGTTGTTGACGGTGCGGTCGACCACGGTCGCGCCTTGGTCGGTGATTTTCGGTGAAATCGGACTCGCCTTCTCGTTCACGTAATATTCGAGCGTGGGGCGATGCTTGCTGTTGGTGACGACGTTGGCCAGATCTTCGCTGAAGTCGGAAGGGATGACGATTGCGGCGTAGCAGTCGCCCGACTCCACCGCTTCCATCGCATTGGCTTTGCCCATGAACTCCCAGCCGAGCTGGTCGTTGCTCTTCAGCGTGCCTTCGATTTGATCGCCGAGATTGACTTTGCCAAGCAGCGCGTTGTCTGTGCCTTCGTCCATGTTGGCCACGGCCACTTTGATGCTGTCCGTGTTGCCATAGGGATTCCAGAACCCGTAGATGTTGAACCATGCGTATAGCGGGGGAATGAGAATCAGGCCGATCATAATCACCCACGCGGCGGGTACGGTGACCAATCGTTTGAAGTCACGGCGCAGGATCTGCAGTACGTTGTGCATTGTCTCTCCGGTTTGGCGAATCAATTCCCTTATATGGCGATACGTGTTCCGTAGCGCTACGCGGTTCGTATCGTATACCGTGCTCTTGGACAATCGCCATCGCGTTTCATGGATGGCGGAAATCGGGTCGAGTACTGCGGCAAAGCCTCGGCAAAACCATCGCCGGCTGACGTAGCCCCTTCCGCTCACGTCCGTGACAAATCGCCATTTCTGTATGTCCGTGAGCGAAAGGTGGTAATAAATCGCTATTTTCCGTCCGTATTTATACCCCCCATTCGCTCACGATGCGCTATACATCGCCATTTCTTGCGGACGTGAGCGAAAGGTGGTGTGCGAATGGCGATTGCAGCCAGCTGACGTCCCCCTCTTTTGCTCGCGTCCGCCAATAATCGCACCTGAACCGCTTTTCTTGCGGCGGATATTGCCTACGTTTGGTAGCGTGGGCTGAAGGAAGGAGCGGCATATGAGCGAAACCGCACAATCTGAATCACGATCCGAGGATTCCGCCGCGGGCAAGACGGATGGAGAAATCAAGGCGATTGCCGCCGAAACCGAAATCGCGGCTATCGAAGAAGGCGGAAAGCAGGGCACTGGCGAAGTCGGCAATCCCGCTGACCGTCGTCTGCCGTTAATCGTTCGCATTTACGGCATCGTCATGCTTATTGAAGGCGTGGTGACGCTGCCGTTCATTGTGTTGGCGTGCCTGTACTCGATTCGCGCGGTGTTTTCCGGCAAAGTGGCGTTCGATGCGCTCAGCCTCACCGCGATTCTGTCGGTGGTTCACGCGGCCGTGCTGCTGGTCGCCACCGCGTGTCTGGCGGTGTTCGGCGTGATGCTCATTATGAACAAGCGTCGGCATATCGCGCAATGGACATATCTGATGATTCCGCTCACCCTTGCCGAAGGCTTGCTGTCGCTGGCATTGCAGGGACTTGGTGTGAATTTGATCGGCCCGGCTATCCAGCTTGTCGTGCTCATAGCCCTGCATGTCACTGCCGATCCGTCGCTGCGTGAGGAACGTCGTCTCCAGTTCGCGTTGCGACGTATGGATGCCCGTAGCGCATACGAAGACGCCGCTTCCCAGGGTATGGCTGGCCGTGATTTGACTGGCAGGGGCTATATTTCGCTGGATTTCTTCAATCTGTTCTGGCTGTTCACCATTGGTTGTGTGTTCGGTTTGGTGATCGAAACCATCTACCATTTCATCCTGTTCGGCGAATACCAGGACCGTGCGGGCTTCCTATGGGGGCCGTTCTCGCCCATCTATGGTTTCGGCGTGGTGATCGTCACCGTGTTGCTCAACCATTTGTGGCAGTCGAATTGGTTGCTGATTTTCTGCTCAAGCGCGGTGATCGGTGGCGCGTTCGAATATTTCACCAGCTGGTTCATGCAGGCCGCGTTCGGTATTCGCGCATGGGATTACACGGGGCAATGGCTTTCGATTGACGGGCGTACGTCCGGCAAATACATGTTCTTCTGGGGCATCCTCGGCTTGATTTGGGTCAAGTTGATTTTGCCGCGATTGTTGCGATTGATCCAGCGTATTCCGTGGAAGATTCGCTATTCGCTGACGCTGGTCTGCTTCATTTTCCTTTTCGTCGACGGTGTGATGACGCTGATGGCCCTTGATGCTTGGTATTCCCGCATGGCTGGGGTTGCGCAGAATTCGCCCGTTTCGCAGTTCTTCGCCACGTATTTCAATGACGATTTCATGGCCCACCGATTCCAGACCATGAAGATCGACCCGTCCACTGCCGGTCGTATGTAGGCTGGTTTTTGCGTTTTGCGGGTTTTGCTAAGCGGCTGGTCGGGCGATGTTCCGGCTGGCCGCTTTGCTTTGGGTGGCTGATTTTGAACGATTTCGGACGATTGCAGTGGGGTTTTGTTGCGGGTTTTGCCGCGGGGGATTTGATTCTTCCGGATTATTGCCGTTTGGGATTCGTGCCTTCCGGCTGTCTGGATGCTTGACTGCTGTTGCCGCGCCTACGCCGCGATGCTTTGCGCCAGCTGGCGGATGAGGTCGGGGCGATGTCCGCTCCATGAGGAATTCGGTGAGATGACGACCGGAATTTGCTTGAAGCCGGCGTCCTTGATCTGTTCGAATGTGGACGGATTCTGCGTCAAATCAACCGCCACGTACCGCACGCCCAGTTTGGAAAGCTCTTGTTCGGTGGCCTCGCATTGAGGATTGTTCGGATTGGTGAAGACGGTCACGGTCATTACTTTTCCTCCCTATGCAATCGGCTTCCTTTGGTGCGGAAGATCTTGTCGGCCACGTTTTTCGATTTTGCCCGGCTGCTCGGGCCGTTCATCAGTATACACTACCCGTAGTGGCGTTTCGTACGTTCGCCCACTGTATATAGTGGGGAATTTCCCGTAATACCGAATCTATACGAACAAATGTTCGATATATTCGAGTCTATCATTATCGTCGATTGCGCCACGCCGGTTGCATGCGTATGGTCCGTCCGCGAATCGCCCGCGGGCTGTTCGCTGTTCATTTCGGAACACATATTGCGATTTCGCTCGTTTTCTTACGATTGTGAGCGAAAGGTGGTGCCGCATAGTGCGGTAGGGGGTATAAATCGCCTTATTTTCCATACTTTTCGGCGCACGTCGCGAAATAATCGACCGAAATTGCGATTCGTGAGCGAAAGGGGGTACGCGATATGGTGCGTTCCGTATTGAAGTGCTGAGACCTCATCCCGAAACAAATGAAAAGTCCTGAGAACCATCGGCTTCCAGGACTTCGAACCTGTGCCCCCCGTGGGATTCGAACCCACAACCCACGACTTAAAAGGACGCTGCTCTAACCGTTGAGCTAGAGGGGCAACAGCAACATAGTATACAGCATATTCGGACCAATCGCCACCGCGGGCGTCTGACGGGCGTCGAAATGGTCTTCGGAGTGTTGGTGTGCCTACAATCGAAACCATGTCATGTACCACAATTCTTGTAGGCAAAAAAGCAAGTTACGACGGTTCGACCATCATCGCCCGCGACGACGATTCCGGTTCCGGCCGTTACGATCCGAAGAAATTCGTCGCTATCGCGCCGCAAGAGCAGCCGCGCCACTATCGCAGCGTGCTCAGCCACGTCGAAATCGATCTTCCCGACAACCCGTGCCGATACAGCATCGTGCCGAACGTGCTACCCAACCGTGGAATCCTTGCGGAAGCGGGCGTGAGCGAACGCAACGTGGCCATGAGCGCCACCGAAACCATCGCCGTCAACGAACGCGTGCTCGGTGCCGACCCGCTGGTCGTATTGCAGCCGGCCGACGAAGCCAATGGTAAGCCGGAAACCCCAGGCGGCATCGGCGAGGAAGACATCATCACCCTCATATTGCCGTATGTCAGCACCGCGCGCGAAGGTGTGAAGCGCCTCGCTGAACTGCTCGAAACATACGGGACGTACGAATCGAACGGCATCATCATTTCCGATGTGGACGAAATCTGGTACGTCGAAACCATCGGTGGACACCATTGGATCGCCCGCCGCGTGCCGGACGACAAATGCGCGATTATTCCCAACCAGCTTGGCATCGACTATTTCGATTTCGACGACGCCTTCGGCGACGCGCGCGAATTCATGTGCAGCGCCGACCTGCAGGAATTCATCGAAACGCATCATCTTGGCCGCGCGTCGGGCATGCAAGTCGGCATGAACGGCGGCCACTGCAACCCGCGCATCGTATTCGGCACCGCCACCGTGAAGGACCACATCTACAACACGCCGCGCGCTTGGTATATGTACCGCTATCTCGACTTGGACGACGCGGAAAATCACACGCCCGAATCGGATGATATTCCATGGTGCCTTGAACCGGAGCACGCCGTGACCGTCGAGGATGTCGACTTCCTGCTCGGTTCGCACTTCGAAGGCACCCCGTACGACCCGTACGGCACGCAGGGGACTGAGGAAAGCCGCCATCGCTACCGTCCGATCGGCATCAACCGCACCGGACACATGGTGGCCATGCAGATCCGCCCGTACGCGCCCGTCGAAAGCCGTTCGATCATGTGGATTTCGTACGGTTCCGGCGCATTCACCACGTCCGCGCCGTTCTACGCGAACGTCGACGATACCCCCGCATATCTGCGCGACACCACGCCGGAAGTCTCCACGGACTGCCTGTATTGGACGAACCGCCTGATTGCAACGCTCGCCGACGCGCACTTCTACGAGACGAGCAATGCGGTCGAGGGCTTCTCGGAAGATGTCCGTTCCTTCGGCCACCGTCTGGTGGAACGTACGGATGATGCGCTTGCGATTGGTGGGTCGGCGACTGGGGCTGGTGGCGCTGGTTCTGGTGCCGGTTCTGCGGTTGGCGGTTCTGGTTCTATGTCTGGTGCTGCGGTTGATTCCGGTTCCGATGGGCTTGCTAGTCCTACATCTGTTCCGGCCCGTCTTGCGGCGGCTAACGACGAAATGGCGGAATACCTGCGATCGCGCAATACGAAGCTGCTCGGCGACGTGCTGTACACGTCCAGCAATCTCATGCACAACAGTTTCGCCATGTCGGATCGCTGGAACTAAGCCCGCTGGTGCTTTCCGTGTCCGTTTCTCCCGAATCGGACACACAGGCATCAAAATGAAGCGCTCCTGTGTCCGAATCACCAGAAACGGACACAGGAGCGCCTAGCCGATCGCAATAATCGCAATACTCACGCAATATCGCGTAAACCCTCTATCGCGCGAAACCTGCGAAACCCGCGAAACCCGCGCGAAATCAGTTGAACCCGACCACATGTTCCGCCACGAAATATCCCTTTCGAATCACAAACCGGCCGAGCGAACCATGTAGGTTCAGCGCGCGCGACATCGCCTTCTTACGCACGTCCTTGTAAATCGTCGGCGAATATGCCTCGATATCCGCCCACATGGCCTTCTTCTTCTCGTAATTCTCCGGCTCGCGCGACAGGATCATGAAGACGCTCGCCACGGAGCTTTCAATCGCAAGAAAATGAATCATATAGCGGTACAGGCCGTCTGGCACCGTACCTCGTTCGGGGGTGGCGCGCACCATGCACTGGTTGACGAGCCGCAGCTGGTCCACGCGTCGGATCATCACGTCCGTCTGCACGCTCTGCCCGTCGCGGCCGATGAAATAGTGGTAGAACGGCGTATCCACGTATTGCAGCGACTTGACCCACGGGAACGGCTGGTACGCGTAGATGAAGTCCACGTAGAACGTGTGCTCCGGCAGCTGCATCTTCGATTCGCGCACCACGGCCGTACGGTAGATCAGCGCGTGCATGAGAATGTATTCGGTCAGGCCGAAATGTCCCAGATCGTCCCAAGTGAGCCGCCTGCCGGGCTCCATGGCGTGACGGAAGTTCACGACGTGCTTGTTGCGTTTGCCAACCTTGTCATACACATAGTTGGTGACGAGCATGTCGAGCGGCTCGTCCTTGCCGACCTCGCCGCGCAGCACGGCCATGACCTGTTCGAGCGATTCCGGGCCTACCCAATCGTCCGCGTCCACGACCTTCACGTACATGCCGCTCGCCGCCGCGATGCCGGTGTTGACCGCGCCGCCGTGGCCCTTGTTCTCCTGATGGATCGCGCGCACGATTCCCGGATTGCGCGCCTCGAACGTCTTCGCCATCTCCAGCGTGCCGTCGGACGAGCCGTCATCCACGATCAGCACTTCGATGTCGTCGTTGCGCTTCGACGCGATCAACGATTCGACGCACCGTTCCAGGTATTCCGTCATGTTGTACGCGGGCACCACGAAGGTGAGCGTCTTCTTCTCCTGCATATTCTTCCTCGGATCGGGCTCGTGTCGGGCCGTGCGGCTGGCCGACCGCTCCGGCCAAAAGCATAACGAAACTAACGTAGCACCATGTGCGGTTCCGGGGCGCGGTTTTGCGCACAAACGGCACCCTGAAATACGCAATCTGCACCTGAAATTTCCCCTAGGGTCATTTCGGGTGACGGTATGTCAGTTTTCGTCAATTGTTGATTGTTTTTGCGATTCGTGCGGGCTTTGCGGTTTTTGCGATTCGTTCGTCTCGTCTGATTCGTTTGATTCGTCTGCCGCTTGCGATTTGCCTACTGCTTGCGATCCGTCTGCCGCTTGCGATCCGTCCGTCACGGTCGTCCCGTCCGTCGCGTCATCTCCCGCAGCAACCGCCTTCTCCTGCGATTTCGCGGCCTTCTTGCCCTGCTTCTCCTGCTTGGCGATCGCCTTCGCTTCCCGCGCGGCCTGCTTTTCCGCCTCGCGGGCGGCCTTTTCGCTTTCGTAGCGCAGTTCCGGCTTGGCTTCCATGCGGCTCAGCCCATACCATGCCAGGTTCACGATGTGCGCGGCGAGCTGCTCCTTGCTGAGCTTGCGCTGGTCGGCCCAGTATTGGCAGGTGTACACGGTCATGCCGATGAGCATCTGCGCGTAATACGGCACGCTTTTGGCCGGCAGATGCTGGCGTTTGAACGCGTCGGTGAGAATGTCCTCGACGCGTACGGCGATGTCTCCAAGCAGCGAATTGAACGAGTTGGATGGGTCGGTTTTCGGCGAATCGCGCGTGAGCACGCGGAAGCCTTCGGCGTTCTCCTCCACGTAGGTGAGCAGCGCAAGCGCGGTGCGTTCCACGATTTGGCGCGGATGCGCCTGCGGGTCGGACAGCGCGTTGATGAGAACGTCGGTGAGCGCGCGCATCTCGCGGTCCACCACCACGGCGTACAGGCCTTCCTTTCCTCCGAAATGTTCGTAGACGATGGGCTTCGAAACCTTTGCGGTCGCGGCGATTTCTTCGACGCTCACCGCCTCGAATCCCTTGGCCGCGAACAGCGACCGACCGATTTCGATAAGCTGTTCGCGCCGCTGGTACGACGTCATTCTGGATGTATTGGCCATACTGCCCAGTTTTTCACG
>ERZ1034980.1623-NODE-1623-length-13164-cov-7.148371_pt1 | contig 13164 bp, 8 predicted proteins | sample MGYA00520622_ERZ1034980 | MGnify/ENA primary metagenome ERZ1034980 (study PRJEB33766, sample SAMN09781791) | gut metagenome | biome: gut microbiome | host: Homo sapiens | place: Madagascar | study: EMG produced TPA metagenomics assembly of the PRJNA485056 data... | reverse complement strand
GCCCCTGCAAAGCGCTACGATTGGGTATGCCATCACTCCAAATCCCGTAAGACCCTTTTATAACCGTATCTTTAATAGGTTACAGATTCCTCACTTTTTGCTGTCGTTTTTTCAGTAGCCGACTCGCGCATTTCATCCATGCAACGCTCTGACGTCGTCCTCAAAGGTATCGGAGTTGATAGCCCGTTTGCGCATTGCCGTACGGTAGTTATAGATGGTCTGTGGCGAGTAGGACAACAATGTTGCTATTTCTACGCTTTCTCCCACGCCCAGACGTACAAGTGCGTAGATGCGCAGCTCTGTGGTCAGTCCTCCCTTGTTTGACACCTCCACTTTCTTTCCGTCACGTAACAGCGCATTGAATTGTTCGACAAACGAAGGGAACAATTCCAAGAAAGCCTTGTCAAACCTTGAATAAAACTCGATGGCCTCGTTGTCGGCAAGCTTCGTAGAGTTGGCTCTTTGTACGAGTTCCCCTACCTGATGCGCTTTGATTTTTCTGACCACCAACTTCTGGTAGTTGTTGAGCTTGCCGATGTACAGAGCACACAGATCCATGAACAGCCGCATATACTTCTCGCGTCTGCTGTTGGCTTGTGTGAGTTGCTGATTCATCTGTGTAAGCAGGTTGTTTTGCCGGCTTACCTCCCGTTCTTTCTTGTTCAACTTTTTGTTCTGTCGCAAGATGACGACAAGGGCACAGAGCAGTACAACTGCGAGCACGCCTAACAGATAGTTCTGGTGTGTCCTTACCTGTTTGCTATGATAGAGCTGTCGCTCATAGACCGCCATGATGCCCGGCAACTTCTCCGAGATGCCGAGAATGCGCAGTTTGTTATGGTAGAACTTGGCATCGTCGAGCGAGAAGTAGAGATAGCGAGAGGCTCTTTCGGCATTGCGCTCATCTTTCTGGAAGAGGTGCATGGCCAGCTCCTGAAGCGAGAGATTCTCTTTCAAAGGGCAGAGCTGGTCGGAGATGGCGGAACGGACGCTCCAGTATTCATAGCGCTGCATTTGTCCTAACTCCTTATAGCATCGGGCCAGTCCATAGGTGGCCGAGGCGTAGGTTCTGGATGCTTTCGGGGCACGACGCTCTGCTAAGCGATAGTAACGGAGTGACGTCTTGACATCATGGTCTTTGTAATAGACCAGTTCGGCATACAGATAGCACCACAGCGCACTGCCTTTGTCGGCATAAACCAAACTACGCTGTATATATTCGTTGCGTTTGTTGTCGTAAACGCTCACGAAGTCGTTGCCCTGGCTGTATCCCGACCAATAACTGAATATCCACAATCCCGTCCAGTAGTACGTGAACCACAGTTGGCGGTCCATCCTTGTGGTATCTACGCTTTCAAACAAATGCTCCGCCTCGCTGTAGTATCCGCTGGTGGCCAAGAGCAGGGCACGGTGGAGCAGTGCGAGCGTCGTGTAGCGTGGAGCCTTTAGCGACACCGCCAACGCATATTCGCGCTTAGCGTAACTCATGGCCGAGTCGAAGCGATAGGTATAATACTCTTCATACATCTTTTCATAAAGGGCGAGTCGCTTATCACCGTCACGCGTATATCGTAGGCTGTGCCGTAATTTGTCCAACCGCAACTCTTTTCTGTGCATGTAAACATCGCGGTGCGACAAGGCACTGTCAAGAGGCGCAAGCATCTCATCCGTGTTGGTGGCCTGCGCATGATACAGGGAGATGACCAGAAAAAAGAGGATCCAAAAAACTCTTTCCATGTTGATAATGGTTATTACAAGTGCAAATTTAGCGAAATATTATTAATTATACGACTTACTTTGAACTAAATCTTCTATCCTTGTAATATTTTGACTATGAGCAGTTTTCAAAATAATAATAATTATGGTTGGTTTACTTCACCACTACTAATACTATTAACTCACCTTGTTTCTTACTAACTTTGCATCGATGATACGGGACAAGCCCTAGCTACCTTTCCTCGGCAATTTTTAATAATAATCATAAATCAACCTAAAAATGACCAAACGTTTTTTATCATTACTCCTTGTTGTCATTTGCGCAACGCTCCATGCGATGGCGCAGTTGATCACAGTCAAAGGTAATGTGGTCGACAAGGCTGCAGAACCTATCATTGGCGCCAGTGTCACTATAGCAGGCACTACCAAGGGCACCGTTACCGACATTGACGGTAATTTTACGATGCAAGCCGATGCCAATGCCGAACTTACCATTTCCTATATTGGTTTCAAATCCAAGAAAGTGAAAGTAGGAAACGGGAATCTCAAAATTGAGCTGGAGGAAGAGAATGCCTCCCTCGACGAGGTCGTCATCGTCGGAGCCGTCATGCGCAAGAGTGATCTGACGGGTTCTGTGGCGATGGTGGATTCCAAGACGTTGGAGCAGCGCCCTGTTACCAATGTCAACGAAGCCATCCAGGGCCGTATGCCTGGCGTCTCTGTCGTCACCAACGCCAATCCTGCCGATGACAGTTCCATCAAGATTCGTGGTGTGAACACCATCAATTCCGGCTCTGACCCTATCTATGTGGTCGATGGACAAGTGATGGACAACTCTTTCGGTGGATTCAGCAGCATCAACCCCAACGATGTGGAGAATATCCAGGTGCTCAAAGATGCCAGTGCCACCGCTATCTATGGCAGCCGGGGCGCCAACGGTGTTGTGGTGATTACTACCAAGAAAGCAAAGCTTGGCGAGGGCAAGGTGAGCTATGCCGGATTTATCAGCGCCACGACGAAGAGCCATCTTCCCAAGACGATGAACGCTCAGCAATTGGGCGACCTCCGCATCGATGCCTTCGCCAACGGCTATATGCTCGACCATCCCACGGCAGACCGTCAGGCATACATCAACAACACCTTGCTGGGTACCAACTTGGCCTTTAGTCCCGACGAGATGAAGACCTATAAGAGCGGAAAGAGCTACGACTGGATCGACCAGGTGCTCAGAACAGGTATTCAGCAGAACCATACCGTCAGCTTCTCTAATGGCATGGAGAAAGGCAATGTCTACGTCTCTCTCAACTATAGTGGCAACAACGGCATCCTCGGACACAGCAACCAGGAGAAGTATAATGGCCGTGTCAACGCTGACACGCAAATCAAGCCATGGCTGAAAGTGGGTACAAACACCAGTTTCAACTATACCACCGACCACATGCACGACAACACGGTCTATACCAAAGCCCTCAACGGCAACCCGCTGCTGGACTATGCTCCCTACGCTGACCCCGCTACCATGCATACTGCTCCGTATGAGTATGTCTACTATCAGTCGAACAACTCCAACTACAACAACGAGTTCAACCCCTTTGCTATGGAGGAAGTGCAATATAAGCGCAACCGGCAGACTCTTTCTTCCACCAACTACATCAACATCAATCCCATCCAAGGTCTGAACTTCCGCTCCACGCTGGCTGTACAGATCAGCAACCAGAAATGGATGGAGTATATGCCCAGTGATGCACCGACAAGTGTGCGCAACGAGCCGCAGAGTGACACTACCGGTGACGCCAATGCCAAACATGAGCGCTGGACACGTACCAACTGGCAATGGGACAACACCGTCACCTACAACCATGTCTTCAACAAGGTACACAGCCTGAACCTTCTCATGGGTACGTCCTTCACAAAGACCAAGGGTGACTACACCAAAGCCAAGGGCTATCGTTTCGCCAGCGACGACTTAGGCTACAAGAAGCTTGACGCAGCCTCGAAGTTCGAAAGCACGGAGATCGGCTCCGACTTCTACACCCAGACGCTGATGAGCTACCTGATCAGAGGCAACTATGTCTATGCCAATAAATACTACGCTACGGCAACAGCCCGTCTCGACGGTTCTTCGAAATTTGCCAGTGGCCACAAATGGGGTTTGCTGCCATCGTTCTCTTTGGCATGGGATGTACGTCAGGAGAAGTTCATGGAGAAGGTGTCATGGCTGGACAAGCTGAAGCTGCGCGCCGGATACGGTATTTCCGGAAACCAGGACATTGCCAACTATGTCTATGGATCGTGGTACGACATGGTGGCACTGCGCAGTAGTGTCAACGGTGCCACTGTCGGTTCCTCGTCTATCAGCCGCAGTACCAACCGCGGTACACCTGCTCTGACATGGGAGAAACAAAAACAGCTGAATATCGGATTGGATGTGGCCTTCCTCAGCAACCGCATCAATGTCAGCTTTGACTATTTCAACACGGTCAACGACGACCTGCTCTTACAGCACTCACTGGCCACGACGACCGGCTATGAAACAACTTGGGAAAATATCGGGCAGGTGAAGAACAATGGTGTGGAGTTCAACCTCAATGCCGCTATCATTCAGAACAAAGACGTGCAGTGGAACGCTAACTTTAACATCTCGCACGACAAGAACAAAGTGTCGAAGCTCTATGGTGATGTCAACAAGATTCTCAATGGTACAGAGCGTGAAGGTAACATCTTCATTGACCAGCCGCTGCACACCATCTATACGCTCAAGACTGGCGGCATTGCCAATGAGAGCAACCGCAGCCAGTGGGAAGGAGTCAACTACAGTGGACATACCGTGCAGTTGGGTGACCTGTTCCCACAAGATATCTCCGGTCCTAACGGCAAGCCCGATGGCGTTGTCAACGAATATGACCGGACAATCGTCGGACAGACAGATCCAAAGTGGTATGGTGGCTTCGCCACAGACGTGACTTACAAAGGATTTACCCTCAACGCCGTGTTCAACTATCAGTTAGGCGCCAAGAAGATCTCGCCCTGGTATGAAAGCTTGATCACCAGCTACGGACTCAGCCAGGCCAGCACCGATCTGCTCGACCACTGGTCTGCCGAGAACACCAATGCCAAGTTCCCGCGCGTGGTCACCAACACGAGCAACTACAATGGATACAAGGCGTCAGACATGGATTTCAGCATTCAGAACTCCAGCTTCCTCCGTCTCGCTACGCTCTCGCTGAGCTATAACTTCAAGCCGGAGCTGCTGAAGCACATCGGTTTTGAGGCGCTGCGCCTGTATGCCACGGCCAACAATCTGTTTGTCATCACCAAATATAAGGGTATGGATCCGGAGACCGGTGACACAGGCTATCCACCTTGCCGCTCGTTCACTTTTGGAATCAACTTCACTTTCTAACTCTTTTATGTCGCATACAATGAAAACAAAATATATAAGTGCCATCATTTTAGCAGGAGCACTTCTGATGACAACCTCCTGCACCGACCAGTTGGATCAGACCAACATGACAGCCCTTTCGGAAAAGCAGGTATACGAAAATATCGCCACGGCCGAGAAGAACGTCCTCAATATCTATTCCTCATGGAAAGAGAATTACCGCGATGAGCGTTGCTGGCTTACCCTCATCGGCACCGACGAGATACAAGCCGGTGCTCTCACCGCTCTAAAAGAGCAGACCACAACATCCGCCGCCTGGGACTGGAATTGTGGATATCTCAACGCCGAAAATCCCAAAGTGCAAGATATGTGGGACTATCGCTGGCCCGTCATCGCTCAGGCTGCCGACGCCATCAACGCCTTGGAGGCTACTCATCCCGCTGCGGGCAGCAAGGGCGAGCAGCTCATCGCCGAGCTGAGCTTCATCCGCGGGTTCCTCACCCTGCAGGCTACCATGCTGTGGGGTAGGGTGCCCATCGAGGATGGCACCGGCAACTACAGCCGCCGGTCTCTGAAGGAAGTATGGCAGTTCATCATCGACAATTTCGCTGAGGCCACAAAAGCAGCTGAGACCACCGACGAGGGACGTGCCAACAAATATGCAGGCTACGTGATGTTAGGCAAGGCATTGATGAGCGCACCACAAGAGACTGGTCTGCGCGATTATGCCAAAGCCGCTGAAGCTTTCCGGGTCGTCGTCAGCTCCGGCAAATATCAGCTCGACCCCGACTATGCCGACTTGTTCGCTTACGACACCAAGAAAGCTTCCAGCGAGGTCATCCTGACACAGACCTTCTCCAACGCCCGTGGATATGCCAACCAGGTCCAGTTCCAGATAGGCAGCCGTGCAGCACAGAACTGGTTCACTGACGGATGCTACTTTGCCGGTTACGACCACGCTGTACCGACCCACTATGCTTACAGCCGTGTCAGCGAGGGAGGAGTATGGGAAGAGGGCGACAAACGTCGGGAGGCTTCCATCCGCTATGACTTCACATACAATGGTGTCACTCCAGATCTCAGCACACTCACATGGGAAGGCTTAGGGGATGACTACGATGAGCTCAAGCCACATATTAAGAAATATGAGGACTATCGTACAGACAAGGGCTCCGGACTGAATATCAGCAACATGTGGCTTTCCGGAAAGAATATCCCTGTGCTGCGGTACGCCGACGTGCTGCTAAGCTATGCAGAATGCCTCAATGAACTCAACCGTACCGACGAAGCCATCACCTATGTCAACCAGGTGCGCCAAAGAGCCGGTGTGCCCAATTGGACGAGTATGACACAAGAGCAGTTCCGCACAAAGATTATGGACGAGCGTATGCGCGAGCTCTTCGGAGAGAACTGGCGCCGCTTCGACCTCATACGCACCGGCAAGTGGGAAGAGCTGGTCACCAAGCGCAACAAATGGTGCGAGCGCAGTGTGGCCAACGGCACCTTTGTCAAGAGCAACATGATATTGCCTATTCCTCAGACCGAACTGAACCAAAACACACAGATGAGGAAGGAAGACGGCAGCATGGACCAGAACGAGGGCTATTAACAGCCTTCCAATGAAGGAAACGCATTAATTGGTATACGATAACACAGGCAATGGCATTTTGGAAGGTTAAAGACCATTTACTTCATCAGCAGATGCCATTGCTGTTAATTTGCTTATTAAGATTATCCAACACTTTTTCTTTTTGGGTGTTTACCGAGCCAGTACCAAGCCCTTCCTGCATGCCATTGATTGATTAACTTTGCACAAAGACAATCAACATAATGAAGATACCACATACAATTATGATGGATAAAAAATTCATTCTCTTTTGGGCTACCCTCACAGTCGCAATGAGTGCCCATGCACAACAACAAAAAACCGACACGCTTGCCACAGCCACTGCAGAGGGAGACGACCGTAATGTCATGCTCAATGCGGCTGACTCGTACAAGCCACGTGAGATACAGATTCTAAACCAGCTAATATCCTTACTTTATGAAAAAGCTTTTCACGCTGCTTGCAATGTTCCTCACAGTCTTAGGAATCCAAGCAGCAGACAGACAGAACATCCGTATCAGTACCGACAATATCGACCTCGTACTGCAAGTAGGTGACAACCATCGCCTCTACCAGGTCTATCTCGGCAATAAGCTCGCCACCGATGCTGACTTCAGCCATTTCAACTGGAAGATCAAACCTGGTTCCGACGGCAGCTATGGCATACGCGGGCTCGAGGCTTATCCGGGCTCAGGCGGTGAGGACTTCTTCGAGCCGGCACTGGCCATCACACACGCCGACGGCAACCTCTCCACCTATTTATATTATCAAGGCAGCGAGCAGAAAGCGGTGAAGGGCGGAACAGAGACTATCGTACGCCTTGCCGACGACCAGTATGCCGACGAGGTGACTTTGCACTACGTGGCCTACGCCAAGGAGAATGTCATCAAGACCTGGAGCGAGATTTGCCACAAGGAGAAGAAGTCTGTGACGCTGTGGCGCTATGCCAGCGGTATCTTTTATTTCAATGCCGACAAATATTTCCTGACCAACTATCACAGCGACTGGGCGCGCGAGGGACAGCCTGCCGTCCAACAGTTGCAGTTTGGCAAGAAGATTATTGACACCAAGCTCGGTACGCGCGCCGCTGAGCAGAGCGAGCCGTTCTTCGAGTTGGGCATAGACGGGCCTGTCAAGGAGAACGAAGGTAAAGTGATGCTTGGCACCATTGGCTGGACCGGAAATTTCAGCTGCACCTTCGAGGTGGACAATGTCGGCTGTCTGCGTGTCATCCCCGGCATTAATCCTTATGCCTCCGACTACGTGCTCAAAGCCGGCGAGACCTTCAAGACGCCGGAGTTTGTCTTCACGCTCAGCGACACTGGCACGTCGCAGGCTTCACGCAACCTGCACGACTGGGCCCGCCGTTACCAGCTCTGGAATGGTGAGGGCAGCCGCATGACACTGCTCAACAACTGGGAGAATACCGGCTTCGACTTCAACCAAGCGTCTCTGGCGCAGCTGATGAAAGATGCCAAGGATCTCGGCGTAGAGATGTTCCTGCTCGACGACGGATGGTTCGGCAACAAATATCCCCGTAAGGACGACCACGCCGGTCTGGGTGACTGGGAGGCTACAAAGTCAAAGCTCCCCGGCGGCATCCCCGCGCTGGTGAAATCGGCAAAGGAGGCTGGTGTGAAGTTCGGCCTGTGGATAGAGCCGGAGATGGTCAACCCCAAGAGTGAACTCTATGAGAAGCATAAGAACTGGGTCATCGAACAGCCTAACCGCCAGACCTACTATTATCGCAACCAGCTCGTACTCGACCTCTCCAATCCTGAGGTGCAGAATTATGTCTTCGGCATCGTTGACAAGCTGATGACCGAGAATCCGAACATCGCTTACTTCAAGTGGGACTGCAACTCGCCCATCACCAATGTCTACTCACCATACGAGAAGGCGCAGCAGGGCAACATGTATATCGACCATGTCCGCGGACTGTATAAGGTCCTCGACCGTATCCATGCCAAATACCCCAAGTTGGAGATGATGCTCTGCTCTGGTGGCGGTGCCCGCTGCGACTATACCGCGCTTAAATATTTCGGGGAGCTGTGGCCCAGTGATAACACCGATCCCTTCGAGCGACTCTACATTCAGTGGTCTATGTCGAAGTTCTTCCCGGTGAAGGCCATTGCCGCGCATGTCACCAGCTGGAACAAGGCTACTTCCGTCAAGTTCTGTACTGATGTGGCTTCCATGTGCAAGCTGGGTTTTGATATCGACCTCAAGACCATGGATAAGGCCGACTATGCCTATACGCAGGGGGCTGTCGCTAACTGGCGCCGCCTGGAGGATGTTATCCTCAATGGTGAGCTCTACCGCCTTGTCTCACCTTATGAGAGCAACCATGCGGCTGTCAACTATGTGTCGCAGGATAAGAGCAAGGGCGTGGTCTTCGCCTACGACCTTCACCCCCGTACCCATGAGCCTGTGCGCAATGTCAAGTTGCAAGGGCTCGATGCCAACAGAATGTACACGGTGAAGGAAATCAACCTCATGCCCGACACCAAGTCGGCACTCGACTGCGACGGACAGCAGTATTCCGGCGACTTCCTGATGAAGGTGGGACTGAATATCCTCACTCCAAACACGGCTACGAGCCATGTCCTTGAGCTTACGGCTGAGTAATAGTTGCGTAAAAGTTGCGTAAAGCCAGCAATTTTATATCACGTTCGACGACTGCCAGTTCTGACCCTGGCAGTCGTCGTTGTATTGTAGAACCCGTGGCATGGCACAGAGTGAGGAACTAAAAAAAACTGCGTGTAGGCACCATACAATTCGTCTTTCTTTACGGCAGAAGTCAAACATATTTTGTAACTAAATGATCCCGTCTATGAAGAAAGCAATCCTCTTCTTTCTTGTCTTGTTGCCATTCAGGGTCTTTGCCCAAGGCGATCTTCTTCAAAGTCTTGACAGCGTCCTGAACCGGCGCCGTTATTATATGGACATCAAGGAAAACCGTATACGCCGTCTCACCCAAGAGATGAAAGGGCGTGACGACCGGCATCGTCTTACCGTTGCAGGAAAGCTCTTTTGGGAATATTACACCTACCGTTTCGATTCCGCCATGCATTTATAACTATCGTACGGCGGTGCGCAAGCGCGCCATCCATCCCGAGACTTTCGAAGACGATGTGAAGAAACTCAAGTGATAGTTTTTCCGAAAGTTATCTTCATGGAGCCTGAACATTATAAACCCCGGTAATGACAGCGCCATTACCGGGGTGTTTTATAATGCTTTATGCGAACTGGTTTTCCACGATGTCGGTGAGCACGTCCTTGATGTCGAGGCCTGCCGCGCGCACCTGCTGCGGTATGAAGCTCGTGGCTGTCATGCCCGGCGTGGTGTTTATCTCCAGCATGTTCACCTTGTCGTTGCCGTTCTCGTCCTTGGTGATGATATAGTCGATGCGTATGATGCCGTTGGCGTGCAGTATGTCGTAGATGCGGCTTGTCTCTGCCGCCACGGCCTTAGCTGTCTCTGGCGAGAGGCGTGCGGGCGTTATCTCCTTCACCTTGCCGTTGTACTTGGCGTCGTAGTCGAAGAACTCATCCTCTGTCACCACCTCGGTTGCGGGCAGCACCACGCTCTTCTCCTTTGTCTTGTACACGCCTTGCGATATTTCCACGCCTTTGAGGTAGCTCTCCACCATTGCCTCGTTGCTCTCCATGAAGGCCACGCGCAGGGCAGGGGCGAGCTGGTCGGCGTTCTTCACCTTGCTCACGCCGAAGCTGGAGCCGTCGGCTGCCGGTTTCACGAAGCATGGCATGCCCAGGCGCTTCTCAATCTCGGCGGGGTCGTAGTCGTCGTCGCGACGCAGCAAGATGCTGTCGGCGACGTTCACGCCAAAGCCGCGCAGGTAATTGTTGAGCACGAACTTGTCGAACGTCATGGCCTCCACCAGTACGCCTGAGGTGGAGTAGGGCAGGTGGATAAGGTCGAAATAGCCTTGCATCAGACCGTTCTCGCCCGGCTGGCCATGTATGGTGATATAAGCGTAGTCGAACACCACGGCCTTGCCGTCCTCGCCTATGAAGGAGAAGTCGCTCCTGTCGATGGGTGCCACGTTGCCGTTGTCAAGGTTGACGTGCCAGTTGGTGCCCTTGATGTCAACTAAGTAGATATTGTAACGCTCCTTGTCGAAAAAGGAGTAAAGTCCTTGTGCCGAGCGCAGCGAAACGTCGTGCTCTGATGAATCGCCACCGCAGACGATGGCAATGTTTCTTTTTAAATTTTCCATTTGCTGTTAATATACTTTCTCCATTTATCTATCAATGCCTCAAAGTCGTCGGGCCACCGCGAGTCGAAGTCCATCTCCTCTCCCGTGCGCGGGTGCTTGAACCCGAGGGTCTTGGCGTGCAGTGCCTGTCGTGGGCACAGCTCAAGGCAGTTGTGTATGAACGCCTTGTAGGATGAGCTTCGTTGCCCCCACAGTATCTCCGTGCCTCCGTATCTCTCGTCGCCAAACAGCGGATGCCCTATCTCTTTCATGTGGGCGCGTATCTGGTGGGTTCGCCCGGTCTCCAGCACGCACTCCACGAGTGTGGTGTAGCCGAAGCGTTCCAGCACGCGCCAATGCGTCACGGCCGGCTTGCCTATGCCCGAGTCGGGCGCGAACACTTTCATGCGCAGCCTGTCTTTCGGGTCACGGCCTATGTTGCCCTCTATCCGCCCGGCGTCTTCCTGCAGGTTTCCCCACACGAGGGCGTTGTAGGCGCGGTGCGTGGTCTTGTGGAAAAACTGCTTCCCGAGCGATGTCTTCGCGTCGGCGGTCTTCGCCACCACGAGCAGTCCGCTTGTGTCCTTGTCTATGCGGTGCACGAGTCCCACGGCTGGGTCGTTGGCGTTGAATGTCTTCAGGTCGCGCAGGTGCCATGCCACGGCGTTGATGAGCGTGCCGTTGAAGTTGCCCGCTCCCGGGTGCACCACCATTCCGGCCGGCTTGTTCACCACGAGCACGTCGTCGTCCTCATACACTATGTCGAGCGGTATGTCCTCCGCCTGTATCGTGGAGTCGTGCTTGGGGTGGTCGAGCATGAGCGTGATGACGTCTTCTGGCCTCACCTTGTAGTTGCTCTTCACGGGCTTGCCGTTCACCTGTATGCACCCCGCGTCGGCAGCCGTCTGTATGCGGTTGCGCGAGGAGTGCTGCATGTGCTCGGCGAGGAATTTGTCTATCCTCACCGGTTGCTGTCCGGTGTCCACCGTCATGCGCCAGTGCTCAAACTGCCCTGGTTCCCCGGTCGTGGTCTCGTCTTGCGGCTCCTCTATTATGTCGTCTATTGTCAAATCGTCGGTCATTGTTCTCGTCCTTGATGTTTATTCCACGGGCGTGAAGGGGTCCTCCTCCGGTTCCACTTTCTTCTTGGCGTGCTCCTCCTCCGCGGGCGCGCCCACCTCTTGAAACTCGTCCACGTCGCCCTCGCCGTTGTCGGGCGTGTTGAGCTCCGGGTCAACGTAGTCCACCGAGTCGCTCGCGTTTCTCATGCCGTTGCCGGCCTGTATCACGAGCCGCGCGTCCACGGGTATGCGGTCGCCATAGGCCACGTGCCTCCCGTTTACGAGTATGCCGTAGACCCAGTCTTTCTCTCCCGGCACAAACTGCGGCGGGTTGAGCTTGAATCCCATTGCCGTGAGCTTTGCCATAGCCTCGCGCAGCGAGCAGTTGTCTATCACGTCGGGCAAGGCTATCGTGGGCGTGTGGGTGGCGTTGATGGTCACGTACACCGTGCGTCCGGGCTTCACGCGCTCTCCCGGCGCTGGATATTGCTCGAGTATGCATCCCGGTGGCAGCGTCTTGATGTAGCCGGTGTCGCTCACCTCAATGTTGAGTCCGAGCTCCGAGAGCACATGCTCCGAGTCCTCAAAAGTCTTGTGTGTGAGGTTGGGGATGGTGACGGCTTCGCCGTGGTGGGTGTAGATGTCTATGGCAAACTTGAACCCGATGGCAAGGGCCACGATGACCATCGCCATTGCCATGAGGTTGCCCCAGAGCTTCATGCTCTTGAATTTGCCTATGAACTCTTTAATCGACATCGGTTGCTGTTTTTCACATTATATAAATAAGGCGCGGTTCGGCCTATGGTGTGCAAAGGTAAGTAAAAAGGCTGGAAAGGGAAAGAAAATGCGTTTTTTTCTCTCTCGAAATCAACTGCTCACCGCAAACGCGAAACTATCAGTCAATACAAAAGGCAGACAAAGGTATACCCTTGCCTGCCTTTTGCTGCGTGCTGACGTTGTGAGAAAGCTTACTTTCCGTGATTCTCATCAGAAACAGTGAGCTTCTTGCGGCCACGAGCGCGACGAGAAGCCAAAACGCGACGGCCGTTCTTGGTGGCCATACGCTCACGGAAGCCATGCTTGTTCACACGGCGGCGATTGTGAGGCTGAAATGTTCTTTTCATCTTTTATTCGTAATTTAATTGTTATCTATTGTTGCTTCAAGGGCAAACTAAACCC
>ERZ1034980.1622-NODE-1622-length-13168-cov-28.721421_pt1 | contig 13168 bp, 10 predicted proteins | sample MGYA00520622_ERZ1034980 | MGnify/ENA primary metagenome ERZ1034980 (study PRJEB33766, sample SAMN09781791) | gut metagenome | biome: gut microbiome | host: Homo sapiens | place: Madagascar | study: EMG produced TPA metagenomics assembly of the PRJNA485056 data... | reverse complement strand
ACCATCATCGGCAGATGCCCGTAGATCATCAGCTCGAACGGCAGCTCGCCGAGGCCGCTGCTCTGGAGTTTCTCCCGAAGCTTCCGGCACTCGTGGTACGTGAGCTCGATCGGATAGGTGAGTCCGTCGGCACCGAGAGCTACCAGCGCCTGGATCGCTTCCTGATTGTACCCGTACACCGTATAGTCGAAGTTCCGGCGGATGCGCGCTCCGAGCTTCGGATGCGCCCCGAAGAAATCCTCGAGCAGCATCGCCTCATCGAGGTTCCGCACCAGCAGCACGTCCGGGAGGCAGCTCGGCGGCTGTTTTCCGGATGCAGACATCTGCGATCCTGCTTCTGCAGCCGCCGCGCTGCCACGATCGGCACTGCTCACCGACTGCGCCTCGCGCTCCTCTGCACTGCGCTCTGGTACCCCGGTCGTCTGCGCATCGCACGCCGCCTTCCAGAGTCTGTTCAGAAGCTCGGCGCTGTTTTCCGCCTTCCGCCCGCTCGCGTCGAAGTCGCGCTCGATGCGGCGGAGACGAAGTCCCGCCTGCTTTCCGGCGGCATGCACCCGCTGGATCAGCGCGGCGAAATCCGTGAAGCAGGCTTCGTCGAGGTACACGAGCGCGACCGCGTCGTGCTTCAGCACCTCCGCGAGCTGCGCCTCCGTCTCGACCGACACTGCTACCGGCAGCGCCCAGTCGCGCGCCGCGGTTCCGGACGCCGTAAACGCCATCGGTGCGCGCTCCGTCTGAGCCCGCTCGCCTGCGCGACGGCCCTCGCTGGAAGCGCGGTTCCCGCCGCGCTTCGCCGCCGGGTTCTCTCCCCGCTGGTTGCGGGCTACCGGGGTCGGCCCTGCCTCGGTCGAAGCGTGCTGCGCCGCCCGCTTCCACGCCGGGGTCTGGCCCCCGCGCTTTGGCGCTGTACTACGCTCCGCCCTCGCATGGTCGTTTCTCCGGCCGGCTTCGGTCGGCTTTTCTCTTCGACCTGCGGACACCGAAGCGTGCTTCCGCTTATCTATCTGATTGTGCTGCGTATGTTCTCTGCGAGCCACGTAAAATCTCCTCTTCATACAGCGCGAGTGCGTTCCGGCGAAGCTCATTCAGCTTTCCGACCGGATAGAACGCATCGCCATGAACCGATACCTGTACATTTCCTAATGTAAATGCGGTGCCACCGGTTTTCCGGAGCCGCACCTCAACCTCCGTCGCCTGCACCGGCCGCTGCTCGGCTGGGAGCACGAGGTCCTCCGACACCGCGGTCACCATGCGGCCGGCTGCGTCACTGAGGGTCAGCACCGCCGGCGCGCCCACCGTCATGTCCATCACGGCGTCCACCGTGATCGTCCGGTTGCGGTCGATGTACGCGGCCTGGATGCGATCCGTCACCGTCTGGTCCACCGCACGGAACTTCTTCTCCGACAGCGCGATCATGTCCGCGCCGTTATGCTTCTTCAGATAGCTGCTGGTGCCGCCGCGGTCGAAGATCTCGCGCAGCGTCCGGAGGTCCTCCTCCGCCACGCGGTAGGTTTTTAAATTCTTTCGGTCGCTGCAGTCGAGCGCGAGGTCGAGGTACTTCCGATAGACGCTGACGACCCCCGCGGTGTACAGCGGGGACTTCATGCGGCCCTCGATCTTGAAGCTGTAGGCACCGGCTTCGATCAGCTCCGGCAGCAGTTCGATCGTCTGCATGTCCTTCATGCTGAGGTAGTAGCCCTTCTGCCCTGCAGTCTCATAGCAGAGACGGCAGGTGCCGGCGCAGCGTCCGCGGTTGCCGGAACGGCCGCCGAGGAGCGAGGACATGAAGCAGGCACCGGAGTAGCTGTAGCACATCGCGCCATGGCAGAAGACCTCGAGCTCCATGCCGCTCTCGTCATGGATCTTCCGGATCTCCTGAAGACTGAGTTCACGGGACACGACCGCCCGGGTCATGCCGAAGCGCTGCGCCATCCGGGCACCGGCCACGCTGGTGATGGTCTGCTGGGTGCTGGCATGTACCTCGAGGTCCGGAAACATTGACCTGATCACGCGTACGGCGCCGAGATCCTGCATGATGAGGCCGTCGACGCCCGCCTCGTAGTAGGGTTTTATGTACGAAAAAAGCTCCTTAAGTTCGTCGTCCTTAAAGAGTATATTTACCGTCATATATAGTTTTACCGAGAAGAGATGACAGTAACGGATCGCCTCCATCACCATATCTTCCCCCTCGGCCTGTGCTGAATCTGCGTAGGCGCGGGCACCGAAGCGACGGCCGCCCATGTACACCGCGTCGGCGCCGGCATTGACCGCCGCGACCACGGACTGGAACGAACCGGCCGGAGCCAGCAGCTCTACACGTTTATCTCGTTTGATTTTCATAGTTTTTTCATGCCGGACAGTGCCGGCATCCTGTGGATCGGATGAACACGCAGTCGGTTTTCCGGCGCAGGACGTTTCATGCGTCGTTCGATGATGCGCGCTTATGTCTGTCACTTCTTCGTGGATGCAAGCGCACGATCACGCGCATCCTGCGCTGCCTGCTTCGCCTCAAGCTCCGCCAGCTTCTTCTGCGTGTTCTCGAGCTCGCGAAGGGTCGTCTCGAGCTTCATCTGCATATTCACGAGGTCATGCTTCGCAGCATAGCTCTCGCGCTCCGCATCATCCCGCGCCTGCTGGATGTCACGGCTTCTCTTCCGCTCCTTGAAGAGGTCATCACAGATGTTCACCTCGAGGAGAAGTGCCTTGATGCTGTCATCGAGCTTGTTGTAGCCCATGGTCTCCTTCTGAAAATCGAGAATTTTCTGGTTCAGGTAGCTCGCTACCTCATGCATATAGCTCTCGGACTCACTACCCGCCAGCTGGTAGATCTTGCCATTGATTACGACCTCTACGGAATTCTTTCCTGCCATTCTCCGGTACTCCTCTATCTAAAAATCATGAACGATCGTGGCTCGCGCAGATGCGCGTCTCAAAATCATGCTTGATTACGAACTACGCAGATGCGCCACCGTCCTCTCCGCATGCTATCATCCGTCACGTCACATGAATGTGTTTTCATGTTTTCGACCATTTATTATAACATAGCCCGCAAGCACGATGCAACCGCAAGCGATCTCGACAGCGCGTCCATATCACCCACTGTGCTCCCTTCAGAGCTTCCGCGGATCGCCGATGAAGCCTTCGCCGTAGGTTTCCTTCGTCGGGGAGACGATGACGAAGGCGTGCGGGTCGTGGCGGTCGATGATTTCCTTCACGATCGGAAACTGCTTACGGTCGACGGCGCAGGTGAGGGTGAGGCATTCCTTGCCGCTGAAGCCGCCGATGCTTTTATAGAAGGTGGTACCGCGGTCCATGGTTTCCATGATTTCATGCGCGATGTCTTCGTTTTTCACAGAGTGGATCGTGATCAGACTGCCGCGGTTCAGTCCATAGAGAAGCGCATCCATCGACTGGGTAGTGCAGACGATGGAGATGATGCCGTACAGTGCCGCTTCGATCTCACCGAAGACCAGCACGGAGACCGTGACGATCACGAAATCCACCAGCATGATGGCATAGCCGGTCTGCATATAGGGGAAACGCTTCTGAAGGAGCTTCGCGAGGATATCGCCACCGCCGCTCGTCGAGTTTCGCATGAAGATCAGTGCCAGGCCGACACCCACGAAGATACCGCCGAAGGCGCAGGATACGAGGCGGTCTCCTGCGTACTGCCATGGACAGAGCGCCGACACGAGGTCCTGGATCACGCTCATGCAGATGACCGTGCGGATGGTCTTCAGTGTCATCCCGCGATTCAGCAGCAGCCAGGACGCCAGCAGCAGTGGGATGTTGACGGCGAGGCTGAGTGCACCGATCGGTAAGCCGAACAGATGATTGATCATCAGTGCGATGCCCGACACCCCGCCCGGCGCGATCCGGCTCGGCTCGATGAAGCACCAGACACCGACGGCCTGCAGCAGCGCCCCCGCGAAATCCCCCAGGATATCGAGCCCGGTTTCTCTCCACTTCTTTTTCTGATCAAGATACATCCTTACTTTTTCCATATGTTTTCCTCCTCTTCTGTAGCAGTCCAGGTCTCCCTTAGCTGAACTGTCACCCTCTTCTACGTTCCCATCCTTCATTAGAAAAAGAGGGCTGACATTCATGTCAGCCCTCTCATCGGTATGCGGCTGCACGAAAATAGTCTGAACTATAATCAATGCAGCTGCATTTCTTTTCTATTGTCTGATTTCCGCACACGATTCACTTTCCGAATCGCTGCCTGCGAAGATCTTTTGTCTGAAGTATACGCAAACTACTCTGCTGTATGCCTCACACAGCTTCTATCATACACGATTTTCGCTCGAAAATCACTGATATTTCTTTTTATTCTCGGCGTATTCTGCCTTGACCGCATCGAGGAGACCCTCGGTATGCAGCAGGTCATAGCATGCACCGGCGATGCTCTTCGCACCGTAGATCACGCAGTTATGCGCGGCGTCGCTCTTTCCGGCATCCACGAACTCCTGGGAGTGGGAAGCGGTTCCCTCCGGTACGAACGCGACACGGATGCAGGAACCCGGAATCTCGTACATGACGTTTCCGAAATCGGTCGAACCGGTCTTCTCACGTGGCGGTGCGAGCTGCGGAGCACCCGCGAGCTCAGCATTGTCCATCAGAAGCTGATTCAGGCGAAGCACTGGGATCTTGTTGAAGAAGAAGGTGCCGTCCTCGATCTCATAGTCGACGCCGGCGATCAGCGCTGCGCCCTTGATGATGTCCCGGAAGCGGACACTGACCTCCTCGAGCTCCTTCTTCGAGAAGGAACGCAGCGAAAACTCACCCTTTGCGGTCGCCGGCACGACATTGGCCGGACCCGGAAGCTCGGTCATGCAGTAGTGCATGCGCATATCATCCGGCACATGCTCCCGCAGGAACTCGACTCCCTGGAACGCGACCAGCATGGCATCGAAAGCACTTCTGCCCTTCTCCGGTGCCAGTGCGGCATGCGCGCGCTTTCCGTGAAAGGTCACGAGGTAGCTCTTCTGCGCGAGGCACTTCACATCCGTGCAGGTATTCGGGCCGCCATGCATCATGAAGGCGACATCCAGCTCATGGAAGCAGCCACGCTCCAGCATCTGCACCTTACTGCCGAGTGTTTCCTCAGCCGGCGTACCATAGATGATGAGTTCAAACGGCTCCGCACAGTCCATGTTCTTCAGTGCCACCGCGGCACCGAGACAGCCCGGTCCCTGCATATGATGGCCGCAGCCATGTCCGAGATTCCGAAGCGCATCGTACTCGCAGAGGATGCCGAGCTTCGGACCGCCCTCGCCATGCTTATAGCTCGCGCGGAACGCCGTCTTGAATCCGCCGACGCCCATCTCGACCTCGAAGCCGTTTGCACGAAGATAGTCGGTCAGCAGTCCGCTGGCAAATACCTCTTCTCCTTCATATTCCGGATGGTCGAAAATCTGATCCGCCATCGATGAGAGCACATCCCGCTGTGCATCGATCGCCGCAAATAAAGTCTTCTTATCGCTCATAGTTCATTCCTCCATGACATTTATGTCATCATATAAAAGCAAATGTCTAAAACACGCCATCCTTCGAACGGATGTATGAAGGCGCCTCCCGGTAACCGGTGCAGCGCCCTATATCTAGCTATACTGATTACATCGGTCCTAAGTGGATGATCTGCGCGATCACCAGCATCACCGTACCTACCACCAGCCAGATCGCAAACATCTTCCACATGAAGCGCATCCAGCGATCATATGGGATATTGCAGGCACTGATGATACCCATAAGTGCGGTCGAGGTCGGCAGGATGTAGTTACAGAATCCGTCACCGAAGTTGAACGCGAGGACCGCGGTCTGTCTCGTTACACCGATGAGGTCGGAAAGCGGTACCATGATCGGCATCACCGCAGCCGCCTGTCCGGAACCGGAGGTCAGGAACACGTTGATGATGGTGTTCGCAATCAGCATCGCCGGTGCCTGCAGGAGTGTCGGCACGCTGCCGAGTCCGCCTGCCAGTGCATGAACGACGGTATCGATGATCTTACCATCCTTCATGATGGCACTGATGGACTGCGCGAGGCCGATGATGATCATCGCGGACATCATCTTCTTGCAGCCCTCGAGGAAGTTCTTGCAGATCGTATCCGTATCGAAGCCGGAAATGATGCCGACCACGATGGCGAGCCAGATGAACATCGCTGCCATCTCCGGCATATCCCAGCCCAGCTTGATGCTGCCATAGATTACGACGCCGAGTGAAACCACGAGTGCAACGATGTTTAAAATCTTGCGGAGGTCGATGGTTCCGAAGTCATCCAGACCGCCGGCCGTACGGAACTCACTCTTCTGGTCGAGCTCGTACATCGGGCTCTTCGTCGGATCCTTCTGCACCTTCAGCGCGTAGCGCACGAGGAAGATGTTCGTAATCACATAGTATACAGCGAAGCATACCCAGCGGTAACCGATACCGGAGTACAGCGGGAGCTCCGCGATCTTCTGTGCGACGACGGTGGTATTCGGGTTCAATGTTCCCGTCGAAAATCCGATGGCTCCACCGAGCAGGATGATGGCTGCGCCCGTGATCGAGTCAAGGCCGATCGCCAGTGCGAGCATGACCATAACCGGTGCGAACGCGATGAACATGTTTACGGCCTGCGTCGTACAGATGAGACCGAACATCAGCGTCAGAATCGGGATGAATACATACAGGTTGTTGGAAAACTTCTTCGCGAGCTTCGCGATCACCGCCTGCAGTGAACCGGACTGCGTCAGCATGTGGAAAGCACCACCCGAAAACAGGATAACCAGCATGATATCAACACGCTTTACAAACGCATTCACGATATACATCGGGATCAGGAACGGATTCACCGGTGTGCGATCGACATAGCTGAACTGCGTCGGATCGATGACCTTGATGCCGTCTGCATTCTCCACACGTACATACTCACCCGCCGGGATGATCCAGGTCAGAATCACAGCACACACGATGATTGAAAACACGATCATGAAGCTGTGCGGCACACGAAATTTCTTCTTAGTTGTCATAGTTAACATTCCCCCTTTTTATAATGTTGTTTCTTTGTATAACATTATACCAGTCGCGGGCACATCCTACCATTTGGTTTTTCCAAACGCCTGGTTAAAAAAAGCTTAATGGTAGCCGTCAGGCCGGGCCCCGGAGGAGCGGCCATGCTTAAGGATAAACGTTCCCGTCGGGACCCCCAGAGGGACGACCACGCTTCATGCCATCATCCCATCGTATGATGACACTCCATCTTCTCTCGTGCAGCTTCCTCTATGATCTCGATCAGCGCACGATCACACTCACTCAGCACATGACCTTTTCGATAGGCGAGTCGGAAGCTGGAGGTCTCCGCATCCCGATTGATCAGAAAATAGCGCACATGCTCGAACCTCTGCATATCCGGCAGATACCCGAGACGATTAAAGCCGACACCCATCCCCTGATTCACCATCGACATGATGAGATCGAAATGACCGATCTCGATCAGGCGCTTCGCATGGACATGATTCTCCCGTAAGATGCGGTCTGCCGTGATGCGCATACTCTGATTCGGCAGCGGCACGATAAACGTCTCCCAGTCAAGACAGGAAAGATCGAGATGCTGAAAAGCATCGCCCTCCACAGAATACGCATACTGAATCGCCGGATGCGTCTCCGGAAGCGCCAGCAGCACCGGCTCCTTCACGATTTCCTGATATACCGTATCCGGACGCTCATGCAGGAAGTTTGAAACCATGAAATCGATCGCATTCTCTTTAAACAGCCGGTTCAGATCCTCGACGACAGCATCATGGAAAACCAGCTCCACATCCGGGAAACGCTCTTCAAAACGCGCCAGCACCTCCGGCACCATCGAAATCGCTCTTCTCTGCTGTATACCGATGCTGATCGCCGGATGGCTCTTCCGCAGCTCTTTCTCCAGCAGATCATCGAACTCCGCCTTCAGCTCCAGCATCTTCTCCGCCCGCTGTACATACTCCTCCCCGATCGGCGTCAGCACGAAGGTCTTTTCCTTACCCTCACGCTTAAACAACGGTACGCCGAGGTTCTTCTCGAGGTTACTGATATACACACTTAGCGCAGACGGCGAGATAAACAGCGCCTCCGCCGCCCTGGAAAGGTTTCGGCACCGCGCCAGCGTGCACACATACTGCTGCTCTTTTAAATTCACGCCGTTCTCCTTTCACACTCTTGAACTATATACCGTATCATTTTGATAGGATTTCATTTGTAATCCACGCAGGTTTCTATCTCTTGTACCCCAAATGTACCCAGCGGCTTTAATAGCGGTTTTCGAAGAAGCAGTCTGCAATATATTCCGGAGACTCTGCCCAAAGACCGTTTTCCGTGTTCTGCAGTGTCTTATAGGTATTGGAATGATAAAACTGTCCCAATGCCTCTATGAAATCAATCTTCCTTGCTTCTTTAATAATATCAACGACTGCCCGGATCTGAATGAACACGTTCATCGTGATATCTTTCCCATTAAAGGTATATATCTCACTCATACCGATCCCTCCCAACAAATCTCAAATATTCCAGTGCCTTAGGTGTGTGAAATGATACCTGGTTATTTACCTTATTGTATCGAAGTCGGTTTTCTTTGATAAACTCCAGCCATTCTATACTCAGGGAATCAAACCTCTTAATTTTCAGTTTCTCATTCTCTGCAAACAGGAACTTCATCACATAGTAATCCTTGGAATGATTACGAAGGCTAAGGCGGTATGCCCATTCTCTTGCCTGTCCTTCAAGGATCGTTGTATAAAAACCTGTTCCAAAGTCACGCTTATTGTGTGACTTATTCAACTGAATCTCCGTAAAATCCACATCCGTTCCATGGAACAGAATCAGATCGAGCTCATCGTCCTGAATCGCTTTATAAACAAATTCCATAACCTCATCCATTGATACCTGATGTAGATATTCATGCTGAAGAATGATCTTTTCAAAGATCTGATGACGATGAAACAACGCATATGCAACATCAACTGTTATATGGTTCTGTGTGGCATATTCCTCCACTGCTGAAACAGATAGCATCTCTGTATCTGATTGTAAGCTCATGTAAAATCACCCCCCTTCTCGATTTGTTCAAATATCATTTCAAAAATATTATTTCACGCTTGCACATGTCTTTTACAATATTAAGGATTTGTTCCTTTAATGCAACTAACCACGAATCATCATCTGAAGGTTTAAATCCCTTAACCTCAATATTAAAGTCTTGCATCTTCTTTCCATCCCCATTTTGATCTGGAGTTAAAACAATCACTTGACTTACTGGCAATATATTAAACAAAAGACCTTTACCGTCATACTGATACTTGGATCTTGAATTAATATAATATGCTTGTAATTGCTGTATGCTAGACCATTTACTGTTTCTCCAAAAAGAATTTATTTTTCTATACTTGCATTCAAAGACTATTGAGCCAATATACCAGTTATTATTCTTATCATAAACATTTATTAAAATATCTGGTCTATTGTGCCTGTTATCCATAGTTTTAGCCATATAAAGAGGGTTTTCTATACTGGTAGCGTCCCTGTTATAAGCCAAAGGCATATCAAATATTACCTCTAACCGAATATGGTCATCTAAAAAGCAAATTTTAGAACCTGTATGTAAGAATGGGAAAAGCATTTTATTAGCATATATATTTAAAAGATCGCCAGAAATACATTCAAATGACTGTTCTAGCATTCTACATATTTTTATAAAACACCACATTTCATATAAATAACTACTTTTTTTCCATGTATATGAATATTGTGGATCAAAATCGATTTCAAAAGAATTTGTCCTCATTTCATTATGCATTTGATATAAGATATTATATCGACTATCCATAAAAAACGAATGAGGTATATATGGAGAAGTTACATCTTTTACCGACGAATACCATTCTGCAGTCCTAATTAAAGCAGTTAATTTCTTCAGTTTTCTTGCAGCATATTCAAATTCTCTGACTGCTTTAGACCATTCTGTGCGATATTGCTCAGATCCTTTAATCACCAGCTCATTATCAGTATCCTCTTCTATAATATCTATAAATTCATTTAGTCTTTTTTCATAATTCTTCAAAATCATTTTTAATATTCGATTATCCTGAATATCATAATTTATAACTTTTTCTGGTACCTGATAAAAAGATTCTGATCCAGCACGAGTAATATACCTTCTGACACTTCTTTCATCCAAACGACAATTTTTGGTATCTAACACCTTTTTATATCTTGTAGTAATTTGGTATCTTGGACTATCTACAATATCAATCAACGCAGGCAAGATCTTTTTTGAATATTTCTGCATAATGATAAAGTCATGTAACACCTTAGGTGGCAGATCACCTTGCTGTCTCTTACCAATTCCCAAATTTCTTCTAACCAAATCTTGTGCCAAACCCGTGATTTCATTCTCAAGATCATCTTTCATCATACTCCATTCATTTTCACTAAATGGTTTAGGCACTACTTTAAGAGTCGAAAAATATTTTTTCCCACTGCATTGAACAACTATTAAAAATGTATCAACACAAAGCGCATCATACCCTTCATGATGTTTATAGAGGAAAAAACTACCTGCCATTGGTTTTCGATATAACTGCCCATTCTCATCAAAATATGTATGTGCCTCTTCTGGAGGAACAATATCTAATGCTTCCAAATATAATCTTGCATTTACATCAGCAGAATTAAATACTACCTCTATCTCTTCATTTTCTTCAATTTGATATGATTCTTGATTATGATCCCACGCTTCCTCTTCTGTATAATAGAACCAGCCTGTTGTTTCTTTACTATCATATCCTGTATAAACACGTTTTAATCTAAATTCAAAAGGCAAATTAGATGCAATAGCCATAAGCCTTCAACTCCCTTTGCTTTTGTCTTAACAATTCTCTGCATTTGGTAAATGATGATAAATCACTATACCTATTTAAAACAGCTTCGAACGAATTATCCGAAGAGCCATCAAGAACTTCCCCCAACTCATTTTCTGATCCACGTACTTTAGTCATCACTCTTTGTGCAACTTGAATATCCACGCCATCAGCTATTGACAATTTATCATAAAACCCTTCCGGAATATTTGCTAAATATAAATCAATACTTTTTACGACTCGTGGTCCTACACCGAATTTTGAACTTGCTGTATGCAATACACTATGCATATCCCACAATAATTCATGGACTCTCGGAATTATCTTAGGTGCTTTGCAAATTTTTTTATAATCTTCCATGTTCCAAATTGGAGTACTGATTGTCTTACTATACTTCTTAGCATCATTTTCCCAGTCTGCCGAAAAATCCAAAACATTAAGTTCGATAACATTAGCTCGATCCAACACTTTATCCGAAAAATGGTAAGTTGACTCATCAATATTCACTGTACCAATAAATTTTACATTTTCTCCAATAGTGATACTACTTGGATAATCCTTCGAATTATATAATTTTCCACTGGATTGTTCATCATACAACTGTAAATTACGCTGTTGAACTGGTCTTTCTAACAAAGATAGAAACTGACTAAAATAATGTTCTACACGAGCTAGATTCATTTCATCAAAACAAACCAAATATATATTATTCTTATTTTCATCTCTTTGAGCTTTGACTAAAAAGTCTACAAACCCAGAGTCAGCTGGTCTGTATACCATATGAACCAAATCCACATACCCTAATAAATCAGAATCATCATTCCATGACGGTCTTACCGGAATAAATAATAATCTATTGTCAATCTCTGTTGTTTTTATGCCAATTGCATTTGCATACATGTCCACTATTCTAGATTTACCAGTACCACTCAACCCAGATAGAATAACTAAATTTCCACTTTTAATAGATGTATGAAAATTAACAAAATCTTTGATGTCATAATACAAACCAGATTTAATACTATGATAGTCCATCATTTGAATTATACTTTCGTCTGTTTTCTCATCTACTTTTGGAGTTTCATCCACTTGTCTAACCGAACTCTTCTCTTCTAAAATGCTGTTCTGCACATATTCTTTATTTTCATCTGTTTTCAAATCATCATCCGTTGTAGATCTCATTCCATTTACCGATTGATCCGACTCAATGATTTGACCTTCTATAAGTTCATACACGCTATCTGCCATAAACATGACTGTCGGATTTACACTCTCCTGATATACAACTTTATTTAAGTATTCTTTTATCTCAAAGCTAAAAGGATTATCACATTCGACAATAATTCCGCCTGTACTCGCCTCATAATTACTTGTTACATGGCCTATCGCATAAAATTTATTATCTTCATACCATATAACAAAAGATGGAGTAAATGCATCTGGGTCATAACCATATGTTGCCCCTACTGACTTCTTTTCTAGAATCAACTTTTTAAATTCTTCTAATGACTTGCAATTTCTGAAAAGTCTAAAATTATGTCTGTATTCCCAATCCTCTGTCTCATCTGTTTTCTTTCCAAAAACAGGCAACGGATAGAAACGATCTTCCTCACTAAATCCACTAGGTCTGGGAACAAGACTTGCTTTAAAGTTTTGAAGTTTTCCTTTTCCTTCATCCGTAACAATATATGTGTATATAAAAACTTTTTCTTTAACAGCATCCTTAAAAGCGTTTATTCTATCTTCACTTTTAGCATATTGATCATCATCAATATCTGTATCGCTATCAAACGAGCTCATATATCCAGTTGCTGACGTAATATCTTGTCCAGGTAACGTTAATGACTTGACTTGATATTGAATCATTTGAGGCCCATTTATAAACACAGGATCTTTCTCTGTATCATTTTCAGTTGCTAATATACCAATATATTGTCTATCTCTTGCTTTCATTACCGTAACCTCTCTATAATCGATTTAATATTCCTTGCAGTATTGACTTTTTGCGTTGCAATCTCTTTTATTTCTTGAATCTGTTCAAGTGTAAAATCATTTTCAGCAATCCAAATTTTGTTAAATTGAATCCATTCTAATTCCTTTGCAGAATCAAGACTTCTGCATACTGTCAAGTTATACAATAACTGTTCTTCTGCATTAACCTTAGCTTTAGTAAAACACAGAATTTTAGGTGCTCTTTGCAAAACATGTTGATAAAATTCAGTTTTATCTTTTTGTTTCTTAATTACAACCTCCGCCTGCTCTATAGTATCATTTTTACCCTTAATTTCTT
>ERZ1034980.1613-NODE-1613-length-13193-cov-29.402344_pt1 | contig 13193 bp, 11 predicted proteins | sample MGYA00520622_ERZ1034980 | MGnify/ENA primary metagenome ERZ1034980 (study PRJEB33766, sample SAMN09781791) | gut metagenome | biome: gut microbiome | host: Homo sapiens | place: Madagascar | study: EMG produced TPA metagenomics assembly of the PRJNA485056 data... | reverse complement strand
CACTGGGTACCAGAATCGTCGTTATGAAGGATGGTATCATCCAGCAGGTAGATACACCGGAGAACCTCTACGATACACCGTGCAACAAGTTCGTTGCAGGTTTCATCGGATCTCCGCAGATGAACATGATCGACGCAGAGTGCAAGGCCGAGGGTAATGATGTAACCCTTACCTTCGCAGGCCACACCATCACCCTTGATGCTGCCAAGGCTGCCAAGCTGAAGGACGGCGGATATATCGGTAAGACCGTCATCCTCGGCATCCGTCCGGAGCATCTGCACGATGAGGCAGATTTCGTAGCTGCTCACCCGAAGCAGACCGTACAGGCTGAGATCAAGGTATACGAGATGCTCGGTGCAGAGACCCTTCTCTACTTCGACCTCGCAGATGCAGGCTGGGTTGCAAGAGTAAACCCGAAGACCGCTGCCCGTACCGGTTCTATCGTTACCTTCGCACTCGATGAGGCGAAGATCCACGTTTTCGATAAGGAAACAGAGCAGACCATCACAAACTAAAAGAATCACAGCGCACCCGGTGGGAGATCCACCGGGTGTTTTTTCATTTTATACAGCCATGCAATGATTGATTTTAGAAATCGAATCTAGTAAAATATCAATAATTATGGAGTACTAGTCGTATCTAGTCGTTAAGTGCAGAAGGAGTAGAGAATGATTTCAAATCAGGTTTTACAGAGCACGATTGATTCTCTCAAGAGTATTACAAGAGTTGATATCGCCATTGCGGACATTGATGGAAAGGTGCTTGCATCGACCTTTACCGATAACCAGTATACAGAATCGATGGTTTCGTCCTTTGCGGAATCACAGGCAGACAGCCAGGCCGTGGGCGGATATCAGTTTTTTAAGATCTTCGACGAGCACCAGCTCGAGTATGTGCTGATCGCGATGGGTGACAGTGACGACGTGTACATGGTCGGCAAGCTCGCCGCCTTCCAGATCCAGACCCTGCTGGTTGCGTATAAGGAGAAGTTCGATAAGGATAACTTCATCAAGAACCTCCTGCTCGACAACCTGCTTCTGGTCGACATCTATAACCGTGCGAAGAAGCTGCATATCGATGTCAGCGTGAAGCGCGTGGTTTACATCATCGAAACCAAGAAGAGCACCAGTGATTCCGGCGCACTCGAGGCACTGAAGACACTGTTTGCAGCGAAGACCCACGATTTCGTCACCGCTGTCGATGAGAAGAACGTCATCGTCGTAAAGGAAGTGAAGCCGACCGAGACCACGGATGAGCTCCATCATGTAGCCGAGACCATCCTCGATATGCTGGAGACCGAGGCGATGATCGATGCCCGTGTCAGCTACGGTACCGTGGTGAACGAGATCAAGGATGTTTCAAAGTCCTACAAGGAAGCGAAGATGGCCCTCGAGGTCGGGAAGATCTTCTATGCAGAGCGGAACATCATCGCCTACAACCGTCTCGGTATCGGCCGTCTGATCTATCAGCTGCCGCTGCCACTGTGCAAGATGTTTATCCGCGAGATCTTCACGAACGTATCCCCGGATGAGTTCGATGAGGAAACCCTGACCACGATCAATAAGTTCTTCGAGAACAACCTGAACGTGTCCGAGACCTCCCGCCAGCTGTATATCCACAGAAACACTCTGGTATACCGTCTCGATAAACTGCAGCGCTCCACCGGTCTCGATCTTCGTGTATTCGATGATGCCATCACCTTCAAGATCGCACTCATGGTTGTGAAGTATATGAAATATATGGAGACCATCGATTATTAATCCTTCGATTCATCGATCCATCGACGCTTCACTCATCGTCCGGAGACAGACGCTGTCTCTGAAAAATCTTAAGATTATTGACATGATTTAGCCGGTCCGTGGTGTATACACCATGGGCCGGTTTTTGCTATTATTTTACGTAGTACGGCATCGTCTTTCGGAAACGCCTCCGCGCGGTTTCCGAAGGCCGCCCGGGCGCAAAGTGCATCGACTCCATCGAGTTTTTGTGCCATATACTATGTGTAATCCCCTTCAAAGGACCTTCTGTAAATGATTGAAATCAAAAATGTTTCCAAAAGTTATAAAAACGGCGTCGAGGCGCTCCGAAATGTGAGTCTCACCATCGCGGATGGTGAGTTCTGCTTCATCGTCGGTCGCAGCGGCTCCGGTAAATCCACCCTCGTCCGGCTCCTCACGAAGGAGCTCGAGCCGACAGAGGGCGAGATCATCGTAAACGAGCTCGCACTGCAGCACATGAAGCGCCGCCATGTCCCGAAGTACCGCCGTCGTCTCGGCGTCGTCTTCCAGGACTTTCGGCTCCTCGAGGACCGTTCCGTCTACGAGAACATCGGTTTCGCCGAGCTGATCGCCGGTAAATCCACTCCGGAGATCCGCGCAGATGTCGCGGAGATGCTCGAACGCGTCGGTCTCAGCGAGAAGCACGACGCCTATCCGCACGAGCTCAGCGGTGGCGAGCAGCAGCGTACCGCCATCGCCCGCGCCCTGATCAACCGTCCGGAGATTCTGATCGCAGATGAGCCGACCGGCAACCTCGACCACGAGAACGCCGTCAGCATCATGCAGCTGCTCGAGCGCATCCACAAGCAGGGCACCACGGTCATCGTCATCACGCACGACCTCGAGCTCGTCCGTATGATGAACAAGCGCACCGTCCACATGGCCGACGGCGAGATCGTCTCGGATTCCGGCACGGAAATGGAAGCTTCAGAGCGTAAAGTTACTGAAGAAGCAGAGACGACTGTACCTGAACCGCGATGTCGTCGATCACGCAAACGATCGATCCAGGAAGACAGCATACCAGAAAAGACACCAGCCATCAGCGAAAGCGAGCCTGAGGCCACTTCCGAAACGTTTTCCACGGAACGCCCGCGCGGTCTCAGCGGCAGGCACCGCCCGCGTCATGTCAGCCGGAGAAAGGGAGGTGACGTCGGATGAAAGCAAACGCCATCGGCTACTGTATCCGTTCCGGATTCAAAAACATACTGCATAATAAGCTGTTTTCCGCCGCCTCTACAGCGACGATCGCGGCCTGCATCTTCCTGTTCTGTCTGTTCTTTGCGATCGTGACGAACGTACAGCACATCGCGAAAACCGCAGAAACCACCGTCGGCATCACCGTCTTCTTTACCGATGACGCAAGCGCTGAGGAGGTCAATGCTGTCGGCGAGGCCATCGCGGCGCGCCCAGAGGTGAAGAGTTCCCACTATACCTCTGCCGAGGAGGCCTGGGAAACGTTTAAGAGCGATTACTTCGATAGCAACGAGCTGCTCGCAGAGGCGTTCGCAGAGGACAACCCGCTCGCGAACTCCCAGAGCTACGAGATCTTCCTCAACAACATCCAGGATCAGCAGAGCATCGTGGACTGGCTTCACAGCTTCCCGGTCGTCCGTCAGGTGAATTACTCGAACGCAGCCGTCACGGGACTGAGCTCGCTGAACCGCATCATCTCGCTGCTCAGCGCCGTGATCATCGCGGTACTGCTGGCAGTGTCGGTCTTCCTGATCAGCAACACGATCTCCGTCGCGGCACAGTTCCGTCGACGCGAGAACATGATCATGAAGATGATCGGCGCGACGAACCTCATGATCCGCCTGCCATTCCTCGTCGAGGGTGTGATGCTCGGCCTCGTCGGTGCACTGATCCCGCTCGCCGGCATCTACTTCATCTATGAAAAGGCTGTCCGCTATGTCACGAGCCACTTCGTCTCGATCTCGACGCTGTTCCAGCCGATTCCGATCAGCACCATCTATCCGCAGATGGTTGCGGTCGCACTGGGCCTCGGTGTCGGCGTCGGCTTCGTCGTCTCCTTCGTGACGATCCGAAAGTCGCTCCGGGTATAATGCAAGGCGGCGCGAAGCCTCGTCGATGCATCAAGGTCTGGAAGACGATCCGCGACATGATGATGCGAAGGACGGAGACATCAGCCGAAAGAAAGAACACATGAGAAAAAAGAAATCAGCGAAACTGAATATGCTTGCGGCGGCGCTCGTGCTGTCCCTCTGCTGCACGGCGAAGCCGAACCTCGCGGCAGAGACGGAGAAGAAGCAGATCGCGTCGGCGCAGAAAACGATCGACGCGAATCAGGCAGCCATCGATGCGCTGAAGGAAGAGCAGGCGAAGGTGAATGATACCATCAGCGGGCTCAAGGACCGGAAGGCAGATACCGCGAGCTACATCAAAGCGCTCGACCAGAGCATGGCCGAGCTCACCACTGAGGTGAACGAGCTTGATGCGTCCATCGCGCAGAAGCAGCTGGACATCCAGTTCACGCAGGGGCAGCTCGCCGAGGCGGCGCAGACCGAGTCGGACCAGTATGCCAGCATGAAGCTGCGCATCCGCTTCATGTACGAGAAGGGTGATACGAGCTTCATCGACATGATCCTGAATGCCGAAAGCTGGGCAGATCTCCTCAACAAGGCAGAGTACATCGCGAAGATCACGGAGTATGACCGCCAGAAGCTGGACGAGTTTGCGGCGACGAAGCAGTTTATCACGAACACGAATCTGCAGCTCGAGGCGGAGCAGGCGCAGCTGGTGACGATGCAGGCATCCGCGAGTGCAAAGCAGCAGAGTGTGGCGACCCTGCTCGCACAGAAGAACCAGGAGCTCGCCGCCTATAATCAGAAGATCCGCTCGGCGCAGTCGACGGCGAACCAGCAGCAGGGTGAGATCAATGCACTCTACGCGGATATCGAGGAGCAGGAGAGCACGATCGCCGCGATGGAGAAGGAAATCAAACGGCAGGAAGAGGAGGCGCGGAAGAAGGCCGAAGCTGAGGCGAAGGCGAAGGAAGAGGCGGCCCGGAAGGCGGCCATCGCTGCCGGCAAGGATCCGGATTCGGTCGAGAAGGTGAAGCCGGACTACACGTCGCGAACGATGAGCGGCGGATTCACCTGGCCGGTTCCGTCGGGGGGACGCATCAGCAGTACCTTCGGCTCCCGTGAAGCGCCGACCGAGGGTGCCAGCACCTATCATAAGGGCATCGACATCGCGGCATCCAGCGGCTCGAAGGTCGTGGCGGCTGCCGGCGGTGAGGTCGTGATCGCGACCTACTCTGCCTCGGCCGGAAACTACGTGATGATCAACCATGGCAGCGGTGTGTATACCGTCTACATGCACATGGCCAGCCTCGGTGTCTCCGAGGGGCAGGAAGTCAAGCAGGGCGAGAGCATCGGCTCCATCGGCTCCACCGGCTACTCAACCGGACCACATCTCCACTTCGGCATCCGTGAAAACGGAAGCTATGTGGATCCACAGTCCTATATGTAATGAATAGCACCGGAGGAAGCTTCAAACGAACATGAACATTTATATTCATGTTCGTTTGAAGCTTCCTCCGGTGGGCAAGGTGCGAAGCACCTCTGCCCGCTTCATCGCGGCTTCCGAAGGTAAGCCGCGATGAAGGCGATCAGTCTCTAAACAGCGTAAATGGAGGTTTTTATGAGAATCGGAACAGGATATGACGTACATAAACTGGTCGAGGGACGTGCACTGATCCTCGGCGGCGTGACCATCCCGTATGAGCGCGGCCTCGACGGCCACAGCGATGCGGATGTGATCGTGCACGCCATCATGGATGCACTGCTCGGCGCAGCGGCGCTCGGGGATATCGGGCAGCACTTCCCGGATACGGATCCGCGCTACAAGGGTGCCGATTCCGTGCAGCTGCTCCATGAGGTCGGCCTCATCCTCGCCGCTCATGGCTACAGCATCGAGAACATCGACTCTACCATCATCGCTCAGCGTCCGAAGCTGATGAGCTATCTCCCGGAGATGCGTACGAATGTCGCGAAGGCCCTGAACCTTTCCGTCGACCAGGTGTCCATCAAGGCCACCACGGAGGAGCATCTCGGCTTCACCGGTCGTGGCGAAGGCATCAGCGCACAGGCCGTCGCACTGCTGATTTAAGTTTACGTCAGAAGACCCGGAGGGCTGCCCCTCCGGGTCTTCTGACGTAAGTGTATATCCGCTCAGAGCCGCAGCCGCAGCTTCTTCGGAATGCAGGTCAGCGTATAGTCCGTCTGCTCACCGATCGACTCACCATCCACATGCACCGGAAGTGCCCGATCCGTATGGATCACGGCCTCACGGCAGCGGTAGAGATGCACACCGGTATGGGTGACATGCTTTCCGAAGATGCTCGCCAGCATGATCAGGAGGAGCCGCCACTTATACTTCGTACTCACGATACAGATATCGAGGTAACCATCCGCGCCGTCGGCCTTCGGGCAGACCATATAGCCACCATCGAAGGGATGTACATGCGCCGAGATGAACAGGATGTTGTTGAACTCGTGGCGCTTATCGCCATCGAGGATCACATAGCCATGGCTCGGGCGCGCATGGATCAGCTCCCGCACGAAGATATGGAAATAGCTCGCCCGCCGTCGCTGGAAGAACGGCTTTTTCGTGTCGGCCGCACCGTCATACCCCTCGGCATACAGTGCCGGAAAGAGCGCCGCATCGAAGCCGATCCCGGAGCTCACCGCGAAGCGGCGATTCATGGTCGCACAGTTCAGCACACCATAATCGAGCAGCAGCTCATCCGACGGATTCCGGAGACGCTTCAGCTGCGCGCGCAGTGTATAGCGCTTCCGATAGCAGCGCGCGATGTCGTTATCCGTTTTCGTCGGAATATAGGCGACGGACACACGGTCACCGTCCATGTGCAGTCCATCCACGACCTCGTTCAGCGTACCCTCACCACCGATCACGGTGATCGTCCGATTCTCCGGGCAGCGCTCGGACAGCTGCTGTGCATAGCGGCGCGCATCGCCGGCCTTCTCTGTAAGATATACCTCGTAGTTCTCCGTATTATGTGTCCGTTTTAAATATTTGAGTACCTTATCCCAGATTTTTCGTCCGCGGCCACCTGAGGCCTCTGGATTGATGATGAAATAATACATACTTCCTCCGAAGCTTTATATGAAAAAATTATAGCATTTTTCAGTCGCTTCATCTCTAAAAAGACTATAAACTGCCCCTCCGAATCCCTTCGAAATCCTATGCTTCACCTATGAAAATCTTCGCTTCAGAATACCGTCTGAGCTCCGCGGATCGGCCGGTACACGTGCGGCCGTTGTATTCTGGACGCTTCTATATCGACTGTACCTGAGCGCGTTTTCACAAATTCTCCAAATCTAAGACACATTTTCAACACAGAAATCACGTATCATACTCGATGTAAACAGAAAGATAGCTGATGTGCATGAGCATCATCCGTGATCGTCGAGGCGGCGGTCGGCAGCAGAACGCAGAAGGTCTGTTGCGATCGCCGTCCGGCTTTATCAGATCACGATGCATGAACATATACGATCGATCAGGAACTACACTTTCTCAGGAGGTTCATGATGAAAAAAGTAGCAGGAATCGTTTTAGGTGCTGTATTATTCGGTGCCGTCGCCGGTGCATCCATGGTCGGGGTCAATGTCGCCGCCCAGAAGGCCGGCATCGCTTACCAGAGTGACAGTGGCGCCCAGGCCGTCACACCGGAGACCACCGCCGCCGCGACCCAGGCTGCCGCGGAAACACAGGCGGCAGGCACAGCGGGCAGTGGTACCGCACAGGCATCCAATATGGGCTATGGCTCCGTCAGTGAGGTCGCGAAGAACGCGATGCCTTCGGTCGTCGCCATCACCAATATGATGAAGTATCAGGCGAACGGCTTCTCCCTGTTCGGAAACTACCAGAATTATGAGACCGAGGTACCGGCGAGTGGTTCCGGTGTCATCGTCGGAAAGAATGATACCGAGCTTCTGATCGTCACCAATAACCATGTGGTCGCCGATTCGAGTTCCCTCTCCGTCACCTTCTGTGATAACGAGAGTGTCGATGCGGAAATCAAGGGTACCGATGCCTCCGCGGATCTCGCTGTGGTCGCTGTAAAGCTTTCCGATATCCCGCAGGCGACGATGGATGCGCTGAAGGTAATCAGTATCGGCAACAGTGATGACATCCAGGTCGGTGATCAGGTCGTGGCCATCGGTAACGCACTGGGCTACGGTCAGTCCGTCACCACCGGTATCATCTCCGCGAAGGACAGAGATGTACAGACCAGTGAGGGCAGTGAATCTGGTCTTCTCCAGACCGATGCCGCCATCAATCCGGGCAACTCCGGCGGCGCACTCCTCAACATGCAGGGCGAGCTGATCGGCATCAACGTCGCGAAGTACAGTGATACCGATGTCGAGGGTATGGGCTACTCCATCCCGTCCGCGAAGGCGAAGAAGGTCATCGATTCCCTGTCCACACTGACCACACGTCAGGCCGTTCCGGAGGATGAGCGTGGTTACCTCGGCATCCAGGTGAAGAACATCGATGCACAGACCGCACAGACCTTCGACATGCCGCAGGGCGTCTTCATCTATAAATTCACCGAGGGCTCCAATGCTGAGAACAGCGGCCTCCAGGAGAAGGATATCATCACCGCACTGGATGGTCAGGGCGTCAACACCTTCGACGATCTCTCGAACCTCCTTTCGAAGTATAAGGCCGGCGAGACCGTCAAGGTCACCGTCAAGCGTCCGAACGGCAGCAAGTACGATGAAGTAACCGTCGACGTCACCCTGGGCTCCTCCGAGACCTCGAACACCAACAAGAAGTCCGGCACACAGAGTCAGCAGAACCAGGGCTCCGCAAACGACCCGTTCTCTCAGAACGGCGGTAACGGTTCAAACGGTAACGGCTCAAACGGCAGCGGTTCGAACGGCAGCCAGGGCTCGGACGGCTCTGGCAGCAGCGACCAGGAGCAGCTGTGGCAGCAGTTCCAGCAGTTCTTCAACCAGTATCAGCGTTAATCCATATGTCGCTCTGTCCGAAGGACGGAGCGACATATGGATGCCTTAGTGGCGAACGTATTCAGAGCCTTGCCTATGGCAAGGCTTCTCTGTTAATCCATGAGAGGGCCGTCCGAAGGACGGAGCGGCGCATGGATGCCCTAGTGGCGAACGTATTCAGAGCCTTGCCTATGGCAAGGCTTCTTTGTTACTCCATGAGAGGGCCGTCCGGCAGGGCCTCATTGTCATTGACGCGCGCGCCTTTAAGCCTTAAAATAGTTTTATATGACCCTATGAGAAGCGATGATGTAGCGCCAGAAGCATTGGCGAACGCAGGATGTGCCGTCATAGAAATTTTACCGGGCGGGCAGAAATCATGGGCAGAGGAGATACTATGAAGATTTTTAATACGATGTCCCGCATGAAGGAAGAGTTTAAGCCGATCGAGGAGGGCAAGATCCGTATGTATGTCTGTGGACCGACGGTCTACAACTTCATCCATATCGGTAACGCGCGTCCGATGATCGTGTTCGATACCTTCCGTCGCTATATGGAGTATCAGGGCTATAAGGTAACCTATGTGTCGAACTATACCGATGTCGATGATAAGATCATCAAGGAGTCCATCGAAGAGGGCGTTAGCTGCGGTGAGATCACGAAGAAGTACATCGCCGAGGTCGAGAAGGACATGGACGCGATGAACATCGAGCCGGCGAGCGCACATCCGAAGGCGACCGAGGAGATCCAGGGCATGATCGAGCTGATCGAGACCCTGATCAAGAACGGCAATGCCTATGTCGCAGCCGACGGTACGGTTTATTTCGATACGACCTCCTTCCGCGGCTACGGAAAGCTGAGCCATAAGAACATCGATGAGCTGCAGTCCGGTTTCCGTGATCTGAAGGTATCCGGTGAGGAGGGCAAGCGCACCTCCACCGATTTCGTACTCTGGAAGCCGAAGAAGGAAAGCGAGCCGTACTGGGAGTCTCCATGGTGCGAGGGTCGTCCGGGCTGGCACACCGAGTGCTGCGTCATGGCACCGAAGTACTGCGGCGGACGTCTCGACATCCATGCCGGTGGTGAGGACCTCATCTTCCCGCACCACGAGAATGAGATCGCACAGTATGAGAGTGCGCACCACGAGATCTTCTCGAACTACTGGATGCACAACGGATTCATCAATATCAACAACCAGAAGATGAGTAAGTCCCTCGGTAACTTCTTTACCGTCCGCGACATCACCGCGCAGTACGATCCGATGGTGCTTCGTTTCTACATGCTGAGCGCCCACTACCGTAATCCGCTGAACTTCAGTAAGGAGCTCATGGATGCTGCTAAGACCTCCCTCGACCGTATCTACACGGCGCTGGATCGTCTGCGTGAGCTGAGTGCGAAGGCACAGGGCGATGCGATGACAGAGAAGGAGCTGGAGGATCAGAAGGCGGTCGATCAGCTGCAGGAAACCTTCAACAGCAAGATGGACGACGATCTGAACACCGCAGATGCGATCACGGCGATCTTCGAGCTCGTTCGTGTGGCGAACATCACGGCGACCGAGGAGAGCACGAAGGCATACGTGGACTATGTGCTTGCGAAGCTCGAGCTTCTCATGGGTGTCCTGGGCATTCGTACGGAGCTCAAGAAGGATGATCTCGACAGTGAGGTCGAGAAGCTGATCGAGGAGCGTCAGGCAGCACGTAAGGCGAAGGACTTCGCCCGGGCGGATGAAATCCGTGACCAGCTGCTCGCCATGGGTATCGTTCTTAAGGATACCAGAGAAGGCGTGAAGTGGAGTCGTGCCTGATGGATTTCGAGATTTTCAAGCTCTATAAGGAAAAGCTGAATCTGAAAGCGGTGGATGTCCAGACGACTTCACCGCTTATTCTCGCGTACATCGGCGACTGCCTCTATGACCTCGCCGTGCGGGAGTATGTGGTGTCGAACTTCCCGGGTGTGGTCAATGCTGTCAACCAGAAGAAGACGACCTTTGTCTGTGCACATGCGCAGTCGGAGATCATGGGCTATCTCATCGGACAGGGTGTGCTGACGGACGAGGAGATGTCCGTCTACCGTCGTGGCCGCAATCAGAAGTCTGCAACGCACAGCAAGAACAGCTCCATCCAGGAGTACCGCCGCGCGACGGGCTTCGAGGCGCTGATCGGATACCTGTATCTGACGGAGCAGTACGAGCGCATGATCGATCTGGAGGCGAGAGGCATCACCCACCTACAGGAGCTGGAGGACCGCTACGGCGAGATCCGGCACGAGCAGGCGGCAGAAGCAGAATAAGAATAAGCCAGTTGAAAAACTGCGTTTTTCGGTTCAAACATCACATCCTGTATCGGAGACCGTCTCCGATGTGTACCGGCTCTCGGAGTCGGCCATGGATGTGAGCATAGGAGAAGGATCTAAGCATGAGAGACGAAGAATTTACATTGATCGGACGAAATCCGGTCATCGAAGCATTTCGTGCGGGCAAGGCGATCGATCGTCTGTTCGTACAGGACGGGCTCCACGACGGCCCGATTTCCACGATTTTACGCGAGGCGAAGAAGGCCGGTGTGAAGCCGGAATTCGTGAAGAAGGAGCGCCTCGATGAGATCGCCGGGCAGGGCGCGAGCCACCAGGGTGTGGCGGCATACCTCGCGGCGTTCCACTACAGCACCGTGCAGGAGATGCTGGATGCTGCGCACGAGAAGAACGAGGATCCGTTCCTCTTCATCCTCGACGGCATCGAGGATCCGCATAACCTCGGCGCGATGATCCGTACCGCGAACCTCGCCGGTGCCCATGGCGTCATCATCCGCGAGCGTCGTGCCGTCGGCCTGACCTCGACCGTCGCGAAGAGCTCGGCCGGCGCGCTGGAGCACACCCGTGTGGCGAAGGTGACCAATATCGGCCAGACCATCGAGGAGCTGAAGAAGGAAGGCATGTGGTTCGTCTGTGCCGACATGGACGGCGAGCTCATGTATAAGCTGAATCTGAAGGGTTCGATCGGACTCGTCATCGGCAACGAGGGCGAGGGTGTATCCCGTCTCGTGAAGGAGAAGTGCGATATGGTCGCCTCCATCCCGATGAAGGGCGACATCGACTCTCTGAACGCATCTGTCGCGTGCGGCGTGCTCGCGTACGAAATCGTGCGGCAGCGGCTGAACTGACGGAATGTGGGCTGATGTAAACATTGGCCGCATATAATCGTATAGGAAGAAAATGACAGGGAATCGCAGGCGGAACGCCGGATTCCCTGTTCTGGATGATGGAGGAAATATGGAAATCTCAGGACGCACGAAAATGATCTGTCTGCTCGGCAGCCCGGTGGCGCACAGCATGTCCCCGGCGATGCACAACGAGGCCTTCGCGGAGCTCGGGCTCGACTATCGTTACCTCGCCTTCGATGTGAAGGAGGGGGAGCTCGCCGGCGTGATGGACAGCTTCCGGAGGATGGGCGTGCGCGGCTTCAACCTCACGATGCCGCTGAAGACGGAGGCCGTCGCGCTCTGTGACCGGCTGAGCCCGGCAGCGGAGATCGCCGGTTCGGTCAATACCGTCGTCCTCGAGGACGATGGCACGGCGACGGGACATACCACGGACGGTATCGGCTTCACGGAGTCGGCACGGCAGGAAGGCGTCGATTTCCGCGGACAGAAGGTGACGCTGCTCGGCACCGGCGGGGCCGGGATCGCCATCCTCGTGCAGCTCGCGCTCGATGGTGCCCGCGAGGTAGCGGTCTTCGAGCGCGCCAGCAGCCGCTTCCACGATCGGACCGCCCGCGTCGTCGAGGAACTCAACGAACGTACCCGCTGCCATGTCACGGTCTATGACTATGAGGATGCCGTGATGCAGCAGCAGATCGCGGAATCCTGTCTCCTCATCAACGCGACGAATGTCGGCATGGCTCCGAACACCGACGCCTGCATCATCCCGGATCCGTCCTGGCTTACGAAGCGGGCGATGGTGACCCGCGGTGATGCGCAGACCTCGGATGCGCCTGCTGCCCAGGGAGAGACCCCGACAGCCGATACGACTGCCGCACAGGAGAAGGTGCAGACAGTGGCTCCGCTGGTCGTCGCCGACGTCATCTATAATCCGCGGAAGACGAAGCTCCTCGAGATGGCCGAGGCCTGCGGCCTCAAGTCCTTCAACGGCATCAACATGTTGCTGTACCAGGGCGCAGCTGCCTTCGAGCTCTGGACCGGAGAGAAGATGCCGACGGAGAAGATCAAGGCGAAGTTCTTCTCGGAATAATCCCCCTCCTATCGGCTTCGGCTAAGATCGCGCAGGGAAAGCCCTGCGCTCGCAGAAAAGCACCGTGGCCGTACATCTGCGCTGTGCGTTATGTGCAAAAAAATGATCGCATAAATTTTGGTCAGTTGTAAAAGCTAATTCCAGTTTGTAAGACTAAATTCCACCTTGTAGG
>ERZ1034980.1612-NODE-1612-length-13196-cov-7.919413_pt1 | contig 13196 bp, 10 predicted proteins | sample MGYA00520622_ERZ1034980 | MGnify/ENA primary metagenome ERZ1034980 (study PRJEB33766, sample SAMN09781791) | gut metagenome | biome: gut microbiome | host: Homo sapiens | place: Madagascar | study: EMG produced TPA metagenomics assembly of the PRJNA485056 data... | reverse complement strand
TTTTGGTATATGGAGGCGAGGAACGGTTCGAGACACGGCATGGGCGTGTTCTGCGCTTGCGTGACTTAGCTGAGTTGGTTAAATGAATAGCTTCGGGGCCTGAAATGCTTGTTTGCCGCAGTGTGTTGGGGCTGCTGGAACTAGATGTGTGGTGCTATCCATGTTGACTTTTTTTACATGGTATTTGTATGTATCGGATTAAAAAGGATACTTGACTTTCACTGACAAACGTATACAGTAAGACATATGAAAACTCCTGCCGGTTCCAGCAAAACCGGCAGGAGCCCCGCTAGCGGAAAGGAGCAACATGACGCATGCGACTATGCTCATACTCGCCATCACCGTGCTCGTCCTCTCATCGAGATGACGAGCCGCACCCCAGTGTAGCGCAGCCCGCAGGACGCGGTTACGCCACGCCACGTATGAGCCTATTCGTTGAGGAATGGTATTTGTCTGGATCGGGTTCCATATCCCGACCATTTCCTTTCCCTTTTTAGGGGGAAGGACTTCGTTATTTTGTTTGGTGCGTGTGGCATAAAGTCATGCGCACCAACACACCCTTATACTGATATGCAAAGTGATGTGGACGCAGGAGTCCATGCATGGATTAAGGAGGGACGCTGGAATGCGTGCTATTACTATCGATGATCTAAATGCCGCTGCTCATGTTGGCGGAGCTGGAAGTTTGACTATGCGCTTGGAGTTGGAACCGGCAAGCGGTCCAGACGGCGTAATCGCGCCGGCGAAATACGTTGATTCAAAAAGTAATGCCACATATATCTATGAAAAGCGATTTGTGGAGGGGCAAGAAGAGCCGGTAAAAGTGGTGCTCATTGACTCCAAGACCTCGTTCGCCAATAGGGCCGAGGAGACAACGACGGAGGCTGTGCGGAATGGTGAAGGGCTCCTTTCTCGGATGCCTCGTATCGTGGTTGAGTACGATACTGATGCTGGCAGAAAGACCTTCTATGATAACCAGCTCCCGCACCGTGGCTTTGACGGCCATATTCGCGTCGGCAATCATGATGGTGAGTCTACTTCCAAGGCGGGGGCATATGTCAATGCGCGTAATTCCACTTTGGAGAACCTGTTGCCATTGTTTGAATTGTCTCCGGAAACTGTCATCTTTGGTGGCTGGGATTCCACCCGAAGCAAGAACCAGCTGAGGATTCCGTCCGTTCTGGTTGGGGAAACCTATGGTGTTTTGGCTGATCAGAAGGATGACCCTGCAATTCATCGTGCGGGTGGACGCATCGACCCGGTTGGCGCCAGTGTGAATGTGAGTAATAAGGCTGATCGTGCGAAAATCATCGGAGATAGCATCGATTTAAGTGATGCCACAAAGAATAAGTTTGAAGGATCGGGTAAGGGTTCACTTATTGGTTTGGGCGCTATTCCTCCGAGCGCAAAAAAAGAATTGTTAGACGGTGTCTCCGTTCGTAATGTCATCTCCACTCGTGTACTAAGTTTCGCTACTGTGCGTACTTTCCACTTCGGTAAGGGGGCTGAGGGAGACGCGGCGATTCGGGCTCTTATCATCGCGGTTCTTCTGCGAGACATCGCTGGCTATGATGAGAATCCCTTCATTCGTGCGAACTGTTTCCTTGCAGAGAAGGGTAAACCTGTTGTCGTGTTGAACAAACGATATGGTGAGAGGGAGGAACTGGAGCCACTTACCGCTGAAGCTGCCGAGAGACTTCTAGAAGAGGCTTACGCGCAGGCTCATGAAAAGGCTGGAATTACCTGGGAGGGTCAGGAGTTCCTTGTTCAAGGCAATCCTGCGGTTTTGGCCAATGCTTCCGCTGAAGAAGATTCAAAGGCTGCCTGATATGTCCTTTGCTATATCGGCTTATTTTCCGCTTGGGTTTTATCAGGGTAGTGATTCCGGCGGAAAGCCGGAACCATACCCCTCGCCTAACCGACTGTATTCCGCGCTCGTCTCTACGGCTTACTTGACATTCGGTTTCGAAAAGCATGCGGTCGATTCCAGCCTGACAGATGAACAAATTCACGATGCCCTAGCTTGGCTTGAGGGGAACCCTCCTCAAGAAATACTGTTTCCACGTATTGTCAAGGCTGGAAGTGATGCGATTGCATACAGGAATAAGGGCTATGTTATCGATGCGAAAAAGAAGAATCCTCAGGATAAGATTTCTTCAGCCAACGCATCTATTGCCACGGCTTATATGCAAGAACCAGAATCCGGAATACTACTGACTTGGAAATGGGATGAGAATCCTTCCATTGAGATCGCACGAACGCTTGATTCCTTATGCAATGAGGTTCCCTACTTGGGCGAGGCCTGTTCGGTTGTAGAACTACAAACGCATGAGAATTATGTTCTTCCGTACGATGCTCTAGATAGTGTGTGGACGTTGTCTTCGGAATCGGCATTGAAAGGCGTTTCCAGAAGGAATCGTTCTTTTTCGGTTCCGAAGGAAGGTCGTCTTGAAGATCTAAAGATGGCTTTTGCCACGGTGAATCCAACTTCTAAAGGTAAAAGGAAGGACCTTAAAGTCAGTTTTAAGGAGGATGAACAGAATTTCCTCAATGAATATCTTCCGCTGCAAACGGAAGGTCATGCCAGATATAATCCGCCATCGTCGCAAGAGGGAAGCGCTCTCAAGGCTCCGTGGCCAGTGGCGTTTTACCTTGAAGTGGAGGAGATTGACGGTAAATGTGACGAAGACGGTAAACCCGTTTGGGAACCGGATGAATCAACATTCATTGGCTGGGCCGTTGCTTTACATCGATTCCTTGTGAAGCAATGGGGTATTGATCCCTCTCCGATGCTAATAGGCAAGTATGCTCCTGGCATTGACAGGCCAGCGAACAATGTGGCTATTCAGATTTTTGACTCTGCATTGAAAAATCAATATGCGCATGAGCTGCGGGAAGATATTTCTGAGATGGGGCCAGGGTTCTTGATTATGGTTCCTCGCAACATGCCGCAATCTGATATTCAAAGACTTCAGAATATTTGTAGGCAAGTAAAAGGTAAGACATTGTACTACACGTCGAATGAGACTACCCTACGTCTGGGCGCATTCACGACGATTGATGCCGAGCATTTATGGAGACCTGCGGTTGAGGGTATGTGTCGTTATTGGACACCGCGACCTTTTGCAATAGCGGAAACTCGCATTATTCCAGACATACGGCACGGCCGTAAATGGAAAGTGCGTGAGGATGTTTGTCTGGCGTTAGGGCATGTTTGGCGTGATCAGTATGTTTCGCGATTGTCGAATGACAATCGAGAGGAGCGCTACTGGGATCTTGTGGATGCAGTGAAAGCAAAGGGATCGAATTTTCGTGTCTTTGATTGCAGAGCCGTCCATCGTGTCAATATGTCGGATTATGTGCATCATGCGAATGCGTCCAATATCCTTCGTGGTGTGAGTGCACTAATTGCGATTTCTGATGATGCAAAATCATTGGATTGTGCAGCTTTGGCTATTGGGCAGAGCCGTCATTTGGGTGGTGGCTTCCTCATACCGATGGACTTTTCCGTAAGTGCACTTAAATCAGATGAATGTTTTGGAAAAGGGGCTCCGATATGGTTGAAATGAGTTCGAGTCAACAGCAGTATCTGACTGCGAAGTTTGAGGATTTTATTGCTACCGTCCACCCCGGAGAGGCTGGTCAACCAGCTCGTAAACCGTATCAGTGGCAAATTAGACTGATGCTTTATGTCGTTGAGCATGGTCGTTGGCCACAGAGTATTGGTGCTCCAACCGCATCCGGTAAAACCAGTGTGATTGATATCCATGTTTTTCTTAATGCGATGGCTGGCATCGCTTCCGTTGCCGGGAGTGAGGATGCACAAGAGCTCGGCGGTCTGCCACTGCAACGTATCCCGCGTCGTCTGGTACTGACGGTGAATCGTAGATCTCTGGTCGATGATCAGTTTGAAGAAGCGGATATGCTACGGGATAGATTGCAGTCTGACGATCATTCTGATGACGGTCTCCGTTTGTATAGGAGAGGTCTGGATTTACGTTCTGCGGTCGATGATGGTCTTGCGCAAGAAAATAAATCCCTTCGTATGATTACTGCCGAGCTTCGGGGTGGCATTAGCCCTAATCGTGAATGGCGTTATTATCCACAAACTTGCGCAGTGATTTGCGCGACACCCGATATGTTTGGTAGCCGTCTATTGTTCCGTGGATATGGGACCAGTGGAACAATGCGCTCCATGGAGGCTGGTCTTCTGGCTTACGACACGGTGTTGATTGCGGATGAGGCTCACTTAAGTCGTCAACTGTTAGAAACCGCGTGCCAGGTCTCACGTATCGAAAATATGGCCGAAACGCCACTCTCTTCTCAGGTGACGCCTTTACAGGTTGTGGAGACCACTGCGACCCCTGCATCGGGGAACGCCGAAGAAAGAGTCGGAGTTTTGGAATCGGATTTCGAAGTCGATACAGTGCTTGCCCGGCGTCTCAACAATCCGAAGTCGGTCTTCACGAATTTCGATTTTGAAAAAGACAAGGACGTAATAGACGCGATTGTTGCACAGTGCATTGCTTTGATCCTATCGAATATCGAGGCCGATAAGTCAAACGATTCGAATCCTCACGTGCTTGGCTGTATCGTGAATACGGTCAAGAATGCTAAGGTTGTTGCCAAGGAGCTTGAGCGGCAATGCAAAAAGCATGGAATTAATCGACCTGTTGATGTCTATATCGGGCCAATGCGCGCTTTTGACAAGTGCCAAATTGCCAGAAAGCTCCATTCTTTACCCTATCTTAAGCCAGATGATGCCCCTTGTTGCATTATTGGTACACAAACTTTGGAGGTCGGTGTAGACGTTGATTTCACAGATATGGTAACTGAAATTGCACCTGGCTCGGCATTGGTCCAAAGGTCTGGACGTGTAAACCGTCGTGGATTACGGTCTGAGGGTTCTGTATATGTATTTGGACTTGATTTGCAGAAGCTCACCGAAAAAAAACAGGCCTCCGCTCCCAGGACATATTCGCCCGACGATATCCGGAAAACATGGGAGTGGTTGGCATCTTTGCCTAAAACCAATTCCGAGAAACCTGATATTAGTGCATGGTCCGTGTATCGCTCTGCGTTAAATGGACAGCCAATTCCGGGAGAACAGCCGCGTAGATTGCTGTTCCAGCGGCTAGAGCCGTGGGATGTAGAGAATCTTTCCTCAACGGATGAAGATTTATGTGCTGACATTAGTGAAGAATATCTCCAACAAGGACGATCTGATCTCAATCTTTGGCTACGTGACAACCTCGAATTGGATACGCCGGACATCAACGTTGTAGTGCGTCATCTGCCGTGGGATGATGCGTTGGCTATTGAGCTGCTAGAGGTGACTCAGCCTGAAAATGATGAGCTATTCCCTGTCGGAAGATGGCGTGGCTTTAATTATCTATTCGATAAGATGAATAAACGAAGTGATAAGGTGGAAATCCCCGTTGCCATTGATGATGAGGGGATAGAAAGAAAATACTCTGTCAGGCTACCTCACAGAGTGTTCAGATATCGAGCATCTGAACCTGAAAATCATCGTGTTGTATGTCTGCACGAGGGTACAACGAATACGGTTAGATCGGGCGATGTGCTCATTCTTGACGATTTTGCAAGGGTCTTTTCCAAATTCTCTGAAGATATTGCCATTTTTGATCCGGAGGGGTCAGATACATCTGAAGACATATTCAACCAATGTGATTCCTCCACCTTAGTGACGTCGTATGATTCCCTAAATTCCGGTGAGCCGAAGGTTGCTGAAGCATTTCGGCGACTTCAAGAACTTGAAGAAGGGGATTTTGTGAATATTGATGAAAAAACTGAGAGAATGCAGGAAGATCTTCGTTTACTCCGTATGAAAGCGGCGGGAGCATCATTCTTGGCAGAACGCACGCGGGGAGAGGCATATTCTTTAGTCTGGTATCGCCGCGAAAAACCCGATGTTCCTTACGAGGATAATAAAGGTAGGGTAATTCCGCATGATGTTCAGTGGCTCGTAAGCAGTGCACAGAGTGATTCATTGGATTCCGAGTCAAATCAGGAGATTCTGTCAACAAGAACGACGAATCGAACCTTGCACTTGGGAGGTGTTCCGAGTGGAATGGGTGAACCTCAACGATCAGACGGACATCAGAATCATGTGGCTCAACGAGCGCAAGCGCTCGGTTCTCTTATTGGACTTGATCCCGCCATCGTTGAAGACCTGCGTATAGCCGGAAATTTCCACGATGAAGGTAAGAAGGACGAACGTTTCCAAAGAATGCTTCGGTATGGTCATCAATCCTCGGCAGATGCTGAGCCACTGGCCAAAAGCCTCTTCCAATCACGTTCGTGGGAGCAAAGGTTTCGTAATACGTACCAACTTCGCGGTTGGAGACATGAGCAACGCTCCGTTGCCGAGTTCCGGTTTGCATGCGAAACATACATACAACTGGAATCAATGGATGAATTCGATAAGCAGTTGGTCCAGCGACTTATCGGTACGTCACATGGGCATGGCCGCTCGACGTTCCATTATGGAACGGCATATCTGCTTCCTCAAGCGGGAGGAGCATCACGTGATGCGAACCCCAAGCTGAACGATATCTCGGATAGGTTGTTTGAGATGGGTGAGTGGGAAACCCTAGTTGACCGAACAAGTCAACGGTATGGTTTCTGGGGTATCTCGTATCTCGAGGCATTGCTCCGTGCGGCTGACATTACTTGCTCGAAGGAAGGACAGTGATGAGCGTTAAATTTTCGGCAGATGCCTCAGATGCATTCTCTCATTTACTTATGGTTGGACTGGCTTCGATTCTTGAGGATGATGATACCGCTCGATGCTGTCGATTCCGTTGGCTAGATACTTTGCGCGCTTTCGAGTTCGAAACCAGCGATGAGCTGAACATTGATCAGATGGCAGCAATCATTAGTGAACATGCAAAACGATGGGCGCAATCCTTGCCGTTGAATTCTGAAGATGATTACACCATTGTCTCGGAATCGAACACTTCAGGTAAGACCTTGCATGCGACTATGTCTCCGAGACTGAGCGGTCTAAGCGTCCCATGTGGATGGCGCAAGCTGCAAAAAGATAGGGAAGCCGCGATTGATTCCATGCGGACGTTTGGTGACTATCGTTATTTCGGCGCACTTGGCCAGCCTTCATACTGGTCAGGTGAGCAAAGCCACAAGTTACGCTCTGATTTCGGTGCTTCTCGTTGGGAAATGGTGACACGTAATCGCGGGCAAGAATTCATTGGTGGACGATTGTTGCCTCTATCTCAGTGTGTTGCGGCGCGATCTGTTGAGAATATTCGTGATGGGCTACTCGGAACGAAGATCGAGGATGAAATCGGTAATAATAAATCGACAAGTCGTGCGGCGACAGGACTTCATGCTCCCGCTAAGACCGATAATGCGAGGGCATGGTGTGCGCTGATGGGGGTCGCTGCCTTTCCCACACGTGTAACAACACGAGGGGATGACATGGCTCGTGATAGCAGTGCGGCGCTATTCCAGATTAAGGGACCGGTACGGTTCGCGATTCTGCCATTGTTTGATCAATATTGGACTACGGCAAAATACCGTTCCGTTGTTCGTAGCGAAGCGCTTGCGAGATTCGGCATTCAAAAGATTCTTTCCACTGATACTGAGATGCAACTGGTGGACGTTTCATCTGATTGGCTTGAAGAGAAAGGTGTTGCTGCATGCTGCATCTTCAACCAATTTGTTTCAGATAATGCTAGTGCTCCGGAACGCTGGCTGGAACAGGGAGAAATAATTCCAGTACAGGTGCTGGAGTAGCGATAACGGAGGAAACCATGGATGATGACCCCATTCCAATCAGTCTGGTAGCCAATTACATGTTCTGCCCACGCAGAGCATGGCTGGAATCAGCAGGAGAAAAAGTCGATTCTGCTCAAATTGAGCAGGGAACATACGATCATAGAAAGATTGATCGTTTCGATAAAGCTCCTGATGCGGATTCCTATCAGGCGGTGAATATTAGGCATGAGGGATGGGGCTTATCCGGGAAACTAGATGCGGCACGTATGACGGATGACGGTGTAATCATTCGTGAATACAAAGCTACTCCCGTCAAACGAGCCATGATTATCACTGATGCGATGAGAACCCAGCTTGCTCTTCAAGCTGCATGTTTGGAAGACATGGGTTTCCATGTTGCAGGAACGGAAATCTTTTTCACAACACATCATCGGCGTGTTGATGTGGAATTAGATGAAGAAGATTTCGAAAACGCTCGTAGAGCGGTAGAGGAGACTCGTGCGCTGATTAATCAGGATCGTGCGCCGGAACCGTTAGAAGATAGTGCGAGATGTTTTCGATGTTCACACGTAGGCATTTGCCTTCCGGAAGAGCGGAAACTTTGTGCAGTGCAACACCGCATTATGGTATCCTCTCCTGACAATCAAGTTACTCATCTCGCTACTCCTGGAGCTAAAGCCTTTACTCGAGCGGGGAGAATGATCGTTCAAAAGAATGGTGAAGAACTTGCCTCAATACCTCTCGATACCATTCAGGGATTGCAGATATACGGCAATACAGATTTGTCAAGTGGTTTGATCCGTGAGCTCTTGTGGCGAGATATATCGATTGTGTGGTGCAGTGGCTCAGGGCGCATGTATGGATGGTCGGTGCCATCATACGGCCCAAACGGTGATCAACGGGTGGAACAGCATGTTGCTTCACATGAAGGTAGATTGGGATTGGCTCGAGAGTTTATCATTGCGAAGGTACATAATCAATCGGTATTGTTACGGAGAGCCGAGGCGGATAATTCGGTGTTACCACAGTTGCGTCAGATTGAAAAGCAAGTGGGTAACGCGAATAGATGGCAGGATGTTTTAGGCTTAGAAGGCGAGTCCGCAGCTTTGTATTTTTCGCAATTTGGGCATCTGATTAAGGAAGAAAAGCGAAAGAATTGGCAGTGGGCTACCCGAATGCGCAGACCGGCTCCCGATCCATTAAATGCTTTGCTTGATTTTACCTATACATTATTACTGTCGGATTGTACACGAGCCCTAATATCGTGCGGGCTTGATCCATATGCTGGCTTTTTACACAGTAGTAAACGAAATAAGCCAGCACTATCTCTGGATTTAATGGAAGAATTTAGAGCTCCGATAGCGGATTCAGTTGTTCAGACAGTGGTTAATAACGGTGAAGTCAGTATAAAAGGTTTCACTAATGCGCTTGGGTCGGTAAGAATGACTGATAGCACACGCAAGGCAGTTGTCAAAGCGTATGAAAGACGAATGTCTACAGAGATTACTCACCCGTTATTCAAGTACAAAGCTACGTGGCGTCGAGTGGTTGAAATCCAAGCTCGAATGATTTTAGGCTATCTAGATGGGACACAGGCCAGCTATCGAGGAATTCGAATAAGGTAGAGGAGTCCTGAATGAGTGATGAAAAACGCAGTTATCTTGTCGCTTATGATATCAACGATGATCGCCGGCGTAGTCATGTGGCAAAAATACTGCAACGCTGCGGTGAACGATTGCAATACAGTGTGTTTTTGCTAAGAGTGCGTCCATCAAAGATGCTTCAGATTCAGAATCTGCTTGAGTGTGAAATTGATGGATCCTGTGATTCCGTGGTTGTTTGTTTCCTTGGGAAAGAGGAACAAGCGAAAGATGGGATGAACTTTCTTGGCAGGCGTGGGTATAACGATTTGGATATTCCTACTGTCATTTAGCGGTTTTATCACATATGGAAATGTTGTTTGAAAACTAAAGAGTGTGTCATGCTGATTCTTGATATGCGAGAGCTGAATCGGTGGAAATGTAAAGTGGTAGCGCTCGCACCATATAGGATAACGACTCATATGTGTTTGCATCGTAAATGATGGTTGTTCAAGTGTGTGACTATAGCGAGTTCTCGCAAACCTCTTGATTGAGCTAATCGATAGGCTGAGTTAGAATGAGGCAATTCCTGAGCAGTAATGCTCAGGACTTCATTGAGGATATAACGGTGGCAAGACGGCTGCGGTGAAGGCCGGATTCCTGAGCAGTAATGCTCAGGACTTCATTGAGGAAAGCAATCTTGGGAGTGATTCATGGCAAAGTCCCTATTCCTGAGCAGTAATGCTCAGGACTTCATTGAGGAGAACCCAAGCCCTGCACAATCTCACAACCGTAGAAAATTCCTGAGCAGTAATGCTCAGGACTTCATTGAGGACTGCAACGGTTCGCCGGTCCAATCCAGTCCCGACGATTCCTGAGCAGTAATGCTCAGGACTTCATTGAGGAAGCGTGTACTTCTTCGCCCACGCCGCGCCCGCCGAGATTCCTGAGCAGTAATGCTCAGGACTTCATTGAGGACGGATTTCACCATCTGCGAGGGGTACGCCGCCACGAATTCCTGAGCAGTAATGCTCAGGACTTCATTGAGGACACTACCGCCACCACGGAGGATTCCACGGCAGTGGATTCCTGAGCAGTAATGCTCAGGACTTCATTGAGGAGTCAAACACGTCGCAGTCTGGCATGTGGACGCCGAATTCCTGAGCAGTAATGCTCAGGACTTCATTGAGGAGATGTGGTCGTAGCGAGTTCCGGCACGAGCGGCACATTCCTGAGCAGTAATGCTCAGGACTTCATTGAGGAAGGGGGCCTTCGGTGAGCATCTCACGCTTGCCGTACGATTCCTGAGCAGTAATGCTCAGGACTTCATTGAGGACCGAGTCTAAATTTACAAAAACGTACGCCAATCAACCATTCCTGAGCAGTAATGCTCAGGACTTCATTGAGGAACGTCGAGTGGACTGATCGGGCCGGACGAGAACAGATTCCTGAGCAGTAATGCTCAGGACTTCATTGAGGAAAGAAGCTCGCGGAAGACCAGAAGGCCGACTATAAATTCCTGAGCAGTAATGCTCAGGACTTCATTGAGGAGACTGTGGACAGAGGTAGAAGCGGCTGGCCGTGGAATTCCTGAGCAGTAATGCTCAGGACTTCATTGAGGAGAGACGGACCCTGTCCTGTTCTGGACGGAGTCCCTCATTCCTGAGCAGTAATGCTCAGGACTTCATTGAGGAACCATTTGCCGCAGTCCGGGCAGTGATACACGCCGCCATTCCTGAGCAGTAATGCTCAGGACTTCATTGAGGAACCGATTACGGACGATCCCTGACCGATGCGGTGCATATTCCTGAGCAGTAATGCTCAGGACTTCATTGAGGATTCCTTCATAGATGGGGCATTTACGGCATGAGCAAATTATTCCTGAGCAGTAATGCTCAGGACTTCATTGAGGAGATGATTACGACCTGTTGTGCGAGTTGGAGTTCATATTCCTGAGCAGTAATGCTCAGGACTTCATTGAGGAGGTTTGTCGGCGTGGCGTGGAGCTTGCCTCGTCGGATTCCTGAGCAGTAATGCTCAGGACTTCATTGAGGATATCGACAAATGCTCGAACAATGGATTATCGAACAATTCCTGAGCAGTAATGCTCAGGACTTCATTGAGGAGCTCTACAAACAGGAATCCGCCAAGGTCTTCCAGATTCCTGAGCAGTAATGCTCAGGACTTCATTGAGGATTTGCCGAGAATCCCGTTCACAGTGCCCCAGGATCCATTCCTGAGCAGTAATGCTCAGGACTTCATTGAGGAGGAGCGCAACAATACAATTGGCGTTGTTGGCTCGGCTATTCCTGAGCAGTAATGCTCAGGACTTCATTGAGGAGTTCCGAAGAATTGGGCTAAATACATGTCTTTCGACACCATTCCTGAGCAGTAATGCTCAGGACTTCATTGAGGACGGCTCACCATCAAACAATCCGGCAGTACCGACACATTCCTGAGCAGTAATGCTCAGGACTTCATTGAGGACGGCGCGAATACTACTGGCGGCATCCGGAATACCGCAATTCCTGAGCAGTAATGCTCAGGACTTCATTGAGGACTGAAATATGTGTGGCGACATTACGTCACCCGCGAATTCCTGAGCAGTAATGCTCAGGAATTCATTGAGGAACTCATCTGTCCAAGGATGCTTGTCGGCATAGAAATTCCTGAGCAGTAATGCTCAGGACTTCATTGAGGAACGCCGGAACAGTTCATGAAAGACAATGGCATCTCTCATTCCTGAGCAGTAATGCTCAGGAATTCATTGAGGCAAACTGCATACCAGCTGCATATGAAGTGCGTATAGATTCTTGGACAATAATGTTCAGGCTTTCATTGAGGAACGTATTTCCCGTTCATGGGCACCCTGAACTAGATGTTTCTGAACGGCAATGCTCAGGTTTTCTGGGACCGACCGGCGTGCAGATTGCGTGCGTCGTGGTCAAATCTCCTGAGCATTGTTGCTCAGGCTTTCATTGAGAACGAGGCCACAGTTGATGAGGATGCTTCACATTCGGATTCAGTGGGCTCGTCATGCTGTGCTAGCACTGGATGCATCCCATAAATTGGAGTGCCTCATCCAGTTGAGCGGTTAAATCTCCGTCCAGCTCAGCAAAGAGACAAACCTCGATAAAGGCTGCAGGGCGATTAACGCGGCGTACTCTTCGTGGAGTGCATCAATGCGGCAGACAGGCATTTTCATACCTCGAGGTTGTTCATTTAACCAATTCAGCCAGAATTACACAAACGCAGAGCTCACCCATGCCTCGTCTTGAAACACTCTTCGTCACCATTAATACCTAGAAAAGGAAATGGTCGGGATATGGAACCCGATCCAGACAAATACCATTCCTCAACGAATAGGCTCATACGTGGCGTGGCGTAACCGCGTCCTGCGGGCTGCGCTACACTGGGGTGCGGCTCGTCATCTCGATGAGAGGACGAGCACGGTGATGGCGAGTATGAGCATAGTCGCATGCGTCATGTTGCTCCTTTCCGCTAGCGGGGCTCCTGCCGGTTTTGCTGGAACCGGCAGGAGTTTTCATATGTCTTACTGTATACGTTTGTTAGTGAAAGTCAAGTATCCTTTTTAATCCAATACATACAAACACCATGTAAAACTTCATTGGGCTTGAATCATACGATGAAATGCACTCCCATCTGTTGAACGTTGTAAGTCAGGGCTCGATTACTAAGGTGCAAGGGATCATATCCGAGATTCCTTGGGGGTGTTCCTTTGAGTTTTCTTGGTTCTCCTACTTTCTGTCCATTCCCCAAAGCGCTCTTTTTGCACTTAATTTCGGCGTCACCAGTTATGGCAATCCCAAACATGTACCGTGATTGTAAACAAGTACA
>ERZ1034980.1611-NODE-1611-length-13202-cov-5.996121_pt1 | contig 13202 bp, 9 predicted proteins | sample MGYA00520622_ERZ1034980 | MGnify/ENA primary metagenome ERZ1034980 (study PRJEB33766, sample SAMN09781791) | gut metagenome | biome: gut microbiome | host: Homo sapiens | place: Madagascar | study: EMG produced TPA metagenomics assembly of the PRJNA485056 data... | reverse complement strand
AAATCGGGAGGGGCCGGGCCTACGGGAGCATTTGTTCAGCGTTGCCCTAAGCCGAGGGCAGCTTGGCCCAGTCGATGTCGACCGCGCCGAACGCGTTGGCGAGGATTGCTATGACGATGCCGGCGACGATCATGGTGACGGCGCCGGCGAGCTGAGCGCCGCCTCCGCCTCCGTCGCTTCGCCACTGCAGGACGACGCCCGTGATGCCGGCGATCACCAGCAGGACGCCGACGAACGCGAAGCCGCCCTGGAACGTTGCCACGAAGTTCTGCAGCACGCTATACGCGTCCATCTGCTGCCTCCCGTCGCGTGCCTTCCGCCTTGACCATGGCTTTTCCTCTCTATCCGTGCGGGCGCCCCTCTGGCGCCTGCGTCCGCATGCGGTCCGGCCCGCCCTCCAGCCCGACGCGCGTCCAGTGCGCGCGCCGGGCTCTCGCGGCAAGGCAACCGGCCTCTCTTCCGAGCCGGGGAGATTGGAGCTCCCCGGTGGGTTCGGCCCTCCGGCTTGCGCGCGGGGGGCCGGCGTGGTATGTTTCCTGGGCCGTCTGCCCTTTCGGCAGTCGGTCTCTCTTTTTCCTGCGGGGTGCCCGCGGCGCGGCGTTGGATTGGAGCCCTCGCCGCCCTGGTGCCTCTGGGCGTGTTGCGTTGCATCCCGCAGGTCCGTCTTCCCAAGGCCCCCCGTTATTCGGGGGGTCTTTTTTTGCGCCGCGCCATCCTCTCGGCGCGGATGCGCGCCATGTGCTCGGGCGTCCCGGGCAGCCCCGCGCGGTACTCGGTGTAGTCGAATGTTCTCCATTCTTGGGGTCTGGTCCCGTTGGGGTCGAACATCGAGAGCGGGTCGTAGGCCGGGTGCTCCCAGATCCGGTACTTGTCGTCGACCGTGGGGTACTCGTTGCCAAGGATGACGAGGGCCTTGCCCTGCGGCATGCGCGATATCTCCTGGGGGGTGTAGACGGCCCGGCCCACCACGTCCTGCGAGACGTCCTTGCCTGAGAGCGCCTTCTGGCCGTGCATCGACTCCGACCTCTTGCGGACCGTCATCTGGCCGATCTCGTCGGAGAGGCGCTTGGCAGTGTCCGTGCTCTTGGCACCGGCGAGGTAGACGGTCGTGGCGCACGAGTCGCGGATGGTCGAGGCGCCGTGCTCGCCGTAGCGCTCGTCAAGCTGCGCGAGGTTCTGAATGCAGAAGAGCACTGAGATGTTGCGCGAGCGGACGGTGACCACGTTCTCGGGTAGGTCCGGCAGCTCTCCCAGGGCGTAGAGCTCGTCAATCAGAAATTGCGTGTGGTGGGGGAGGCGCTTGTCGGGCTGCTCGTCGGCGTTGCGCCCCGAGGCGTACATGGCCTCCCACACGAAGAGCGACAGCACCGGCTGCAGGGTGTGGTCGCGGTCGGAGGCAACGACGAAGACGTCCCTGCGCTGGTCTCCTAGGCCCAGGCGGTCCAGGCCGATCTCGTCGACCCCGCCGTTGCGCGAGCCGAGCACGCGCAGGACGTCGGGGGAGCAGAAGACGGCGATGGCCTGTGCCAGGGTCGCCTTGAAGGAGCCCAGGGTCTCTGCGGCGCCGCCGCGGAAGCGGTCCCATGAGGCGACGGTGTAGTCGTAGCCCAGGCCCGGCCCCGGGCGCGTGCCGGCGGGCGTGCCCGCGCACTCGACGCGCCGGCGGAGCCTGGAGCGCTGCGTGGCTGCGGGCGCCGCCCCTCTGATGCCGCCTGCGCCCCGCTCCGTGCGCCCGGAGGCCGGAATCTTCTCCTGCCCGGTCCTCAGCTCGTCTACGAGGTCGTCGAAGGCACAGCGCCCGGAAGCCCCGAAGGAGCACATGCCGAGGAGGGTCTGGAGGTTCTCCATGGTGAGGTCGCGCAGGGGGCGCCATGCCCACAGGTAGGAGATGAGAATCGCGGCGAGTTGGGCGGCTCCGTTGTCCCAGATGGGCTCCGAGGTCGAGTGGCCGCCCTCTGAGGCGCCGCAGACGAGGGCCTTTGCGACGCGCTCCACGTCGGTGTAGGAGCGGATGATCGACAGAGGGTTCCACACCGACGAGGACTTGAGATCCACGAGGTCGAGCTTCACGACGAGCCTGCCCGAGGCTGCGAGGGCGCCGCCGACGCGGGGCAGCGTCGCGCCCTTCGGGTCGGTCGAGACGGTGTCCTTGTCCGACCCCAGGGCGCCCTGCAGCAGGTTGGGCTCGAGCACGCTTGTGGTCTTCTGCGCGCCTGACCCGCCTATGACGCAGACGTTGGAGTTGGCGGTCTTGGCGCGCTCGCCGCGCCTGGGCTCGGGCGTCCCCGAGCCGGTGAGCGAGGCCGCCGAGCCGCGGGAGAGCAGGATGTTGTCGGGCTCCGAGGCGACGTTGCGGTACTTGGCGAGGTCGCGCACGCGGCCGCGGCGCTCCGAGCCGTAGGCGTCCTCGGTGCGGTCGGGCCTGGCGGACCCCATGACGACGACCCAGACGACGAGCGGACAGCAGGCGAGCAGGCCGCCTGCCGTGACGTCGGCCTGCTCGGTTGAGACCCAGAGGGGCCGTTCAAGCAACGATGCCGGCAGGGCCGCGAGGGCCTCGCCGGTGAAGGCACCCAGAACCGGGAAACCGCCGGCGGGGGCGGCGGCGGATAGCCTGTCACCCACGAAGAAGCATACGAGTGCCAGGGCCATGAAAGCGCCCGTGACCGCGAGGCCCGCTTTCCAGCCGCTCATGCGCCCCTCACCTTCAGCACGGGGCCCTCTTGCTCTCCGGCCTCTCGTGCCTGCGTCGCCGACGCTTGCGAGGTCCCGCGCACGCGGGCCATGTCGGCCTCGAACTCGCCCTCGTGCGCCTTGGCGTCGGCCCTGGCGATGCTCGCCCCGAGGCCGGCGGCGGCCCTGGGGCTCACTTGCGCCACGACGTCGCAGGTGCCGTCGGGCCCCTGAGCGGAGACGACCGCGTCCACGCCCCGCTGACGTAGGACCTCCACGGCCTCATTGGCAGCCGTGCGGTCGGCGTAGGACATGGCAACGACCCAGTCGAGGTCGGCCGATGCCTGGCCCTCTCGACGGTCCGACCGCCTTGCGCCCCGGTGCCGCCCGGGCTCTGTGTCCTCCTCTTCGGTCGGGATATCGCCTGTGGCCATGGGGTGGGTCGCGCCTGCGTCGGCAGCAACCCCCATCGTGTCGTCTTGCACACCCTGCCTGTCGGTGCGGGAGAGGGTTGGTGTTGCCGCCTCGACGAGCGCGTCGAATATGGCGTGAGGGACCTTGCGGAACGCCCCCGTGAGGAGCCTCTGGGACACGCCCTCGGCCGACCCCATGATGCGCCCGCCCAGCTCGTCTCCGAAGTCATCCATTGGTGAACCTCCTGTCGTTTTCTTTCAAGCCACGCGCCCCTTGCCGTGCGAGAGGGCGCGCGCCAGCTCGGCGCGAGCCGACGGGTTGGCGTTGACCTCGGCGACGAGCGCGGCCCTGCCCGCCTTGCGGTCGATCCCCGCAGGTCCGCGGAGTGCCTTGCGAAAGTCGCCGGCGCGGGCAACCCAGCAACCTCCCCACGCCGCGTCTGCCTCCCATGCGAATTCGAGTTCCTCGGCTCCCACCTGCCTGAACGTCTGCCAAGCCGTTCCGTGGGTCTGGGTGTAGTCCGTGGCCAGCGCGTCATGGTCGGTTGTCGGGCGGTTGAGTGGCCAGGAGGGGTAGTACGTGTCGGACCAACCCCCGGGCGTCGAGACGGCCCAACAGCCGTCTCCCTGCCAGGCAAAGGCCAGATCGGACTCGCCGAACGGTGCATCCGGGCCGGAGGGCCTGCTCTCCGTTCGGTGGGCTGCGCCGCCTCTCAGGTCGTGTGCCGCCCGTGCGACGAAGGAGGACATGCCCCCTTTGGAGGGCTCGAGGAAGGCAGCGAGGGACATTCGCGCCTCCTCGCCCCTTGACCTGACCCAGTCGGCGTAGCGGGAGGCGCCCAGTGCGATGGCCTCGGCCGGCACGCCCTTGGCTATCAGGCCCCGCCATGCCCGGAAGGCCCTTGCCCGCCCGAGCTCGCCAGACGGCTTGCGGCCGGGCCAGGCTTCCTCGAGCGCCCTGTAGGCGCCGATCTCGCCAGGCGTCGGTTCGGGGTTTTCTCTCTCGTCTTCTTTTACTTCTTTTAGGGTCTTAGAAGACCTTTTTGTATTGCATTGACTTTCCTTTTCGTCAGAGTTCCTGGTATCGGAGCGGTTGCTTTCGTTTGCCAAAAACCGGCGCTCGGATGCGTCGGCTTGGGCAACCGCTGTGTCTTGTGTCGCATGGGCGTTCCCGCCACAAGCTCTTGTGTCGCGGTTGTCTGCTTGGACGGTTTCGGTGTCCCTATCGCTTGCAACACCTTGTGGTTGGGTCGCCGGGCAACCGCAAGGTGTGGTTCTCGCCCCTGCCGCATCGCCGCCCGTACGTTGCCTCACTCGGGGTGCGGCGAACGGGGCGTCGGGGTCCAGACCGGGGTTGAGCCTGGACCAACGCGCCCGCGCCTTCTCGGCCGCGACGAGGTCGACCGTGTAGCCCGTCTGGTTGTTGATGTTGACCCCTTGGCTACCCGCGGCCCGCTCAAGGGAGCCGTTGCCATGCCCGTCCTCGACGAGCTTGACTCCGACCTCCTTGAGCAGGCCGTCTTCGACAAGGCGGCGCCTTCCCGTCACCGCGCTCTCGCGGTTCATGCCGACGGCTTTTGCGGCGCGGGAGGCGCTTTCGAAGTAGACGGCGTCGGTGCGTGCGACGGCGTAGGCCCTGGCGAAGACGCGAAGGGCCCCCGAGCCGTGCCTGTTGAGGCCCAGCCCCTCTCTGTCCCACATCCATTGTCTTGGGCGGCAGTCGAGCCCGGGGGTGACCGCCCTCGCCTGGGCGTCGGCGGCGCGCCTCGACATCTGGGCCCCGAAGGTCTTGGGCCTGCGTTCTGGCGGCTCTTCGGCTTGCATGCGTGCCTCCTTTCTCGGTGGGGATGTGGGCGACGAGCGTGGCGGGGCGACGTGCCTAGGCCTCTTTACCTGCGGTCTCGTGGCTCGATTCCTGCTTGGCCTTGTTGCCCCAGAACTCTTCTCGTGGCAGTATTGGGACCTCTCCCGTTGTCTCAAGCGCCTGGCAGAGGTCGTCCTTTTTCACCCTCAGGCTTCTGCCAATCTTTATGTGCGGCATCGCGTGGATGATTCCGTATGCGGTGTTCCGCCCGATGCCGAAAACATCCTGCAGGTCGTGCGCGGACAGCCACTCGCCCCGTTTTTCCAAAAGGGTCCTGTCAACGAAGCTCCTTGATTTCACGCTCGCTCTCCTTCCGCGGGTTCAGTTGGCGTGTCCGCCGGCGTTGCCGACGAGTGTCGTCGGCCGTCGCGAAGGGAGGGTCCGTGCCGGGCTCCTGCATGCCCGCATCACCATCGTTGTGGTTGATTGATGGCTGGGGCCGGCCTTCTCGGTGTCGTCGGGAAACACCAGCGGTCCTGTCTCCGGTGCGCTACTGGCGTTCCGGACCTCCGGTCGGTCTTGACGGGGGAGCCTGCATTTTGTTTGAACGCGAAGTGGGTGGGAGCTTCTTCCTCGCCTTTGCGGCGAGATGTACGTCTCGGGAGGTCGGCGGGTGTGCGCGGCCGCGACAGATGATGCCGCCGCCGGTAGAGCGGCCGTTCCGCCGCCACCTGGACCCTCTGGTCTCCCATGTGAATCACCGCCCTTTCTCACCAATGGCCAGCTCCCAGCCTGTGACGGCGGGGCTGACGGTTCCTGCATACTGCAGGGTAGTGTGGACACGCGAGGGAAAGAAGCCGCCTGAGTCGGAAGGCGTTCAAGGGGACGAAAAGCGCCTAGGGGGAATGTGACGCCCACGGTTTCGCCATCGATTGGATTTAGCGGCGATTGTTAAAGGAGTCGCATGCGCTTGGGAGTGCTCCTCGGCGTTTCTCGTGCGAGTTAACCTTCCTGCGCATGCCGGACGCCGTGTCGGCGTTCGCGGAGTCGGGCAACATCGACCGCGTGCGCGCGGTGCACGGCAACCTCCACGCGCTCTACCGCCAGGACATCACCAAGTACGCCCCCGAGGGGCTGCGGCTCGTCATCCGCGACATCTACGACCTGATTCCCAGCGAGCTCGGCTCGAAGAACAGGCGGTTCAAGCTGAGCTCGATCCAGGGGGTCAAGCGCTTCGCGCAGGTGACCGACCACTTCCTCTGGCTGGCGAGGGCCGGGGTGGCGCTGCCGGCCTGCAACGTCGCGGCCCCCACGTCGCCCCTGCTGTTCGGCGAGCAGCGCAGCCTCTTCAAGCTGTTCTACCTCGACACGGGCATGCTGATGTCGTCGTACCCCAAGGGCGTCGCCCAGGCGGTCCTGTCGGGCGGCGCGGCGGGCGAGTTCGGCATGAACATGGGCGCGGCGTACGAGGGGTTCGTCGCCCAGGAGCTCAAGGCGCACGGCTTCGCCCTGCGGTACTTCTCGTCTAAGAAGATAGGGGAGCTGGACTTCGTGGAGGAGCGCCAAGACGGCAGGATCCTCGCCATAGAGGTCAAGTCCGCCAAGTCTTTCACCCGCCACGCGGCCCTCGACCACGCCCTCGCCGTCAGGGACTACTCGATCGACTCGGCCGTCGTCTTCGCCGAGACGAACGTCCACAGCGACGGCGAGGTGCTCTGCCTGCCGGTGTTCATGGCGGGGATGCTGTCGTACGAGGGGTAGTTGCTGATCGCTGCGGCACGAGGAGGAGGCCGGAGCCCAGATACTGTGGGACACCCCTGCGGTGCGCCTGTGTGCCTTCGAGGACGGTGCGACCGGCACCGGCACCATCGGCCACAGCGCCGACGACGAACCGTTCAACGGCCTGTACGCCTGCGGCGACGTGGCCGGCTCCTTCTACGGCCACGAGTACCCGCTGCACCTCCCCGGCGGCTCCATCGGCCGCGGCTTCGTGTTCGGCATCCTCTCGGTCAAGGCCATGTGCGGCGACCTGGAGAGCACCGTCGAGTAGCGGGTCTTTTGCTGGTAGCCTGCTTATATGATTGATATGGCGGGCCCCGGCGGCGCAGTCTGCCGGGGCCCGTTGCGTTGGGCGGCAGGCGATGTTCGGGCACGGTGCGATGCCGTCCAAGTCCGGGCTATTCGGCCTGCCCGGTCTTCTCGGCGTAGAGCTTGAAGAGGTGGGCGACGATCTTCTCCTCGTCGCCCTTGAAGTCGACGCCGTAGGCGGCCTCCACGGCCGCGTCAAGGGCGATGTGGGCGGCCATGAGGTCGCCGAAGAGGAAGTCGTTGTCGGGGTCGTACATGTCGGCGAGGGTGGCGTCGGGGTGCGCGGCGCGCGCGTCAAGCACCGCCTGGGCGCACGACTCGATGCCCTTGCGCTGCTCGGGTGTCGCGTCCGGCCAGACGAAGTTGTTGTAGACGATTGTGTTTGAGTAGTTGTAGTCGCTCTTGAGGCGGCCCGCGACGAGGCGCATCCAGGCGTTTTGGAACTGGCTCTCCAGGATGCCGAACTCGTAGAGGCCTCCGTCTGAAATGAAGAACAGTTTGTTGCCCGGAATCATCCCGTTGGAAACGAACCCCATGGGGACGTACTTGCGACGGCCGGAGGAGACTGAGGGCACGGCGATATAACTGTCACCCTTTGGTGGTCGCACCTCGTCAAAGAGCCACGGCGTCGCCGCCTTCTTTTGGGTTGCTGCCTTTTTGGACTGCAATCGGATTTCACGCACGTGCTCGACGCGCTCGCGGACGAGCGGCAGCTTGAGCAGTACCGCCGGGTCCGCGCCGTCCATCCAGAGGCAGTAGCGGGGGATGCCGTTTATGTATTCCGCCCCCATTGAGAACGGCTTGACGTATGGCTCCGCTGCCGGCTCCCTTCTCAGCAGCTCATCGCGTTCATCCTGTGTGAGCAGAAGCGCCCCGTCATCAGTGGGTTGGCATCCCCTCACCATGGGAAGGGCGTTGCAGAGAGGGGACTTACGTTTGGCGATGAACGCGTCGGGAGCGGGTGCCAGATAGGCGTTGATGTGGTCGACCTCCTGTCGGCCGCCTTCGTCGAAAAGCAGCTTGGGTTTAACGTCGGTGCGGGAGAACCCGACGATTACCACGTGGACGTGGGCCTCGTCGGTGGCCTCGGAGTTCCAGACGAACGTCCGGTGGGCGAAGTCGATATGGACGCCGCCCTCGAAGAGGGGCTTCCAGAGAGGCTCGACTTGCTGGCCCTGGCAGATGGAGTTTGTGGAGACGAGGGCGCACCGTGTCGGGAGGCCCTTGATGTAGTCGGAGGCCTTTTTGTACCAGCATGCCACGTAGTCGAGGGCGCCGCCGTCTTTGCCGAAAATGTTGGCGCGGTCCTTCTTCTGGCCCTCGGTCAGGTTCGAGTACCCGATGAACGGCGGGTTGCCGACGATGTAGTCGCACTTCTCGGCGGGCACCACGTTGTTCCAGTCCATGCGCAGGGCGTTCCCCTGCACTATGCAGCCGTAGTCGGTGAGGGGCAGCTCGTCGTAGACGCGGCGCACCACCTTGGCGGTGTCCATGTCGGCCTGCTTCTCCGCGATCCACAGGGCCGTGCGGGCCACGCAGCAGGCGAAGTCGTTGATCTCGATGCCGTGGAAGTTGGCGAGCGTCACCTTCACGGGCGACTCGTCCACCCCCTCGAAGGCGAAGTGCAGGCTCTCCTCGCGGTTGAGCTCGAGCAGGATGCGGTTCTCGAGCTTGCGCAGCTCCACGTAGGTCTCGGTGAGGAAGTTGCCCGAGCCGCACGCCGGGTCGAGGAATGAGAGACCGCCGACCTTGTCGTGCAGGCGCTGCAGCGCCTTGGTCCTGCCCCCGCCCGCGACCGGCTTGTCGAGCGCCTCGGCCAGCTCGGCCTTCAGGCCGTCCAGGAACAGCGGGTCTATGAGCCTGTGGATGTTCTCCGGGCTCGTGTAGTGCATGCCGCCCGCGCGCCGCCCGTCGTGGCTGAGCGCGCCCTCGAAGATGGAGCCGAACACCGTGGGGGAGACGCCGGACCAGTCGAACTCCTGGCAGCCGTGGACGATGAGCTCGGTGCGCAGCGTCTCGTCGATGGTGGGCACCTGGACCTTCTCGGCGAAGAGCCCGCCGTTCATGTAGGGGAACGCCCTGAAGGCACCGTCCTTTACTTCGAACGGGTCGCGCTCGGAGTCGGGCGTGTCGAGCCACACGAACAGGTCCGCCAGGGCCTTGCGCAGCCTCTCGGCCTTGGTCTCGCGCAGGAAGTCGCGGAAGGCGCTCGCGGGGATGAGCCCGGCGTCCTCGCAGAACATGAGGAACATCAGGCGCGTGCATATGACGGAGAGGGCGTGGTGGACCGCCGGGTCGTCGGGGTCCATGACCGTGGCGAAGGAGTCGGCGAGCATGTCGTGCACCCTTCCCATGAGCGCGCCCGCCTGCACCGACACCTCGTGGGAGAGCACCGGGGCCGAGTCGCCCCCCGTGAGGAACGAGAGGGCGTCGAGGTTGCGCGGGAGGTCGGCGAGTGCCAGCTCGAAGGCGGGGGCCTTGGAGCAGAGCGGGTCCATGTTGCGGTCGTAGGCGCGTATAACCTTGAAGTTGCAGGTGAGCACCCAGCGGGGCTGCTCGTTGAAGGGCAGGGCCTCGGCGTAGGCGCGGCACTGCTGCACGGGTGTCACCATGCGCCCCTGGCGCTGCTCGGGCCTGTCCAGGTCGACGCTGGCGGACTTCTGCTCGACCATGGCGAGTGCCCCGCGCCCGTCGGCGCGCATGACGGTGACGTCGGCGAAGCCCTTCGAGCTGCCGGCCTCAGTGTCGACGCGGGCCTCGAAGCGCAGGTGCCGCAGGGCATCGTCGTCCCCCAGCACGTTCTGCAGCAGGTCAATCCAGAACTGCTGGGTCTCGCCCTTCTCGTCGCCCCTGCCCGCCCAGTAGCGGGCGAACTCCTCTGCCGCCTTGCGGTTCAATGCCATGGATGCGCTCCCGTTTCGTCGCTTTGCCTGACGGGGAGAAGTATAGGCCAACCCCGGGCCTTCCGGTCCCGCGCTGCGTCCGACGGTCGTGTCTCTCGCGAGGCACGTGGATGTTTACCGTCGGCGCGGCGAAGCCGCCGGGCGGCATTGAGGCACCGCTGCGATCTCTGGCGGGGGGCTGCGCGGGAGGGGATGCTTCGGTGACCGTCTCTCTAATCTTTGCTTTGATTCGAGAGGGCATATGGGTGTGATGGGGAATGCGCATGCCCCTGTAAAGTAGGCGTGCCCCCGGTTGCTGAAATGGGCAACCGGGGGCACGCTAGTTGAACGCTATTCGGAGGTCCCGTGGCTTACTCGGCGTCCCAGGGCTCGAGGGCGCAGCCGTGGCGGGCGGCGATGCGGCCCCAGACCATGTTCTCGGCGTTGCCTCCGCCGGAGATTCCGTAGGTGTGCTCCTGGAAGTTGCTGATGGAGCCGGCCGCATAGAGCCTGGGGATGACCTCGCCCTTGCCGTCGAGCAGCTGGGCGTGCTCGTTCTTCAAGGGGCCGCCCAGGGTCGTGCAGCCGCCGGGGTAGTTGGCGATCGCATAGTAGGGGGGCGTGGCGATGGGCTCAAGCGTGGAGGCGTCGCGGCCGAACTCGGTGTCCTCGCCGGCCTCGCACATCTCGTTCCAGCGCTCGATGGAGGCCTTCAGGGTCTCCGCGTCCATCTTGTCGTCCACGTAGGCGTCGGGGTTCGCCATGTCGGCGATGAGCTCCTCGAGCGTGTCGCCCTTCTTTATCCAGCCCAGCTCGAGTTCCCTCGAGTTGTCCTCGCTCCAGCCGCCGTAGGCGCCGCACTCGGCGGGCAGCCCCTCGCAGTACATCGACATGGTGCTGGAGTCGGCAAGGGGGCCGAGGCGGCCGGTGATGCCGTTGGCGTCGAAGATGGTCCATGTGGGGACGCGGGAGAAGTCGCAGATCGAGTCTTCGAAGAGGACGTAGGGGTGCCAGCCGTTGTGGGGGTCGAACCTGCCGGTCTCGCTCATAAAGCGCTTGCCGGTGCGGTCGACGTTTATGTAGCCGTTGCCCTTGGGCGAGCAGGAGATGCCGTACTTGTAGTCGTTGTTCGGGAAGTTGGGCGTGGTGGAGCCGATGAGCTGGCCCATGTTCCGCATTACGCCGCCGACCTCGAGCGCCATGCGGTGCCCGTCTCCCTCGTTGAAGGGCCAGCCGTAGAACCCGCGGCAGGGGTATACCTTGAGGTACTCGCGGTGCATCTCCTCGTTGAACTCGAAGCCACCGGTTGAGAGAAGCGTCGCCTTGCGGGCCTTGACGGCCTTGGGGGTGGCGTCGTCGCCGATGAGGGTGTAGCAGCCGACGATCTCCTTGGTCTGGGGGTTCTGGATGAGGGTTTCGTCATGGCAGTCGAAAACGATCTGGACGCCGAGGTCCTTGGCGGCTTGGTCCAGGATCGCCCAGCCCTCGGAGCTGTTGCCCTGGTCGGAGAGGCGCGCGATGCGCATGGCGTTGTCCACGTCGTACTCGGGGTACTCGCAGTTCTTGGTGAAGCCGGAGGCCATGGAGCCGTCGAGCTTGACCGGCGAGCACCCCCACTTCTCGGCATACTCGAAGTCGCGGGCGCACTCCTCGGCCCAGGCGTGGGCCATCTCGTCGGATATCATGCCCTGCGAGAAGCCGGTGATGTACTTGGCGCAGCCCTCAACGTCCTCGGTGTAGGTGAACTCGCCCATGTTGATGGAGGTGTTGCCGCCGCCGCGCACGGGGGCCTTCTCCAGGCAGATGACCTCGGCCCCGCCCTCGTCGGCTGCGGTCAGGGCCGCCCACAGCCCCGCGCCGCCGTATCCGATGACGAGGAAGTCGCACTCGTAGTCCCACTTCTCGGGAAGCCAGCCGGCATCGGCCTCGTCGGCGTGCGCGACGCTCGTCGCGGCGGCCGCGATGCCTGCCATGGCGGTGCCGGTGATGAAGTTCCTGCGCGTTACGTTTTCCATGATGCCCTCCTCGGGTTTCGCCGGCCCGGGCCCCTTGCCCGTCACCGTGCGTTGTTGCGAACGTAAGGCAAACCCGACAACCAGCCAACCCACTGGAGAGATGGTTGGGAAAACGAATCAGATGACGCACGCGAATTCCCTGATGGAACGCATCCTCTGAATCAGATGATTTTGCCGTTTGCCTGCAACGCAAAGATGCGCGAGAATGGACGGGTACTTCTGCTTGCCGCACAGCAAGTCACCGGAGGGCTGCAACGATGGCTAGAGGCGATTCCCCTGATAGGCCAGATCGCAAACTGGCGGCCGACCCTGTTTCGTCGGCCGAGCCGCCGATTTGCGCCGACGCGGCGTTGCCCATCGCATGCGCGGCGGGGGTCTCCCTCGCGCCCGGCTGGCAGGCGGCTGTGGCCTGCATCGCTCACGTCTACAGCGCGGGCGAGCTTTCCGTGGGCGTCTTCCTCGAATGCGCGTTGCCGGCCTGCCTGGCCACGGCGCTGGGCTGGCTTGCCCTGAGCCTGTCCGGTGCCTTGGCTCGCATTCAAGGGCGCCGGTCGCTCTGCGCTCTCGGCGGGGCGGCTGCGGCCGTGGGGTTCGTGGTCCTGCTCATCAATGAGCTCGCTCCCGCGTTCAACGGGGCTTTCTGCGCCCTTGCGCTGTCACTCGCCTGTATGGGCGGCGCCTGTATACAGGCGGCCTGGATGATGCTGATCCAATCGCTGGGACAGGACCGGCAGGCCAACCTCAAGGCGCTCGGCAACGTGCCCCTCTGGCCAATTGCCAGCTCGTTCTTCTTCATCGCGCTGTCAGTCGCATCTGGTTTTGGGGGCGCCTGCGTGCCGATATTGGGAATGGGCTCCTTCCTCCTCCCCGTGGTGTCGTGCGTTGTCTTTAATACGGTAGACAAGCGGGTGTGCAACGGCGCGGTTGCGGCCGACCTCGTGGCTGAGCCGCAGTGGCGCAAGCTCTGCCCCGCCGTCCCGTCTTCGCTGGGCCTGCGCCATGGGATCTCTTCGGCCCTGCTGTCCGGGACGCTTCTGCTCATGACGTGCAGTTTCCTCATGACGACATTCGGCAAGGCGGAGGGTTGGATAGCAGTCGCTTTCGTTCCTGGCGTGCTCTGCGCGCTGGCGTTCCTCTTCCTGGGCAAGGTTACGCACTCTGACAGCGTGGAGCACCTCGCCTACAGGCTGCTCGTCTTCCCAGTGTTTATGGCGTATTTCCCCTTCAACCCGGGAACCGAGGAGTCCCTCCATTTCGCCTTCTTCTTCACGTACGCCGCCCTGGCGGCGTACGTGAAGAAGAAGGCGAAATGGAGGGACTCCTCGGT
>ERZ1034980.1608-NODE-1608-length-13207-cov-50.311892_pt1 | contig 13207 bp, 10 predicted proteins | sample MGYA00520622_ERZ1034980 | MGnify/ENA primary metagenome ERZ1034980 (study PRJEB33766, sample SAMN09781791) | gut metagenome | biome: gut microbiome | host: Homo sapiens | place: Madagascar | study: EMG produced TPA metagenomics assembly of the PRJNA485056 data... | reverse complement strand
CTGCGGAGCGCCACGATCGCGCTGTACGCCGCCATGGTGCACGCCACCGGATCCGTCGAGCTGCCGTCGGCGTCCGTGTCGAAGCCCGCCACCTGCGCACCGTCGCCTGCATTGGCCGTGTCGTCCGTAAACGGATTCGGACAATGCGGTCGATCCTTCAGATCGTCACGGAGCTCCTTTTCCGATGGCAGCGTGAGGCCCATGAAATCACGGGCGAGGTCCTCGTAGCTGTAGCTGTCCTTCAGCGGATTGATGACGTAGGCCGCGAGCGCGAGGTCATAGACGTGGCTTTCCGGCGCGAAGGCACAGTGATAGAGCGCCTGCTTCAGGTTCATGGTGTAGAGCTGCACACCGTCCTTCTCCGCAAGCGCACGGAGCTCCTCCTGCCAGTCGAAGCCGTAGAAATGGTAGCTGCGGTCACCGTCGAGCGCGAAATAGAGGTCCTCCCCGGCGATCGCGAAGCCTGCCCGGCCCTCACTCGCCGCGTCCCGGAAGGCGATGCGCGCCATGTACGGGTCGTCGACCTCCTTGAGGCCCGAGAGATCCAGCTTCTGCTCCGCCGCGAGGTCGAGGCTCGACACATCGAAGCGCTTCAGGAGCGACTTCAGCTCCAGCCGCTTCACAAACTCGAAGGAGTCTGCATTGAACATGTTCTCGACGCGGGCGTCATCGTAATCGAAGTCGATCGGGGCGTCAATGCAGATGGTCGCGAGGGTCTTCGAGAGCGCGGCACTCTCCCACTCATCGATCAGCATCTGCGCGGCCTTCGGCTTCCGCGGCACCTTGAACTCCGGGTCGCCCGCCAGCGCCGCCGCATGCGCCGCCTCGATGGTATGGTACTTCGTGATGATCCACTCCGCGGACTTCGGACCGAGGCCCGGCACGCCCGGGATGTTGTCGGAGGTGTCGCCCATCAGTGCCTTGAGGTCGATGAACTCGAGCGGCGTCACGCCCCACTCCTGCATCACATCGTCCGGATAGTAATTGTAGACCGTCGTCACGCCCTTCGCCGTCTTCGGCAGACAGATCTTGATCTTCTCATCCGCAAGCTGCAGGAGATCGCGGTCACCGGAGACGATCGTCACCTCCACGCCCTCCTTCTGGCAGCGCTTCGCGATGGTACCGAGGAGGTCATCCGCCTCGTAGCCGCCCTTCATGAGGAGCGGGATATGCATCGACCGAAGCACCTCCTGCATCAGCGGAATCTGCTCGTGCAGCTCCGGCGGCATCGGCTTCCGCGTTCCCTTATAGGCATCAAACATTTTATGGCGGAAGGTCGGCTCATGCACATCGAAGGCCACCGCCAGATGATCCGCCTGCTCCTGATCCAGCACCTTCAGAAGGATATTCAGGAAACCATAGACCGCGTTCGTATGCAGCCCCTGCGAATTCGTCAGCTCCGGGATCCCGTAGAACGCCCGGGACATAATGCTGTGTCCATCGATCAGTAAAATCTTATCCGTCAACTCTCTTCCTCCTCTAACGATTGAAACCCTATACCATCCGCATCTGAAATGATGAAAACCGGATACTGTCGTAAGCAACTGTCGATATCAGACCGTCACGAAACCACTGGCCACAGAAACCAGATTCGAAGCTGCAGAAGCAGCGTCACCAGCACCGCCCAGAACACGACCGAATCCGCTGCCATCCGGATGATCCGGATCGCGTGGATGCGGAACAGATAAAAGCGCGTATCCATCAGCTGCCGCCGGAAGGACCCGTCGATGTTCAGATTCGAATCATCCACCGCATCCAGCTTCTGCACACCACTGTAGACCATATGTGTGATCCGCAGCTCCTCCATGCACTCATCGCACTCCGAAATATGCTCCATAAACTCCTGCAGCTTCTCATCCGACAGCTTGTTATTCAGATAATCGTAAATGCACTTCCGTGCTTCCAGACAGGTCATAATCGACTTGAAAACCTCGCAATTATATGCTAAATTCTGTATGTTGTCCTCGCGTAACACAGGACTCGCCGTCATGGCGGAATGGCAGACGCGTCAGACTCAAAATCTGATAATGGTAACATTGTGTGGGTTCAAGTCCCACTGGCGGCATCGAGCTCGGACCTTTGGTCCGGGCTCGATATTATCTTTAAAAGCATCCTTAGTTTAGAATATCCCCATCGATTAATCAAGAAGAGCATTTAAGCCATTCGTATGCAAATTCCGGAGGACAGCCACCGGAAGCCATACGAAGAGGTCGTGAAGAATCAAAATTGTCCCCCTTAGAACCAGTTGGAGTAATTTTTCCTTAGCACTCTCTGCAACACTGAGTTTTCATAAAGAAAACTCAGTCGTTTGCAGAGAGCCTACTGGTTCTTAGGGGGACAATTTTAGAGTCTTCCGAGCTCGTAGTACTGTGCTTCCGGGAGTTGCCCTCCGGACACCGCAACCAGGCTGCTATTTACTTCGTACCGAAGATACGGTCGCCGGCATCGCCCAGTCCCGGGCAGATGTATGCGTTCTCGTTCAGGCAGCGATCGAGATTTCCAACGTAAATCTGTACATCCGGATGTGCCTCGGCGAGGCGCTTCACGCCCTCCGGTGCCGCGATGATGCAGATGAACTTGATCTTCTTACCGCCGTGCTTCTTGATCTGGTCGATGGCATCGACCGCGGAGCCACCGGTCGCCAGCATCGGATCACAGACGACGATCTGACGCTCCTCGATCGGGTTCGGCAGCTTGCAGAAGTACTCGACCGGCTGATGCGTGGTCTCATCACGATACATACCGATGTGGCCGATCTTTGCGCTCGGAACGAGTGCGGTCAGGCCGGATACCATGCCGAGACCGGCACGAAGGATCGGCACGATGGCGAGCTTACGGCCAGCCAGCATCTCGACCTCAGCCGTCTCAATCGGGGTGTCGAGCTCGACCGTCTTCGTCGACAGATCCGACAGCGCCTCGAAGCCCATCAGCATCGCGATCTCCTCGACGAGCTGACGGAACTCGTTGGTTCCGGTGTGCTTATCACGCAGAAGCGAAATCTTATGCGTAAGCAGCGGGTGGTGCATGATGTGTACATTTGCTCCAAAATTATGTTCCATGGTAAACTCCTTTGATATATATTCCGGCCGCAGCCGGTAGAAAACGAATCAGGTCAGCGATCAGGCAGGGGCCCCGGAGGGACCGGTAGCAGAGGCACAGTACTCCGGGGTCCTGACGCCACTGTGATCTGGTTAGTGCTTCGCGACGATCTCCACCTCGCCCTTCGACTTGTAGATGCTGTCTGCATCCACGCAGCCGCGCACCGAGCTCAGCGGATAGACGTTCGTGTTGCGGCCAATGACGGTGCCCGGGTTCAGGATGGAGCCGCAGCCCACCTCGACATGGTCGCTCAGCATCGCGCCGAACTTCTTGAGTCCGGTCTCGATATCGCCGTCCTCGGTGTGCACCACGACGAGCTTCTTATCCGACTTCACATTCGAGGTCAGGGACGCCGCGCCCATGTGGGACTTGTAGCCGAGGATCGAATCCCCGACATAATTATAGTGCGGAACCTGCACATTGTCGAAGATCACGACATTTTTCAGCTCGCAACTGTTGCCGATGACGCAGTGCTTTCCGACCATGATATTACCGCGCAGGAACGCACACTGCCGCACCTCGGTCTCCGGCCCGATGATGATATACTCCGCGAGGTACGCGGACTCAAATACCGTCGCACTCTTATGTACCCAGACATGCGGCTTCACCTCCTCGTACTCGTCCTTCGGAAGCGTCGGACCGTACGCCGCGATGAAATCGTGGATCTTCGAAAGTGCCTCCCACGGATAGGTGAGGCCCTCGAAGATCGCCCCTGCCTCCGTATACTGAAGGTCATACATCGCCGCAATCGTTACATCTTCTTTTTTCATAAATCTCTTCTTTCCAGAGAGCTCAAGCTGCCTCATCCCGTGAGGCTCCGGGCTTTCTAAACTAGTCTTATGTCGTCTCAGAGCGCCCGGATCTTTTCCGTCCGGCTGCGAACGAAATCCTCGAGCTTCTCCATATACTCGGCCTCGGTGATCGTCCCGTCCGCCACCTCCGACAGCCCCATCTCCCAGGAGGCGGTCAGCTTCGGATTCAGCAGATGCGGCACCGAAATCTTCACATAATACGCGATGTACTCACCGAGCTTCGTCGGCGACAGCACCTGCGTCTTCTTCTGCAGCGCGATGTATTTGTTATCCACGAGCTTCGTGAGGATGCCCGCACGCGTCGCACTGGTGCCGATGCCAGCGCCCTTGATCTGCGCCCGCAGCTCCTCATCCTCGATAAGGTTGCCGGCGTTCTCCATCGCGAGGATCATCGATCCGGAGGTGTAACGCTTCGGCGGCGCGGTCTCGCCCTCCTTCACGCGGAGCGTCTCGAGCTGCAGCTTCTGCCCCTTGCGGAGCTTCAGCAGCGCCTCGCTCAGGCTTCGGTTGTCGCCCTCCTCTTCGCTCTCTCCACCGTTGTCGAGGCCAATGCTTCCTTCCGCATACATCGTCGCGACGCCGTCCGGTCCCGCGGCCGAAGAAGCCATGGTCGAGGCATCCGATGTAGTGGTGCCTGCATTGGCCGTACGCATCGTCGCAGCTCCGTCCGGTCCCGCGGCCGAAGAAGCCATGGCCGAAGCATCCGACGTGGTGGCGCTTGCATTGGCCGGATCCGCTGCCGGAGCCGCACCACCGAGAGCCGCACTCCGGCGCACGTCGGCGACCTTCAGATAGCCCTCGTCCTTCAGGGCACGCGAGCTCACGCTGAAGGTCTCGCCCTGGCAGTCGATCGTCAGCGCGATGCGCTCATAGATCGCCGGCGGGAAGAAAATCGAGAGGAAGCGACGGCAGACGAGCTCGTACACCTTCTTCGAGAGCGGCTTCAGCGACTGGTACTCGCGCTGGCCCTGACCGGTCGGGATGATCGCATAGTGGTCGGCGATCTTCTTGTCGTCGACGTAACGGGTCTTCGCGATGGTCCGGAATCTGCCGGATGACAGGATCTCCTGCGCCTGCGGAGCCACCGGTGCGTAGCTCGCGATGCCGCGGATGTTCTTCTCGATCTCCTTCGAAACGGCGGTCGAGAGCACACGCGCATCGGTACGTGGGTAGGTGGTCAGCTTCTTCTCGTAGAGCTCCTGCGCGATGGCGAGGGTCTCATCCGGGCTGATCTTGAACATCTTCGCGCAGTCGTTCTGCATCTCCGCGAGGTTGTATAGCAACGGCGGATTTTTCGTCTCCTTCTTCTTCGTGACAGCAGTCACCGTCGCTTCACACGGAAACGGCATGAAGCTCTTCATGAATTCAGCGGCGCGCTCCGGCTTCAGGAAGCCCTTGCCGTCGTAGATGTCCGTCGGGCTGTAGCGTGACGATTGCTCCGACGGCTTCCAGTCCGCACTCAGCTTCGCGCCCTCTCCGATGGCGAAATCGCCGAGGATGCGGTAGAAGGTCGTCTTCCGGAAGGCCCGGATCTCCTGCTCCCGCTTGACGATCATGCCGAGGACGCAGGTCATGACGCGGCCGACGGCCACGGTCATCTTCTCCTCCGGCTTCATGCCGAGCTGCTGCTTGATCCGGTAGCGGTACTTGAGCGACAGCGCGCGACTGAAGTTGATGCCCATGAGGTAGTCTTCCTTCGCCCGGCTGAAGGCCGCCGCCGACAGGTGGTCATACTCGCTGTCGAGCTTCGCCTCGCGGATGCCGCGGAGGATCTCCTCGTTCGTCTGGGAATCGATCCAGACACGGCGACGCTCCTTCTCCTTCGGCACCTTCGCCATCATATCGACGAGCCGGTAGATGTACTCTCCCTCGCGGGCACTATCGGTGCAGATATAGATGGTTTCGACATCCGGACGGTTGAGCTGCTTCGCGACGACCGCGAACTGCTTCGCCGTGCCCTTACTGACCTCATATTTCCATTCATCCGCCTTCGGAATGAACGGAAGCGTGTCAAAGCTCCACTTCTGGTACTTCTCATCGTACGCCGCCGGATAGCTGAGCTGTACGAGATGACCCACGCACCAGGTCACCACATAATCTTCATTTTCCAGGAAGCCGTCGCCGCGCCGGACGTTTTTCATACCGAGCGCCTGCCCAAACTGCTGCGCCACCGACGGCTTCTCTGCGATAAATAATTTCTTCAATTCGCCTCCCACTGATCCATGTCCGAGCGCCGACTTCGTATGAAGCCGCTTCAGCGGGCACGCGTCGCGTGCCACCCGTGGATGTTCTGTGGGTGCTTCGAAAAGAAGTACTTCCGTTTACTGAAGCTCCCACTTGTAGATCGTTGTTGTGTCGTATTCCTCGCCGGCCTTCACGATGCTGGTCGGCCACGTCGGCTTATGCAGGCAGTCCGGATAGTGCTGGGTCTCGAAGCAGTACGCATGGCGTGGACCGAAGTGCGCCCCGTTCTTACCCTCGAAATCACTGCCCATGAAGTTCGCGGTATAGAACTGCAGGCCCTCGAGATCGGTATAGACCGACATCCGGATGCCGGACTCCTCCGCATACGCAGAGGCGACGAGACGTACGTCTCCGTCATAGTCATTGAGAACCCAGTTATGGTCGAAGCCGTGTGCAAACTTCAGCTGGTCGAAATCCGCATCGATATCGCGTGCGATCACCTTCTCGGTGGTGAAATCCATCGGGGTGCCGGCCACAGGCTCGATACGACCGTACGGGATCGAAATCTCGCTGGCCGGTGTATAGTGGTCTGCATGAATCCAGACACGCTGATTCATCGCGTCACCACTGTCATAGCCGTTCAGGTTGAAGTACGCGTGGTTCGTCATGTTGAAGACGGTGTCCTGATCGGCGGTCGCCTGATAGTGGATCTCGAGCGCGTCGTCCTCGGTCAGGGTATAGGTCACGGCCACCTCAGCGTTGCCTGGGAAGCCCTGATCGCCGTCCGGGGAATGCAGGGAGAAGATCACGTAGCTGCCGAGCCCGGCGTCTGCATAATCCGCGTCCCAGATACGCGTGCGCCAGTAATCCGGACCGGAATGGAGATTGTTGGCACCGTTGTCATTGACAGCGAGCGCATAATGCTTTCCATTCAGATCGAAGCCCGCCTGACCGATACGGTTCGCGTTTCGGCCGACCGGCTCACCCATGTGACCCGGATTCTCAAGCAGGTGCTCCGCCTGATCGACACCGAGTACGACATCCCGCATCTTTCCGTCCTTATCGCGCACCAGCATCGTAAGCCAGATGGCACCGAGGTTCGTAAAGCTCGCCTCCGTACCATGCTGATTCGTAATCGTATATCGCTTCACCTCGCGGCCATCCTTCAGTGTCCCAAGCACTGATTCTCTCACTGACATCGCATGTCCCTCCCATCGAAGATGCACAAACATAATGCAGGGGTCCGCAGGCACGGACCCTGCCCATAAACTGCAAGTATTATACTCTATTTTCGGGCTCGTTTCTACAAGAGAAAAGGGTCTCCTACAACGCATGAATTTTAGCTTTATATACCGTAGCCACGGTAATCGCTTTTGGGCAAGGACAATGCCTACATCTAAAACTTTCTTGCATTTTCAAGGGTATCAACAGAAAATCCCTTTCCAAACTCAGTATTCAACACATCAGAAAGTTTTGCGAAGAACGTCGTGCTGTCACTGTGCTTCATCTTTGTGGTTCACCTCCTGCTCCAGCATCAGAAAACGGTCAAAATCGCTTTCATACAGGCGATCCTGAATGATACGGTATTTTTCATATTCCGTTTCCGCATGGAGTTTTGCCTGTTCTGCGCTGATTTTACCCTGCCCGATCAGCAGCTCGTTGCCGTTGAACTCCAGAAAACCATCCAGCCGTTTCGCCCAATCCTCCATACTCATGGGAATCTTACGCTCGGCCTGCAGCTCGGCATAATCCAGATAGAGCGACACAATGCGCTCCAGATAATTCATTTCTTCTTTGCTCAGGTAATTCTTCGCAATCGACACATCTGCTTTCAGGATTTTTCCATCCGGAGCATTCTCCCATGTAGTTAATCCCATGTGTTCCTTGTTAGCATCCGCCCGCTCCACGATCAGTTCCGCCGCCGTGTGACGATGGACGGCATAGTGCATTTTGTTCTGTACCGTCTGGAAGAACAGCCGAGTGGTCTTTGCATCCTTATCATAGTCAAACGCAGTGGCATATAAATCCGTCACTTTCTGATAGAATTTACGTTCAGACAGACGAATTTCCCGAATCTGCTGCAACTGCCGCTCAAAGTATTCGTCGGTGAACATATGGCCTTTTTTCAGCCGTTCCACATCCATCGTCCAGCCTTGAATAGTATGGTCTTTGACGATCTGTCCCGCCCATTTGCGGAACTGCACCGCCCGCTGGTTATTCACCTTGAAGCCCACGGCAATAATTGCCTGTAAATTATAATGGTTCGTATTATAGTTTTTTCCATCGGCGGCAGTTATTAAGTATTTCTTAACAACTGCTTCTGCCCTCAGCTCTCCATCCTCAAAAATCCGTTTCAGATGCTGATTGATCGCCGCAACTGAAACATCATATAACGCTGCCATCATCTTCTGTGTCAGCCAGATATTCTCATCTTCGTAACGCATTTCAAAACTGGCATCACTTTCGCCAGTAGAGGCCACAAAGGTCAGGTATTCTGCTGCGGAGCTGCGAATGGCAAGCTCTTTTTTCTTTTTTTCGTCCATATCTCAGATACCTCTTCACACTGCATCGCCATCAAAAATCATCTAATGTAGCATCTATTTCTTCCAGCCGATCAATCCAGCCCAAGTTTTCACTCCATCCACCTGTCTCATCTATCCCATACGATTCCGTGTAGCTATCGAACTCTATCTTGTGTTGCAGACTTATCCTCGTATGAGACCTTATATGAGATTTCTATTCGTCAGGTCAGAGCTTTGCCCTCGGGTTAGTAGGTTCCCCGAATCCAGCTTTCTTCAGATTCTGCCTGTACTTGTCGTATTTCTTATTCTAGAATGTGAACCGCATCCGAAAGATACGATACAGGCAATTAAGCCTTGATCCGTTTGTCACCTGTGATGCTGCTGATATAATCGTCAATATCCTGCACGATACAATGATCTCCCATTGTATGCAGTGATTCAAAATATTTTGTGATATACCCATAGATGCCATACTCTTCAAAGGTCTTTGCCACATCTGCACCGGAAAGCCCTTTGAAATGACGGTACCGTTCCATGCAATAAATCAAAAAGTTGGATTCTTTGCTCATCGCTCACGCCTCCTCTGGGTAATCATAGGAGCCTGTCAGAAGTTCATCTTGATACATGGTATACAGCGTCATCGGGCTGTAATGCCACAATTTTGATTTTTCATCCGAAAGCTCCTGATAGAGCTTTGACTGATAAAAGCGGGAAATCGCTTTCTCATCATCCACATTGCTGTTTTTTGTAATCTGTTCGATAATGGGTGGCACAATGATTGCAAGCATTGCGCTGAACTGATCTTCGTTCATACAAGCTCCCTCCCTTCAAAATGCAGATATTGCAGGGACTTCTCGGTCGCAAACACCAGCTGGTTGAATAATTTCCGAATCTTGAGTGCCGCCAGTGTTTGTTCCTTATCCAACACTCCGGTCATATACAGGGTAATGGTGCGGTACACATCATCATTTGCCACAGCACCATAAATCAGGTCATGCTGCTTTCCTTGATAGGTTCCTTGCCGGTTCTCAGCTACAAAATCCAGCCACGCTTCATCTGGACTATCAAAGCGCAGCAAACTGCACTCCTTGAAAGCCACTGCTTCGTCTACAGAGTAGATATTCAGCGTAGCAGCTCCCGTTTTTCGGCGATCAGTGACCTTTTGAGCGAAGTTCACTGCCTGATCGCGGTTGGTGGTGGTATAAAATCCAAAACCGAAGTCCAGATAGCGATTTTGCCGGATAAGCTTCGGCTGTTCTACGATAACATTGCTTCCGTGGTACAAAATCATTACAAACGTCTCCTGTTCCTCATATTTCTTTTTCTTCACCATCTTGGCTCGTCTTCCGAAATTCCATGAACCAGAACGATAATATCACTGCTCCGGCACAATACGGTTTTCTTTCCAGATACCCCATTTTTCAGAAGCCTGCTTAATCGTCATGAAATCCATACGGAACCTCTTTTTCGATGTCTAAAGTCACTCGCAGCAAGTAAAAATCTCTCATTTATATTCTACTCCAGGAAACGAACAAAACAAATCGAAAGTTCTTCCAGTCAAAGAAAACACCGGAGTGAATCGTCACTCCGGTGTTAAAAAGATCAGCATCCCTCAGGAATCTGATGATCCGCTTATTTCTTTGTGATATAGCCCTTCTTTGCGAGGTACTCAGCAGCTTCTACTCCGCCGCCGGCAGCACCACGAAGGGTGTTGTGGCTGAGTCCGACGAACTTCCAGTCATAGATGGAGTCCTCACGGAGACGGCCGATCGAGATGCCCATGCCGTTCTCGTAGTTCACATCGAGGGAAACCTGTGGACGATCGTCCTCCTCGAGGTACTGGATGAACTGCTTCGGTGCGGACGGCAGCTCGAGCTCCTGCGGCTCACCGCGGTAGTTGCGGAGTGCCTCGACGAGCTCTTCCTTCGTCGGCTTCTTATGGAACTTGACGAAGACGGTCGCGGTGTGACCGTTCAGAATCGGTACACGGATGCACTGTGCAGAGATCTTCAGACCATCGATGAGATCGATGTGATCGCCCTCGAGGCTGCCAAGTACGCGGAGCGGCTCCTTCTCGGACTTCTCTTCCTCACCACCGATGTACGGGATGATGTTGTGCTCCATCTCCGGCCAGGACTCGAAGTTCTTACCGGCACCGGAAATCGCCTGGTAGGTGGAAACGATCACCTCATACGGCTCGAACTGCATCCATGCAGCGAGGGCCGGTGTGTAGGACTGGATCGAGCAGTTCGGCTTTACGGCGATGAAGCCATGTGTTGTGCCAAGGCGCTTCTTCTGTGCCTCGATGAGCTGATAGTGATCTGGATTGATCTCCGGAACGACCATCGGAACATCGCTCGTCCAGCGATGTGCAGAGTTGTTGGAAACGACCGGGGTCTCCGTCTTCGCATACGCTTCCTCGATGGCCTTGATCTCGTCCTTCTTCATATCCACTGCGGAAAATACGAAGTCGACATCCTTTGCGACCTCTTCTACCTTCGAAACGTCCTGGACGATCATGTCCTTCACTTCCTCCGGCATCGGAATATCCAGCTTCCACTTACCTTCTACAGCCTCTGCATAGGTCTTACCCGCAGATCTCGGGGACGCTGCAAGCGTCGTCAGCTCGAACCATGGATGGTTTACAAGCAATGTGATAAAACGCTGGCCAACCATTCCAGTCGCACCAAGAACACCAACCTTTAACTTTTCCATTTCAGTCTCCTCGTCAACTTCAATCTGTATTTTTACTCCCAGATACATACATCCTGCAGGATTTCAACATACAGCTGTCTCTTCTCCCCGCAGGCACGTATATGTTTCCGTATTGTATTACTTTTAACTCATCGTGGCAATATAACATTTTCGAATAGCAGACTTTCACCGCCCGGGCGGCTACTGTTAAAACGTAGTTATGTCCAGGCATGGTTCGGCTGCCGTCCGTCGAGCTTCGCCTGAACAGCAACAGATGACATCCCCGTGATCAGTGCTTCGTGCCTTTTCCGGCGCGGCCGGCGAGCTTCAAGCGGTTTAAGCTGAGTGGCTTCTTCCGGTATGTGATCTCCACCGGTTCGGTGCCGAGAAGATAGAAGTGCTCGAGTGTGTCGCACTTGCCGAGTCGGATGCCGATGACGCCCTTGCTGTTCTTCTTCTGGAGCGGGATATCGCTCAGTGAGCAGCGGAGGAAGTAGCCGTCATGTGTCTCGAAGACGATGTCGGTTTCGTAAGCCATCTCCCGAATCTCGATCAGTCGATCGCCCTCGCCCAGCTTCGTTGCGGCAACGAGCTTGTTCGCAGTCTCGAATTCCGAGGTCTCGACGAGTTTCACCATCGCGTCTCTCGTCGCGAAGATCAGGGTCTTCCCAGCCAGGGCGGACTTCACATTGACATAGATGATCTCCTCCTGGTTCGCGTTGTATTTACTGATGTTGTCGATCGGTACGCCCTTGTCCTTGAACTTTCCGAGCGGCACATCCTGGCACTTGATCTGGTGCATGTTGCCCTTATCAGTGAACAGCAGCACGCGGTCCGTGTTCTTGCACTTCAGCACGAAACGGTTGTCCGACTCGACAGCCTCCTGGTTCCGCTGGTAGGTCGCCTCATCCATGAGCTTGCAGTAGCCGAACTTATCCTGGATGTAGTAGCAGCTGATCTCCTGCACCTCGTTCTCGTTGAAGACGGCTTCCTTTCCATCCTCGAGCACGGTGCGGCGCGGCACAGCATACGCGGCCTGGATCATCATGAGGTCCTCGGACAGCACCTCGTTCATGCGCTCGCGGCTGCCCAGGATCCCGCGGTACTCCTTGATGTTCCGCAGGGTCTCGGCGTGCTGCTTCTTCAGCTCGATCAGCTCGAGACCGATAAGCTTGCTGAGACGCATATCGAGGATGGCCTGTGCCTGCCGCTCCGTGAAGTGAAAGGTCTCGATCGTCGACATGAACTCGCGGTCCCGCTCACGGAACTTGATGCCCGCGATCTCACCGTTCATAAGTGCCTGCTTCGCGTCGGCCTGGCTCTTCGAGTTTCGGAGAAGGGCAATGATGGCGTCGATCAGGTCGACGGCTTTGATTAAACCATCCTGGATCTCTTTACGTGCGAGCTCCTTCTCGAGCAGGTTCTGGTACTTGTTCGTGAGGATCTCGTACTGGAACTTGAGATAGGCCTTCAGGATGCCCCGGAGCGTCATGGTCTCCGGCCGTCCCTCGTGAATGGCCAGCATGTTCACGCCGAAGGTATCCTCGAGTCTCGTTTTCTTATACAGTATATTCCGGATGCGCTCGATGTCCGCATTGGCCTTCAGCTCGAGCACGATACGGATGCCGTTTTTGTCGGACTGGTTCGAGATGTCGACGATCTCCGGGAGGATCTTATCCTCGACGAGCTGTGCGACATCCTGCATGAACTTCATGATGCCCTGGCCGATCATCGTGTACGGGATCTCGGTCACGACGAGCTTATCGCGGTCGGAACGGCCCTCCTTCTTCTCGAACTGCAGCTTTCCGCGAAGCTTGAGGCGGCCCGTGCCGCTGCGGTAAATGTCGACGAGCTCAGACTTGTTGGCGATGATGCCGCCGGTCGGGAAATCCGGTC
>ERZ1034980.1606-NODE-1606-length-13215-cov-6.998784_pt1 | contig 13215 bp, 13 predicted proteins | sample MGYA00520622_ERZ1034980 | MGnify/ENA primary metagenome ERZ1034980 (study PRJEB33766, sample SAMN09781791) | gut metagenome | biome: gut microbiome | host: Homo sapiens | place: Madagascar | study: EMG produced TPA metagenomics assembly of the PRJNA485056 data... | reverse complement strand
TCTGAATACGTTCTCATTTTGATTAGTAAAGTGTCAACTTATTCAGTACAAGACAACTTGACGCTGCCGCGGGTTACAAACCCGCCCCCCAATTAGGCAGATAAATTGCAGTTTATACATATCATTAAACGCAATATTGTTATAGAGCCTTTTTTCTTTTCATTGCGCTCGCCTTACACTATCTTTACATAAGATAGGCGGCGGCTCGGCAATGAAAATAAAAAACACGTTTTTTCTTTTCATTGCGCTCACCTTGCACTATCTTTGCACACACAATGATAAATGAACAATATCCGTCTAAACTCTTAGAACATGCCGTGCAAGAATTGACACGACTGCCCGGAGTGGGACGTAAAACAGCTTTGCGCTACGCACTCTACTTACTAGCACAAAATAAAGATACCGTTCATAATTTTAGCAATAGCCTAACACACTTATGCGATGATGTAAAACACTGCAAAGTTTGCCACAACATCTCCGACACAGAAGTGTGTGACATCTGTAGCAATACGCAACGTGACCGAACAACAATCTGTGTGGTTGAAAACATTCATAGCGTAATGTCGATAGAGAACACGGGGCAATATCACGGACTTTATCACGTGCTTGGAGGTGTTATCTCGCCAATGGACGGCATCGGCCCTTCTAATCTCGAATTGGATTCTCTCTTTAAACGAGTGGAAGAAGGCTCTATCAATGAGATTATTTTAGCACTTAACCCTACCATGGAGGGCGATACGACAAACTTCTACATTTCAAGGCGTTTAGCCGACACGAAAGTCAAGCTATCAGTGCTTGCCAGAGGGGTTAGCGTAGGCGATGACCTTGAATATACGGACGAAGTAACCCTTGGACGCTCCATTCTTGGACGTACTCCTTTAAAATAAAGAAAAATAACAACAGACATGAACAACCATACTACTTCAAGCAAAGACTTAATACTTGCACGTACCTTATATATAAGTGTATGGGCTGCAGTGACTATCTTTGCCCTTTTATGCGAAAACGACCTACTGCCTATCGGATACGTAACGGCCAACGCACAGAAGACGGAATATATGCTCAACCTACTTTGCATCGTACTAACACTTACATGCACTTGGGGCAGTCTACGACTTTTTGCTACAAAGAAAGTACGCAACAGCATTTCAAACAAAACGAACGGACTGCGCAACTGGAACTTGCTGCGTACCTCTATTTTGGCTTTCAGCATCATCATCAACCTTATTACTTACTACGGATTAGCCAATAGTACAAGTGCCTTGTTCTGCTTATTGATTACGCTCGCAGGATTCGTCTTTTGCTGGCCAAAACATTATGAATAAGTAGGTGTTAAAAAAATATTTTGGACAACTACTTAATTAATACGACGATTCATTATGCTACTACGTCCCCTTGAGCCTGAAGATTTGGAACTACTCTACTCTATCGAAAACAATGAAGACCTTTGGAACTGTTCTAACGCTGACGGCCCCTTCTCGCACTACGTATTGAAGAAGTACATAGCGGAAGCAGCCACCATTCATGAATGTGGACAATTGCGCTTAGCCATTGACATTGCACTCGACAAAACGAATAGTCCATCACGCCCCATAGGCCTTATCGACTTAACCAACTACAATGCTTTGGCCGCAAGAGCAGAAGTGGGAATCACGCTACTTAAAGAACATAGAGGGAAAGGATATGGTACAAAAGCGCTTCAACTAATCGAAAAATTTGCAGTCGAAAGGCTACGCATCCATTCACTACATGCCTACGTTTCGCCACACAACACACCATCTATGCAACTCTTCGAAAAGGCCAACTATAAAATGATTGCGAAACTACCCGATTGGCACTACAATAAGGGCAAATACGAAGAAATTGCACTTCTCTTGAAGATTTTTTAAAAAAAAGTAGTAAAACATTTGGTACTTCACAAAAAAGTCGTACCTTTGCACTCGCAATCGGGAAACAACGATACACAACGAGAGCAAATACATAAAAGAAGTTGAATGGTGTGTTAGTTCAGCTGGTTAGAATACATGCCTGTCACGCATGGGGTCACGGGTTCGAGTCCCGTACACACCGCACATTCAATACATTTTGGTACCCTGACCGAGTGGCTAGGTAGCGGTCTGCAAAACCGTGTACAGCAGTTCGAATCTGCTGGGTACCTCGTTTAAAGAGTAAACTTTCAAATGAAAGTTTACTCTTTTTTTATAATACTTCTACTTTTCAGTTAGGCGAACTGATCTGCTGCCGCGGGTTGAAAACCCGCCCCCCAATTAGGCAGATAAACTGCAATTTATACATATATGTGTGCAAGAACAACCTTACCCACATGATACTTTACAGAACCCTTATTTTGTTATCTTAAGATAATGTCTTCGAAAACACTTTGCTATTTCCTTTTTTTTTACGAAATTAGCAACAATTATTTACAAAAAGTTTTGAATTGCAATTTGCACAATTCAAAATAACACAATAAACCACAACTTAACATCTGTATGTCTGAAGACAACTATATGCAGGCGCAAGCCATAAGCACTACATTTGGCTATCAAGAAGAGGACGAGACCCCCTCAAATAACGGACGCGCCTATGCCACTATTAAGAGCAATAATAAGTGGAAGCGCAAGCTTGGCATTTGGATTTCAAAGCACTTGAGCAAAAAGCAATTCACCCTGATCTTGGCCTTACTCGTAGGACTGGGTTCAGCCATTGCTGCTCAGTTACTGAAATTATTCATTCATGAGATAGAGTTTATGCTCACCTCACAATTTGACGTAACCCACGCCAACTGGCTATTCCTTATCTACCCTATAGTCGGCATCTACCTTACTGCTCTATTCATCAAATACATCGTACGCGACGACATAGGTCATGGTGTAACAAAGATACTTTACGCTCTATCACGCCGACAGGGCAACATTCGCAAGCACAACTGTTGGTCGAGCGTAGTCGCCTCAGCCCTTACCATTGGTTTTGGTGGTTCTGTGGGTGCAGAGTCGCCTATTGTTCTTACAGGTTCTGCCATTGGTAGCCGATTGGGACAAATGTTCCAACTTGACCACAAGACCATGATGTTGCTCATTGGGTGTGGCGCTTCTGGAGCAGTCGCAGGCATTTTCAAGGCTCCCATTGCTGGCCTTATGTTTACGCTTGAGGTGCTCATGGTCGACCTCACCATGGCCTCACTACTTCCACTGCTCGTTAGCTGCCTTACGGCCACTTGTATCACCTATGCTTGGACAGGAATGAGTCCTATGTTTGACTTCACGCTAAACAGTCCCTTTGAAGTCAACCGAGTTCCGACAGCCGTTCTGTTAGGCATCTGTTGCGGTTTCATCTCGCTTTACTTCACACGTGTTATGAACTGGTTTGAACAAGTGTTCGGACGACTCAACAATATGTATAAGAAGTTAGCCTTGGGTGGATTAGTCTTGGCCTTGCTCATTTACTTCTTTCCCCCACTCTATGGCGAAGGCTACAGTACTATTTCTATCCTATTAAATAGTCAAACAGAGGCTGAAGCCAACAACGTACTCAACAATTCACTCTTCTATGGTCACCCCGAATTGTTGTTAGTTTACTTAGGCCTTATCATTGTGTTTAAAGTATTTGCTACGACGGCTACCAATGGCGGTGGCGGTTGTGGTGGTACGTTTGCACCTAGCCTATTCTTAGGCTGTATTGGCGGCTTCGTCTTTTCGCGCCTTTGGAACGTCTACGGCCTTTGGGACATTAGTGTACCCGAAACGAACTATGCCCTTTTAGGCATGGCGGGCGTTATGAGCGGTGTATTCCATGCCCCTCTGACAGGTGTATTTCTCATTGCTGAACTCACGGGTGGCTACCAACTATTCATACCCCTAATGATTGTGTCTGTAGCCTCTTATCTTACCATTCATGCCTTCGAAAAGCATAGCATTTATGCCATGCGTTTGGCACGTAAGGGAGAATTGCTCACTCACCACAAAGACCAATCTATCCTCACCCTTATGTCGCTCGATGCCATTATCGACAAAGAGCGTCCTCAACTCCACCCCGACATGTTTTTAGGGCAAATCGTACAAGCCGTGTCAACGAGCAAGTCGCTCCACTTTGCCGTAGTCGACATCAAGGGAGGCATGTTAGGCGTTATCAACGTCAATAAAATTAGAAAGATTATATTCCGAAGCGAGTTGTATCGTATGTACAAAGCCAAACAACTCATGCAGCAACCTGAAGTTATTCTTTACACTGACGACAATATGCAAACCGTCATGGATAAGTTTGCTCGTTGCGATGCAGGCACCTTGCCCGTTGTAAAGTCTGACAACACCTTTGTTGGCTTCGTTTCACGCACCCGACTCTACGCTTCGTATCGACAGATTATGAAGGACTTTTCGGAAGAATAGCCCATGGGGAATGTGCAAATGATTGGGGAATGTGCAAATGTGAGAATGTGCAAATGTGCAAATGTGCAAATGATTGAATAATGTTTTAAATGTTCAGCGTAAGCGCATCAACACATCCACACATTTCCCAAACATCCACACATTTGCACATTTACACATTCGCACATTTCCCAAGCATCCGCACATTTCCCAAACATCCGCACATTTCCCAAGCATTTGCACATTTGCACATTCTCACATTTGCACATTCCCCAAGCATTCGCACATTTCCCAAGCATTTGCACATTTTCTACCTCATGCAACTATACGGACTTTTAGGCTATCCGCTCGGCCACAGCTTTTCTGCACGTTACTTCGCTGATAAATTTGAGCGTGAACACATTGATGCCGAATATCGTAACTTTGAATTCGACAACATAGAAGAAGCCATGCAACATCTCATGGCACAACCCAACTTAATAGGCTTTAACGTAACCATACCCTACAAACAAGCCGTTATGTCCTATCTAACGAGCCTTTCACCTGAGGCTGAAGCCATAGGTGCAGTCAACGTAGTTTGCGCACAACATACGGACCATGGGAAACTCGTGTTACATGGTTGTAACTCCGATGTCATAGGGTTTAGCGACTCTATCCGTCCCTTGCTACGTCCTGAGGTACACAAGCGTGCTTTAGTATTAGGTACAGGTGGTGCTTCAAAGGCTGTTATGCACGGTCTTAAACAAATGGGCATAGAACCTACCTATGTTAGTCGCACTGCTACACTGGGTCGCTTGACTTACGAACAGCTCACTCCCGAGGTGATGAGCGATTATAAAGTCATTGTCAATTGTTCGCCCGTAGGCATGTATCCTAAAGTTGACGCTTGCCCCGCTATCCCATACGAGTTGCTCACCCCCGACCACTTATTATACGATTTAGTATACAACCCTCTCGAAACGCTTTTCATGAAGCGCGGAGCAGCACAAGGAGCCGTCGTTAAGAACGGACTTGAGATGCTACACCTGCAAGCCGATGCTGCATGGCAAATGTGGCACACCAACTAAATCCTCAAAAGAACATGGACTTTCTACCTTCCGACCCTGCCATATTAGTGTCGACCATTAATATGTTACTGCGCGATGAAGAATTCGACTCTCTTGAGTCACTTTGCTATGCCTTCAATCGCGAACCACAAGATATTATTGCTTATCTGGCGCAACACGGCTACGTCTACAGTCTTGAGCAAAAGCAAATGCGCCCCAAAGGATACAACGAATGATTACACGCGACAGCATCGAAACGGCCTATTGCTTCTTTCACCAAAAAGAACGCGTCTTTGCCCACTCCACCATGGACTGGCAAAAAGACGATATTGAATATGCCATAGCCTCCTACGTTGACGAGATGAACGCTGAACTTTATCAACTCCTCTCACACGGCAACACCAACTTCTTACGCAACCACGCCACCTTTCACCAAGAACTCATTCAAGCCGTTGAAGAACTTGAAAGAATGTGTAACTAACCATTAGCACATTAAAACACATTAGCATATTTTCCACATGAACCTTAAAGCCCCATTACTCGAAACAGCACAAGAACTCTTCGCTACACTGACACGTATCAATCCACAACTTGAAGTACGCAAGCGCTATGACATCTTGCGAAGCATACTCAATATCGCGGTTGAACAGCAATTAACTGATGTAACGATTAAGCTAAGTGGACTATATGCTAAAATTGACTATCTCATTAAAAAGCACCAGATCAGTCAAAACGACCGCAGTCTTTCATTTGCCATAAACGATGCCCGCGTACGACTGAGTGACCTTACCGCCACTACTGACGAAGAATTACAAAAAGCATGGTCGCAAGACCTTAAAGCCATTGCCCAATTCATCTCTCTCATATACGATGCTCCCATCCCTGCACAACTTCAAGGCTTTTTTTCTCTAACCTATGAGCGTATTTTACCCCGAAGGATTAAGGATAGTATCGGCAAAGAGTTGAGCTACATTAAATGCACTATCCTTCGTTGGGACGATACTTACATTTATGCTACGCGTGAGGACGATGCCACCGAAGTGTGCATCAACTATATCAAAAGTAGTCCTTACCTACCTGGCGACCGCAGCTACTTACGTCGTATTATGGTAGAGGGCGAACACATCAATCTAATCCGTCCACGTACCGACCACGATGGCACACTGCTCCCCGAACTCATCATCTATGCCCCCGACTACCTTGTTAACGTTACGTCCGTTGCAGGTTGTTTCGATGCCGTAGGACGCTCTCCTTGGACGGAATTACTACGCCGCATCAGTCCTTATACGGCTACGCAACCCATCTTATTAGGTAACTTTGCTGGACAATTATTAGACGAGGTGGCCTATAAGAAGGACATTTCATACGCTGATAGCATACGCTCTTTCTTTAAGCAAAATGCACTCGCCATTGCTACGTGCAACGAAATGGGCAATGAGTTTCACCAAATGGCGCAACAACAGAAAGAGAATATTCGTCATATCATGGCGAATGATTTTGAACAACAAACTGACCAATCATTTCAATCCGAAGAAGTAATACTCGAACCGACTTTCTTCTCTGACACGCTCGGTCTGCAAGGACGTATGGACTTTCTTGACCTCAACTACCGCACTATCATTGAACAGAAGTCGGGCAAGTGTAAATGGCTACCAGGCAAGGGAAAAGAGGAATACGCAGGCAAGCAAGAGCCACATTACATACAGATGCTGCTCTATCGTGCGTTGCTCCATTACGACTACAAGCAACTTCGTGCTGACGAGATGCAAGCCTTCTTACTCTACTCGCGCTACCGTGACGGACTTGACCTTGCCACTTCCGCTCCCAAACTCCTTTTCGAGGCTTTTAAGTTGCGCAACATTTTGGCTTATAGTGAGGACTGGTTTACGCGCGGTGGACTACGCCGTCTTGAGACGCTTACGCCCGAACAGATATATCCGTATGCCAATGGTACGCTATGGCAACGCTACAAACGGCCACAATTGGAGGAACTACTTACCCCCATACATCGTGCTTCTTCATTAGAGCGCAGTTATTACTTCCGTTTCATGCAGTTTGTTGCCAACGAACACGCCCTCTCACGCATTGGCAATCGTACGAAAGAGAACTCAGGCTTTGCAGCTACGTGGAACACTACCATCGAGGACAAACGCGAAGCTGGCAACATATATGAACAATTAAGCATTCACCCCATCGTCAACGATGAGGGAAAGATTGAAGACGTTCATTTTACATTCGACACGACCAAAAGTACTACTATTGATGCCGACCTCTCCAACTTCCGCGAGGGCGACATCGTACTTTTCTATCCTTACACTGCTTACGAGCAGCCTGATGCTACCGCTACGCTGGTGTTCCGTGGTACGATTACCGACATTCATACTGACAAGGTGACCGTCCGCTTGCGCAACGCACAGACTTCCCGCAACGTGTTCGACCATTACCACACCAAAGTGTGGGCCATTGAACACGACTTTATGGAGTCTTCGTACAATGCACAGTATCGTGGTCTGCACGCCTTTCTGTCTGCTCCCCAATCGCGCCGCGACCTTTTGTTAGGCCAACGCCAACCCTCTATCGAACCGCTCAAGGCTCGCCAAGGAGACTATGGCAACGCTGAATTCAACCAATTGGTTGAAAATGCGTTACAGGCTGAAGACATTTACATCGTCATTGGCCCTCCAGGCACTGGTAAGACTTCCTACGGCATGAAAAACATTCTCACCGAAGAGTTGCTTCACGCCAACACCAACGTGCTCCTACTTTCCTACACCAATCGCGCTGTGGACGAGATCTGTAGCAAGTTAGTGGAAGAAGGCATCGACTTTATACGCTTGGGGAGTGACTATAGTTGTGAGAAAGCTTATCGCCCGTACCTACTGAGCGAGCGCATTAATCAGATGGAACACCCCAACAAGCAATTGGTTATCAATCTGATAAAGCAAACGCGCGTATTTTGTGGCACGACCACTGCATTAAGTGCTGCTTTACCTCTTTTTGAACTCAAGCAATTTAGTCTTGCCATTATCGACGAGGCTTCACAAATTCTTGAGCCACACTTGCTCCCTTTGCTCTGTGCCACACACAACGATGAATGTGCTATCAAGCGCTTTGTACTCATTGGCGATGAGAAGCAGTTACCCGCCGTTGTGCAACAAAGCGCAGAAGAGTCTGACGTAAAAGACCCGCAACTGAATGCTATCAGTCTTCATAATTGCCGACTCTCTCTATTTGAGCGTCTGCTCGACCTTTACGGATTTAACGAAGACGGCTCGCGCAACGAACAAGTCTGTCACATGCTCACCCACCAAGGGCGTATGCACCACGACATTGCCTACTTCCCCAGCCTCAACTTTTACAATGATGCCTTGTGCGAAGTGCCACTTCCTCATCAAACAGAAGCTACACCACGAGCCAACAGTCCTCACGTAGATTGGAAAGACATGGCCTTACACCACAATCGCGTAGCCTTCATCTCCTATCCTCTTAGTGATGACCTGAATGAGATGGAACCTCCTAAAGTGAACGTTATCGAGGCCAATATTGCTGCTCAATTGGCACAATACATCTACCAAAAATGCAACGATTTTGATGTACTGAAAACGTTGGGTATCATTGTGCCTTACCGCAATCAAATTGCTACCGTGCGTGCTGCTATCGACCGCCTGGGCATTCCGCAACTGCACGACATCACGATCGACACCGTTGAACGTTACCAAGGTAGCCAGCGCGACTATATCATCTATAGTTTCACGGCCAAGCATAAATATCAGTTACTCTTCCTTACCAACAACGAATACGTTGACGAACGTACTCACCAAGTGATTGACCGCAAGCTCAACGTGGCCATGACGCGTGCGCGCAAGCACCTTGTGCTCATTGGCAACGCTCCTCTGCTATCACACGACTATACGTTCAATCAACTTATCAATTACTGTAAAGGACAGCAAGCGTTTATTGACTTCCAACTTTCTAAAAAGATTTTGCAATAGAGTAGTAAATTATTCGTAAGCATCCCATGCAGGCCGTATTGAAAAGACTCCAATACGGCCTGCATGGGATGCTTACGTTAATTCGTTCCTTAACTTCTAATCTTCCATTTCGTCCTCATCTCCCCCTGTTTTTGGTTCAGGGTCAATCAACCCCTCGTCTATCAAGTCATTGATTGGCTTACTCAGACTACGGCGCAATTCATCGCGATGCGACTGCAAGTTATTGAGTGCTTGGGCATAAAGCGACTTCGCCGCATCTTCGTCCTTATCGGGCCAATGCTGTTGCACCACCTCTTCTATACGCCCCGAAAGAATTGCAATATCGTTTATGCAGAACTCATTGCCACGTTTAGTACACTGCGATAAATCTCTTGACAAAGAAAGGAAGTCGTCAATGTCCCAATCCTTGTATTTATATTTCGTTTCCAAATGCTCATACGACCTCTGCTGCAAAGGCTCACCAGGCACAGTTTTAAGGTTCAACGACCATGAAACGACTTTAACGCTGTTATTGCACGGGGTATGATACGATATCACATAGCCATCGAATGCTGTACAGGTGCCAAACAACAAATCTATCGGTACATTACATACAATAACCGTTGACGGTTCGTCATCGTCGCTCGAACAGCCTACAAATGCCACGTAGCCCATACTGCGCATCAAGCAACAATAGTCTTTACAATTCTGAATGGCCTCTTCTCGCTTCAAGTAATCGAGTTGTGGAGAATACCAATGATCGCGAAAATAGATTACTGCCATACTACCTATAAATGAGACTCCTAACTCCTTTGCCCACTGATTTTGGGGGTCGGACACTACTGGATTGTTGTTTGTCATATTATTTGATTGTGTTAAGTAAGTATTAGTACGCATGATTAACGTCCATCCAAAACAGATCTGGCGTGATGCGCATAATTTCGTCCATTGTGAAATCTTCCATCAAGTCCATAAATGACCAACATATTGGCAGGTGGTACTGCTGACGCAGCTCTTTCCAATTATCATTCAAGTCTTCATCGGACTCTAACATGGTGTGTCCCCAGTCAGCTGCTTCGCTACGCAGGTGGTCCTCGCACTTGCGGAAGTGGTTATCGTGCAGAATGACGGTTGTGACATGGCGCCCGGTTCTTAACATCTCGTCCAAGCAATATTTGCCACCTGTGCGGTAAAGTTTGCACGTTTCGTCGGGATAGAAGCAGCGATCGGGACAGGACTTTAACGTTTCTTTTATACCCAATCCCAAACCTACAGTGCCCTTTATAATGTATCGGCGTAGAACGGCAGATTTCCGCTTTTGGTATCTTCGTCCCGCACGCAATGCCTCAGCCACAGCATCTTCGAGCGAACATTCTGTAAGTTCCGCCACCCGTTTGTTTAACATGGTGACATGGGCCACCTCCTCGGGGGTGAAAGATGAATGCGCCTGCCATGCCTTTGAAACATACATGCTTCTTCTAAACAATTCGTAGTTCACAGGAATTCTTGTCATAAACGATTAATTTTGCCTTTTTGCTTACAGCTCTATATAGTACTTTGTCTTGCGTATTTCAAAAATACGCTATAAAATTTGTCATTTGCGCAAATATTCTTTTGCATACGCTTTGCACGTTTCGTCGTATAGCATTGATAATCAAGCGTTTAACCGCAGCAGAAAAAAAAAAAACGAACAAACGTGGTATATTTTGATGGGCGTGTGCGCAAGTGGCATCTTTGGGGCTGTTTGAATCAAATAAATAACCTTGTTTTTGCAAAATCAAGGCATAGTATTTGATTTAGCAAAAGAAAAGTATTATCTATGCATCAGTAATCATCAAATTTAAAGTCTATATGATAAAAGGTGTTATCACGGGAGATTTGGTAAACTCCACCAATATAGCTGCCAAATGGAGGCAAACAGTAGTAGATGCGTTGAAGAATCCATTCCACTAACTCCAGTAAAGTTAGAGATGTATCGGGGAGACAGTTTCCAAGTTGTTGTTGACAAACCAGAATATGCATTAGCCATAGCCATTGCACTTAGGGCAAAACTAAAAGCCGAAACCCCAGATGGACAAAAGCTGTGGGATGCAAGATTGGCCGTTGGTGTAGGTGATATATCTTTTGAAAGCGACAATATAGTAACCAGTGATGGAGAAGCGTTCAGACTATCAGGTCATTCATTTGACCATATAGGGAAAAAAAGGCTGAGCATATCAACTCCATGGCCCGATTTTAATACCAACATAGAACTTGTCACTCGTTTTGCAGATGACTTAATTACATCATGGACAGCAAAACAAGCAAAGGTTGTATATCAATCAATGCTTTTTCCTAAACTTCAAAAGGATTTGGCAGAAGAATTAGATATGACAAGGCAAAACTTTAATTACCACTGGAGTTCAGCAAGAGGGCTGCTTATCTTGGACTACATTGAATATTTTAAATCGTTAATCTCAAAATACATAAGGTAGTAATATGGAAACACTCATTATACTTGTAAAGTTACTCTGTGCTCATTTATGTTCAGATTTCATACTGCAGACCGATAGAATCAATAGTGGAAAGCGCAAACCTGGCTTAAAAGGCATTAGTTATTTGATCCTTCACAGTATTACACATGCATGTATAGCATATACGTTGGTGGCAAATTGGTCATGCTGGCAAATTCCTGCCATAGTATTCATTAGCCATTTCATAATAGATTTGGTCAAGTGCAAGTGCTGCAAGGAATCGCTCTCAACATTTCTTGCAGACCAGTTTTTGCATATCGCAATTATTGTAGTATTATGGTTCACATTGTATAAAGAAGGAATAGAGTTTTCATGTCTTAACGCCCTTTATTCAGCAAAGGTTTGGTTGGCATTTATGGCATACATGTTAATGTTAAAACCTTCGTCAATGCCACACTTGAACTGGAATCTGCCATTCAGCAGTATCAACGTGCGGAAGCCAAATTAGGTGGTGCTGTGACTACTATCAGCAAAAAGGTTGATACCATCAATCAGCACATAGACAAAGTCTTGGAAAATGCTCCCACAAAATTAAAGGTGTCTGTAAATGTCAATGATGCTGACTGGCAGAAGATGCAGCAGATGTTTGACGAGCACAACAAACAGATACTGGTCAAGATGCAGAGCCACTTGAAGGAAGTTCATGCTATGTTTGCCAACGAACGCAGGAAGGTCAACGAACGTTATAAGGAATACGATGGCGTTTATTTGGGACGCTACGCCCAGTGGTTCTTCGGGTTCTTCTTTGTCCTTGGCTTTTTCGGATTTTGTGGTATCATTGCCGTGGTGATAGCGCAGCACTATGGAAAATAAAACCGCCTGACCTTAGGCTGAGGGCTTAAAGTCAGGCGGTAGCTTTTATATCTCATAAGAGCGTGCACCGTTCCCAACAGGTAAGGCTCTATATTTCTGATAGAATTGATTAAGAAATAACGACTCCAAATTTTTGGACTCCTGTTTCCCTCGGCATCTAAAAACATCCACATGACTTCCGTTGTAATACATATATTGATAACGTGGGGCAATTTGAATATTATCCGCTATACCATAATCGGGGTCATCAAGAAGTCTTTTTAATCCCTTAGAAAAATGTTCATCCCTCAGTCTCCTAAGAAGATTGTCTGATTTCCCAATATATAAAATTGGGCTTGATTTACCGTTTGGATATATATATTTCGTTCCATCCGTAGTAGATATTATATAGATTCCTGCTTCTTCTTTCTCTATGGGACATACAAAATCCTCCTCTTGAAAATCAAGAAGATCGAAACTGATATCAGGACCAAGTGATGGTCTGAAATCGGGTATAAATGCTTTTCTATAG
>ERZ1034980.1605-NODE-1605-length-13215-cov-7.993389_pt1 | contig 13215 bp, 13 predicted proteins | sample MGYA00520622_ERZ1034980 | MGnify/ENA primary metagenome ERZ1034980 (study PRJEB33766, sample SAMN09781791) | gut metagenome | biome: gut microbiome | host: Homo sapiens | place: Madagascar | study: EMG produced TPA metagenomics assembly of the PRJNA485056 data... | reverse complement strand
TTCCTGATTAGTAGTAAATGTATAAGTTCCTTCTTTAATTTCACTTAGTGCTTTATTAACAGCATTCTTTGCATCTTTATTATTTACGTTAGATTTTTTTTGTCCCCAAATAGTAACTCCTAAAGAATCCAATGCTTTATTGTTACCGTCTAGAGCTTTTATCCATGCAGATACATTATCGTCTGATAGTCCAGCTCCTGTTTCGTCAGATGTATTTGATGTATTATTATATTTAGAATATTTTGCAGAAAGTTGGATTAATTCTTCTTCATTTATCATTCCCTTTGCATATAGGTTATCTAAGAAATCTCCTAATTCGTTATAATTCTTTTCATCTGGCACAACATACTGTTTGCTCATCTCATCGTATGATGCATATCTGTTTTTAATTATTTCGTCATATCTGCTGTAGTTTGAATTGCTACTTGAACTTGTTTTTGAACCACCATATTTTACAGATAGCTGATATTCATAATCTGTTTGTTCTTTGTCAAGTTCTGCTCTTAATTGATACAATGCTTTATTATTCTCATATTCTAATTGTGCCTGCTCTTGCATTTTCTTTAACTCAAATTCGCGTTCTTCCTTAGCTTCTCTCGCATCTTTACTTAAAGTACCAACAGATACTCCAAGGATTGTGCTTGCTCCATTATCTACATAGCCAAGCTCATCTACCCTTTTCCATGCATCTTCAAGTTCTTGCGCTTTCTTTTTCCATTCAAATTGTTTGTTCTCAAATTCTCTGTCCTTTGCGTCTTTCCAATATTGAAATTGTTGTGAGTCATAACTCATTACAACTTGTGCTGTGTCTGCTAATTGTCCTAAATATTCAATCCATCTACTATGTGCTTTTTCTTCATACTGTGGTATTAGCTCTCCAACAATTCTTGCAACTCTTTCAGCTGTTGCACTTGAATTAAGTACTCCACTTCCAGCTAGACTTTGTAATGTGGTGTTTGCAGCATATTCTGTCGCAACCTTTAAGCTATTGTCCTGGGTTGGATCATATTCAAAACCTTTATTCATTTGGCTTAACATTTCTCCAATTATCCCGTTAATTGTATCTGCATACGCACTTTGATATTGTCCTTCAATGCTATTGATATTTTGTACATTAGGAGTAACAATAGTTGTACCAATACTTGTCTTTTTTACGCCACTATTGTAGTTAGAGTTGGTGTTCTGAGTATTATTGTATTTACCATATTGTTGTTGATAACCATTATAAATTTGATTAAAATCTACAACATTAGTATTTGTATTGCTAGAATTATATGTTTGCGGTGTTGGTACACTCGAAACATTTTGATTATTAGTTTGTAAATTTTGCATATTAGCTTGTTGTGAATTAGTATTAATATTAGCATTTGCATTTGTAGCTGCAATTTGTGGCTGTATCTGTATAGGAATAGTTACTGGACTTGTTGCAACATGTGCTGTTTGATTTTGTTGTGTTTGAACTTGCTGTGACTGAGTCTGTCCTGCTGTTTGTGCTATTGCTTGATTTGCCTGTACAGCAGTATTATTGCTTACCTGCTGTACATTAGTTACTGGGTTATTAGTAGCCGAAAATATATTATTAGCCATTAATATCTCTCCTTTCACTTGTTATAAATATTATTTAATTTTTCTTTCCAATTATAGATAGTAGACTCATTAGTACTGCTTATGCCAAATGTATTTACTCCAACATTTCTATTAAGTAAAATCTTCCAATGGTTAAGAGTTTTATCTACTGTTTCATATAATGGGTAGTTTCCTTTATTTACTACATTTAATTGCTTTGCCCATTCTTTTAAAGTATCCTCATTTGTCGAATACTGTCTAAAATACATTATCTTGGGTGTGTCCTATCTATTCTTTCCATAGCATAGATAGTAATATCTCCTTCCCCATATATTTCAAATGTATAGCTGTCTACATTTTGCATATCATTAGGAATAAGTACACATTCAGTTCGGTTATTTCCTTTTGGCAAAGCATTTTTTATTTCTTTGGTTTTCCCGTCGTTTGTTATAATTTTTATGTTTACAGTTCCGTCTAAGTCATAGTTAAACCATAACTGTGAAAGTGATTTTTTCCTACTTAATACTCCATTCTTAAATTCTTTTGTCTTTAAATAGAATGGAATAGGTTCCTTATATACAACATCATTTTTATCAGTAAATTCATCTTTACCATATGTTTGTATATAATTTATTCCATCTTTTCTTCCACCAGTTATCTCATATATAGTGCCATTAGCAGTTAAAGCATAAATTGGATTAGGCGTTTGGCTAAAATTCAAGTCTGCATATGCGTCGCATATACTTACATAATCTAATTCATCGTTAACATTACTAGGCTGTAGCTCTTTAGTCCATTTTCTAAGTCTTTGGTCAAAAACTAAAAAGAACTTGTAATCTTTAAACCAAAAGTAAACCTTATTTTCACTAGCAGAAACTGACATATTTTTTGCTTCATTTATGGTAATTCCATATAGAAACTTTTTAACTCCACCAGTTACTCCATTATTGCTTGCTGGTTCTGATATTACTCGTATAGAACTTCCATCATATTCGTATATATTGCGTCCATATAACCAATATAAAAGACTATTATGGACCTTTATTGTACATTGGTCATAACAGCCTATATTATTATCTAAAGACACACACGTATATGAGTCCGTATTTCCTGCAATTACATTTGAGCCATAATATAAGTGCATATTTTCTTCACTAAAAACTATCAACTTGTCATCAAAACTGACAAGTCCAGTAATCTGGTTACAGTTCTCCACCCTATCTTGTCTACTATTCTCTGTACTCTTCCAATCCATAGGATTTTGTAATGCAGAGAAATAAAGCATATTTCCTTGACTGGCAATCATTCTGTTTTTGTGATAACACATATGTTCAAAAGTTACATTGTCTGGCATAGGAACTATTTCTGGAGTATTTACAGCTGATAAAGGGAGCTTATGTCTTGTTGGAGTAACTCCATCTCCGTATAAAATTAAATACTCATTATTACCATCTGCATAGTATACGTGACGAAAATTTGTACCTTTTATACCTTGTGCAATTACAGTACCGTTCATATCCTTTAATTGTTCGCCTTGAATATAAAATAGATACTTAATTCCAGCAACGCCAAAGTATTTTATAGTATTTCCTTTTAATCCTGGATTTTTAAGCATAGTTCTCCCAACTCTAGTTCTTATAGCTGGATAACTATCTAGACACATGTTGTACATATCTTGACACTCATCATCTTGTATGTTTTGAGGAGGATACACATTAGAAATACCGCCAGCAAGATAATTAATTAAATTACTACTTTTTACCTGTACATTCTGCAAATATGGATTAGTTTGCATAATTATCTCCTCCTTTTATGTACTGCAACAGTTCTTATTATTGGATATCTCTGTTGTTGTTCATTCTTGTTTTCATTAGCCTTTTGAATTAAATTGTTATATAGCAATATATATTCATTAGCAAGTTCTACATCTGGATTGTGGCCAGATAAAGCTATAATAGTCATAAGATTATACTTTACTAAATCTATATAATTGTCATCTAACTCTATATAATCGTCCTCAGAAGTGACCATTTGAGGCTTCTTCATATAGTAGACATCTACTTTCCTTGTATCTGTTGGAGTTGGAAAAATTCCAATAGTTCCTTCTCTTCCATCATAATATCCAGGGCTATCCATTTTGTCATTCGGTAAATATGAAATTATCTCTTTAAAGTTTCCCCAGTCATAAGGATTATTCTGGTCCCTTGCTTTCTCGGATATAGTCACACTATTAATCATATCTATACTGCAATCTTCTGGTAATACATATTGTTCTTGACCATTTCTAGTAGTAAACGAATATTGGCTTTGTATAGCTAAATCCTTGTAAATCTGTTTCATTGTTTCATTTATCCATAAAAATAGACTAGACTCATCATATGAATGAGGTAGTCTTATTTGAACATCATCTAATATTTGTCTTACTGTTGTTCTGCTTACAATTGACATATTCTCGCACCTCCTATTTTGCACGAATTATATACTTAGTATTAGCATTGCCAGTTGTTAAATTAGGAATCGCAAAGGTATCTTTTTGATTATTAGTACCATTTAAGGCTTCATATAAACTCGAATAATCAGATGTATTAACTGTTTTTCCATTACATTCTAAGTAATTAGTAGGAATATTCGTACCAGCATAAAGAATAACTCCACCAACTGGTACTAACGCACTTGAACTTGCTTGTGCTTCATTCCACAAATCTGGAAATTGTCTTATTTCGACGTCTTTTATATATGTATCTGCGTTATTTCCAACGAATATTACATCATCTTTCTTAAACAAGGTATTCGAATAATAATAATTGCCTCTTGGGACAAATATATACTTGACTCCAACTTCAATTGCATCGTATATAGCTTGCTGTATCTTCAATCTATTATCAGTCATTCCATCGCCTATAGTATTATAATTTTGCAGTGGAACTATTCCAAATGTATAAAAAAATAAATCTTTTAATTCTTGCATTTTTAATTCATTTATCATTGTGTTACCTCCAAATCTTCGGCAGTTCCTGTTTGAGGGATACCGCTATAACCAATAAATGTTTTTCCAACTCTAACATCAGATTGTTGTGCTGAAAATCTACCTGGGTGAGTTATATATCTATAAAAAGTTTCGCCTTGGTATCTTACACCTATTATTGTCTTTCCGTCTGGAATTGTTTCTATTAAATAATTTTGACTACCAGATTTCGTGATAAAACTTTTATAATTTGAAAGTGGAACAATTGTTGAATCTTCATATGTTGATTCGTATATTTTAGTAAATGTTTGTTTCTCTAAGTCTACTGCAAACACCCACATAACTGTACCATAAACAATCAAATATTTATTGTCTTGAGAAAAGAAATAGTTTGAACCATCATATTTAGATACTCCTATATTAGTGTCACATATCTTTGTTGCACTTATATCTTTATTTCCGTTATAATCAATTGTTAATGCATAAAGACTACTTGCACCATCAGCTAAAGCATATAATCCATCATTTGTTATAGCATAAAAAACTGTAGGAGCTGAAACAGTTCCAATAGGTGTAAAATCCTCATCATAAACCTTATAAAAAATTTCTGAATGAGGTCCTCCATAAGTGTTTGTATATTCAATAAAAAGTAGCCTATCCATATTAACAAAGCTCAATTTTATTAAGACAGAACCCCAGAGCTCACTACCAAACTCAATATTATCTTGCAAAGTAACAGCATTACTTGCATCAAAAGAAGCACCTAAAAATTCACGGAACCTATATATTTCTATAATTCCGTCTTCCTTCAGAATACTTTATTGCTAATGTATAGCTGTAAGGACTCCAAACAAGAATACCTTGCCCGATTTTTTTTGTAGATTTATTCTTACTTTCAATTTTCCATGTTGAATATCTTGTATAAGTTGTAGTATTGCCATCACTCCCAATTTCAACATTTTGATTATCTATAATAAATTTTTCACTTCTAGTATTAAATTTATACACATAACAAAGTGCATCATTTAAGGACTCTTCTGTAGCTTTTTTAGTAAATAAAATTGCTACCCTACATTCGTATCCTCCTTCGAACATTGAACTAAACTTTATATCTGATAAAGTATAATTTTCATTTTCCTCTATGCCTAAATCTGCAAATGTGTTTTTATTGCACTTATAGCCAACAAAACTTTCTCCATATCTTGCTATTGTTTCAATAGTTTTTTCTTCTTCGTTATATCCAATTAAGATTCTTCCATCATTAGATATATCAAAAATGTTATACTTATTTATCCCTATCCTGTTTACCTGTACTACATTTTCCTTAGGTGCATATACAACTTCAACTTCTCCAGTTGTAGGATATGGTGCACTAGGATTATACTCGCCTTTATTATTATCGCCAGTGTATGTAAATTTTCCATATACTTTTTTACCATTTACATAAGCCGTTTTACCTCTAAGTATATCTGTATCTTGTGCCGTTGCATCACTTGTGTTAACATATCCTTCTGGTATTTCTCCAGAGCCACTTTTAGGAATATTTCTAATATTTGTAGCCATAGTATCAAAAGTGTCATTAGCAGAGGTAATAACTCCTTTGTCAGTAATAGCCCCTGCTATTTTATTCTTACCATCACTGACAGATTGAAAAAGCTCTTTTTGGCTTGTATTAAGATTGTTTATTGCTGCATTTACATTTTTAAAATTATTATTTACATCATTTACGACACCTTGTACTTTGTTATTAGTATAAGTTTGTTGCCCTGCTAATCCAGTACTTATTTCATTAGATAGTTTTGTATTTAATGCTTTTATGTCTGTATTTTTTGCAAAACTGCTAAAATCTTGATTTCGTACTAAACTATTAGAATGTTCTTTTGCTTTTTCTAGCATTTTTGTATCTTGATTATCTATGTATTCTTTTTGTTTCTGTTCTTTACTATCATGATAGTCTTGCACATATTTTTTTTTAGCATAATCTTCTGCAGAAACTCCACCTAAATGATTGCTATCATTAGATAAGTTGCTATCCGTCTTGCCTTGCGAACTTGTATTATTCTTGCTTATTTTCTCATAAGATGTATTCATTTTGTGTTCCTCCTTTAAAAAAATAAGGGGAAGCGTTCTTATATTGCCTCCCCATAATATGTCTAAACACCTTTAGAACCTACTAATCCTCTCCAATCGCAGTATCCTACGTCAAATCTTGTATACCCATACATGTTGTAATCCATTTGATCTTGGATTTTTTCACTTCCGAATATTGGTTCTTCTCTTCTTAGGAATAGTAAGTTATCGAAAGATGTATCTTGTATGAACCAAGGTTTTGTAACACCTGTATCGTCAGATAAGTTATCCCAAACAACAACTTCTAAGTTTGGTATTGTATTAATATCATTGAAGTTTGTTCCAGATTGTTTAATAGAATTTACTATTGCTTTAGCTGTAAATTCTAATTCTGGGCATACTACTAATTGCTTAGCAGATGCAGATATTAATATACCAGCCTCGTCCTTTTGTTTTCTCATTAAAGTCATAGCCTTCTTTAAATTCTCATCTGTTAAAGCTCCTTCAATTAGGTTAGAGCAAGTGTCCTCAGAATTTATAAGAGGGTGGTCTGCTGCGAATAAAGCTTTTCCATCGTATCCAACATTAGTGAATCCGCCAGATATTACTTTTGCTGTTTCTGTTTCCTCAGTAGCTCTTAATCCTCTACCTAGGCCTTTAGCAGAACCGCCTTGACCAATACCTTTCATTACATTATACAAATCATCTTGTACAAGTTCCCATGTAAGTTGATATGCTTTGTCATATCTTTTTGCTTCAAAAGATGCAACTTCGCCTTCATCAAACTTGTCATGATTAAATTTGCTTCCTTCTGTGTTTTGTTTCCACAAACCAAAAGCTCCTAAATGAGGGTAGCTTTGTTTCTTACCTGTCATTTTTTCAGTTTTAAATATTTTTTTGTACACTTGTGGTACTTCATTATAAGACTCAAAGAATATCTTTTTATGAACTGGTGTTAATAGTTCTGCAAAGTTTCCTCTAGTCATCATTGCTGCCGTTGTTGGTGCCATAATTAAATCACTCCTATATTTCAAATTTTAGTAAATATAGGAAAAATAAAATCACTTTGTTTTTTGCTTTAAGTAATTGTCATATTGCTTGATAGATTCAGCATTTTTTGCTGCTAAATAGTCATCTATATCCATTCCTGCAAGTCTTGCCATGGCAATTTCAGTAGCTGTTGCCTTAGGTTTTCCTTTAGTATCATCTACTGCTCCACCTGCATTAGAATTGATATTTCCTAGAATTTCTTTTCTAGCTTGATTATTTTGCATTTTTGCTTCAACTTTGCGCTCTATCTCGCTTTTGGTATTACTTGTTTTTGCTTTGTTGTAATTAACTGCATAATAAGATTGTTCAATAGATAGCCCTTTATCAACTAGAGACTTTATCTCATCTTCATAATCTAATATGTCAGAAAAATTACTGTCTTTAGACTTCTCAGATAACTCATATTTAAACTTCATATCTGCAAGTTCTTTCTCGACTTTTGTAGAACTAGATTGTTTTTTATCTATTGCACTAGCAATAGACTTAGCAATATCTGCATCTACTCCGCTTTCAACTAGTTCATCTAATGTGGTCTTTTCAGGCTTTTTATTCGCTTCTTCTAATGCTGTAAGTCTTGATTCTAAGTCTTTTACTTTCTTCTCGGCTTCCTTTCTCAGTTTTCGCTCATAATTTACACCTTTTTTTAGATTCTCTTTCTCTTCATCTACTGGAGTAGTTTCAAGATTATTTTTTGTTTCTGTATTAGTATTATCTTCTACATCAACTACTTCTTCTTGTACTCCAGGTAAAGTAATAGAATCTTCTTCTGAATTAACCGTTTCTAAATTAATTCCTTCGTGTTCATTCTCCATGTGTGTTCTCCCTTCCATTTTTAGCCAGGTTTTGTCCTCTACATTTTTTGATTTTTAGCCAGCTTATCTGCTCTAATTTATAATTTAAAAAATTAATAACTATTTATTTTCATGAGTTTTCATGTGTGCTGTAAGTCCAGCTTTGCTCTTAAATGTTTTATTGCACACTGGGCATATAATTTCATTACTTACTTCACATGATGGCTCATTTGGGATTGTCACGTCTACATTGTTATCTATAATTATTGTATCCGCTTCTTCTGTATTTTCCTTTGAAATATCTGCAACTGCTTCCGTATTTTCATTTGAATTTTCTGCAATTACATCAATACTTTCATTTAATTTTTGTGCAATATCTTTAACTATGTATGTTTGTCCTTGTTGTTTAATTAATAGTAAAGTATCTTTACCACACTCAGGACATTTTATTTCATCAACGTGTTTTACTGCTCCACCATAAATTGGTTCAGATAATCTTTGTAATTTCTTCATATCATGTATATCAAATTGGTGTCCACATTCACACTTTGTATCATTCTTTATTATATAGTCTTGTAATTCCATGTTTACGCTCCTCTCATATAAGATGTAGCAACATTACCATTAGCATTTAAGCCTTCTATGTTAGCATTCTGATTAGTCTGTGCTAACTGTTCTTGTTGCTGTATCTGATTTTGGTCATAAATTCCAAGCTCTTGCTGTTCCGCTTCGCTCTCTGGAATTTCTTGTAGATTTAGTCCTAATTGCTTAATTAGATAATTTCTATATTCCTTCTTAGTAATAGCTTTATCTGCATATGATTGCCTAACAATAGAATATCTATATGCCCTATTATTAGGTAGTCCAGCACCAACTGTTACATTTAAGTCATACATTATTGCTCTTGTTTCTCCATCATCAGCTTGCATATATCTATAATCTTCTGGCTTAGCATTAGGATTATTCTTTCTATATTCATTTCTATAATCACTATCTGCTTCAATCATAACTGGTACATGGTTTAATATATCTGGATTAAATGATTCAAAATCATCTTCCCCATTCTTTCCGGTTATTCTAAATAGCATCGTTGTATTCCAGTTAAGAAGTGCAAGGTCTATTGCATATTCAAACACTTCTGATAAGGTTTCTTGTAATAGTGCTTTCTTATGTTCTATCATGGAGTTACCAGAGTTCTGCAATGCTAAACTCTCTGTTGCAGTATCTACACCAGATTGCTGTTTTCCTATCATTTGGTCTGAGAACCTACTAACAATGATTCTATCGCTATTAATTAACTCCGTACGCTTGTTCATAATATATGTAGGTATAGAAGGTGGTGCTTGCCACTTAAATCCATTTATATTATTAGTTGGTATCATTTGTCCAGGGGCATTTGTTATCTTCTCTGGATCAATTCCTGAACTATTCTCTACAAGAGCCATTGGGTTACCAGTTAGTCTTGCATTTTTTAATACGTTATCATCAATCTCATCTACTTGGTCTGAGATAGGAAGTATAAGTTCCGCACTTGCTTTCCCCCATACAGTGTTTTCTCTGTACATATCTGGAGTTAAAAAGTATGGATACTTACTATTAGGAAATAACTCGAACTCTTCATTCTTTAGTTTTTCTGCTTCTTTTTTCTTTCCTTGTTCTAATAGCTTTGTTTGCTTTGCTATTAGTTCATCGGCTTTCTTCTTTTTATATTCCTTCCACTTCTTTTTAGTGTCCTTCAATATAACACCATCTCCGGACATTTCTACAAGACGAAGTTTTATTTTTCCCTCATCATTGTATCTAGTCCATATCATAAGATGAACATATTGGTCCTCTTCACTATCTTGAATTATGTTTTGTATAGGATCTAGGTTTGGAATAATTGCGTCAGCAATCTCGTCCCCATATTCTATTCTAGCAGAATAAATTGACTTTGCTTTTGCTTCTATTATGTATTGTGCCTCTTGTATCTTATACACATCTGTTATTGCTGGGTCTATAAATAGCTTAGATGGGTGTATTGGTTCTATATCTGGCATTCCTTTGCCATTTAATGCATCAAAATCCCATATAACTCTGAATATACCAGTACCAGTCATTTCACGTCTACGTTCATGCACCTCTATTTTTCTGTACATTTTATTGCGTTCTTTAATAAAGTCTGCAAGTGTACGTACTTGGTCGCAGAATGGTCTATCTCCTGGTTCTCTAGGGTCTACTTGTATTCCTATTGTCTGGTCACATAGTAGAGCCGTCTTTCCTTCAACGTTTGAATTAGTTATATTAGTATTAGGTGCAGGATCTTCATCGTCTCCATAATCAAAATCGCCTTCCCAATACTTATTTATATCGTCCCATTTCTTAGTTAGTCCTAGTCGTTGCTTATCATTATATGCACGTCTATACCACGTCAAGAAACGTTCAGCTTCCTCTATTTCGGTTTCAGACATTATAGAAGCTCGTTTTGCTCTTTTTTCTTCAACTATATCGTTTATATCTTCCACCATCTGTTACTCTCCTTTATTACCTTGATTTAAGTTTATTCCAGCCTTTCCTTGCACGGGTTCATATAGTCCAGACTCATTTTTATACTTATCATAAACGTTTGTTCTACCATTTAAAATCGAACCAAAATTTGATTGTGATATTGTAGAATGATTTCTTTTAAATTCTTTAGGCTTGTTATTTTCTATTGATTTTAATTCATTCAAACACTGTTTTAGTATCTTACGTATATCATAAGCTACAATAAGCAATACAATAGTTAAAATAAGTTCAATTATAGTTAATGCTTCCATTATCTTCTCCTTTTAGTCACAGGTTTTGCAACTGATACATTTATATCTTTATATCCTAAATCTTCAAGCTCTGTCTTTGTATATGTACCTCGTGGCTTTTCTCTAATCTGAGTCATAGGTGTTTGCCACATAGTACAGAAATATCTAAGTGCATCTGGAATATGTGTTAGTTCGTGTGGTTCATTTGCTACATCATTAGGATTCTTATCGTCATGTTGTAATGCTGGCAACGTTCTTATAAGGTTTGTACAATTACTAAATATTTTTAGTTTGCTTGTAGGCTGTCCTTGTTCGTCTGTAAATACTTTTAGCCATTCGTGTACTGCAAGCCAACCGCTTATTCTATTGTTGTCTGCTTTCGTTAAGAATTGCCCATTTTCTGCGAATATATCTGCTGTACTCTTGCCAGTATCTCTGTTTCGATTCCATAAATCTGGTGGAGCATAATCAGTTACTATATTCTCATTAGTCATTGCATTTATTTCTTCTGCCGCGCTGGACACGATTAAATTCGGTTTATATAGTTCTTTATATGCATAAGCATTCATTTTCCAATCTAATGCAATCCAGCATACTGCACACATATCAAGTCCATAGTCTCTTGTTCTAAATCTTCGCCAATCTTTTGGAATCTCAAATGGTGTACATACATGAATACTTCGATTAAACTCAGTAAAAAATTGACCATCAAATATGTCCCAATCTCCAAATTTAAGAGCTTTGCGTTCTTTTTCTGGCAAATTGTCTAGTCTTGTAACATAATCTGGGTCTCTATCTAATAAAAACATGTTATCTTGTATTAAAGATGGAATAAATATTCTTGTGCCTTCTTTGAATGTGTGTATTACATTAGGTTCTCCAATATCTATAAATCTAGCTTTTACCCAGCTATGACCAATACCACCGGGATTTGTTGAACTCTTTATATGTTTAGGATAAGGATTTGCACCTCTACAACGTGAAATCATATATGTATACATGAACTCTGTAAAATGTGTAAGTTCATCAAAACGAATAACATCATATTCTGCTGACTGATATTGATATACATCTTTTTCATTATCTATATATGCAAAATCAATAATACTTCCATTCCTGAAGTTCCATACGTGTTTACTTGAGTTATATGTTGCAACTTCTCTTGGGTAGACTTCTAAGCTAGTTCTTATTAAAGACTTTTCTAGATCAGGAAATGTTCTTCTGAATATAATCTGCTTTGACTTACTATATTTCAATGCGTATAGAAATGCATCTATTAATTGTCCATACGATTTACCACCGCCTGCTGCACCACCAAACAAAGTTTCAAATGCTTTAGAATTTATAAAAAGGTCTTGTTTTTCTGTTATTTCAATATCCATTATTTCTTAACCTTTATATTAACTTCAAATGGTTTGTTTTGTTCAATTTCAACTTTATCTTTAAACATACCTAGGTGTTTCCCCAGCAATTCTAGTGCTTTTACTTTATCGTTAGTCTTAAATTCTATTGTTTGTTCGGCTATATGGTCAATAGGAACTTCATCATCTTTTCCTTCCAGGTTGATATTTATTTTCATTGCTCCAGCTTTTTGCAGTGTTTTTACACTGGATATTGCTCTTAGCGTATTTTCTTCAATGTTGTTTATTGATTTCAATGTACCATTAGGATTATATATTTCTTTTATGTTAAAAAAAGCAATTCTAGCAAGTTCATTTATTACCATGTCTTGCGTTATTTTGGTTCGTTCTTCTATTTCTTGTTGTTTTTTAGTTATATATTCTTGAACCTTAGCGTTTCTTAGTAATTTGCTACCATTCACATTAGCTGTTTCATCTTTTTTACATCTTGAATAAGCAACCTTATACGCTCTTGTTGCATTAAGGTCTATTAGATATTCATCGCAAAATCTTTTTTGTGCATCTGTCATATAAAGCCACCTTTCATATTCTTTTTCTCAATAAAATAAACGAGATGACTAGAACATCTCTTTGAT
>ERZ1034980.1602-NODE-1602-length-13233-cov-3.742981_pt1 | contig 13233 bp, 8 predicted proteins | sample MGYA00520622_ERZ1034980 | MGnify/ENA primary metagenome ERZ1034980 (study PRJEB33766, sample SAMN09781791) | gut metagenome | biome: gut microbiome | host: Homo sapiens | place: Madagascar | study: EMG produced TPA metagenomics assembly of the PRJNA485056 data... | reverse complement strand
ATCTATAATAATCCCATGGTTAAAGGAAAATTACAACGATCCGGAGATCATAGCCGTTTCAGGAAATGTAGGACAGGCAGACGAGCTGGAGGGACTTGAGGAAAAGGCACTTAAGACCGGAGCCTCAAAGCTTATAGTGGCTGATCTTGTTGACGAGATGGTTGATGAGATCATCATACCTGCACTGAAGATGGGAGCAAAGTACGAGACATATCTGCTTGGCACGGCTTTTGCCCGTCCGGTCATAGGCAAGAAGCTTGCTGAGATAGCGCTGGCTGAAGGAGCCGATGCCATAGCACACGGCGCTACGGGAAAGGGCAACGATCAGGTGCGTTTCGAGCTTGCCATCAAGAGATTCGCTCCGGATATGAAGATCATAGCTCCTTGGAGGGAGTGGGATATCAAGTCACGTGATGAGGAGATAGATTACGCAGAGGCTCACAATGTGCCGTTAAAGATAAGCAGGGAGACCAATTATTCCAAGGACAAGAACCTCTGGCATTTAAGCCACGAGGGACTTGATCTTGAGGATCCGGCAAATGAACCTCAGTATGAAAAGGAAGGCTTCCTCGAGATGGGAGTATCCCCTATCCAGGCGCCGGATGAGCCGACGTACATAAGCATCGATTTTGAGGCGGGCGCACCTGTGGCATTTAACGGGGAAAAGATGAAGGCCTCAAAGATCATAGAAAAGCTGAACGAGGTTGGAGGCGCAAACGGCATCGGTATCATCGATATCGTTGAAAACAGGCTCGTCGGCATGAAGGACCGCGGAGTATACGAGACTCCTGGAGGAACCATTCTCTATAAGGCCCATGAGCAGCTGGAAATGCTTACGGTGGATAAGGAAGTGCTCCACGAAAAAGAGAAGTTAGCTGTGGACTACGCTGATCTTATTTATAACGGAAAGTGGTACACCCCGCTTCAGGAGGCCTTAACTGCCTTTGCAAACGAGGCTAACAAGTACGTTACCGGAACAGTTAAGCTTAAGCTTTATAAGGGCAACATAATTCCTGCGGGAACCACCTCTCCTTACTCACTGTATTCTGAGAACCTCGTCACCTTTGGTGAGAGTGACTACGATCAGAAGCAGGCGGAGGGATTCATAAATCTCTGGGGACTTCCTACCAAGGTACAGGCCTTAAGGGAGCAGGGACGCCTCTGATATATTTCAGGATACTTTCAAAACGGATAAGCAGTGCAGTCCGGGCAGACCCCGGGCTGTATTGCATTAAACAGCTTTTCATGGAGCTTTTTGATTATGGCAAAGATGTGGGCCGGAAGGACAGCCGGCAGTACCGATAAGATAGCAGATGATTTCAATTCCTCAATACATTTTGATAAGAGGATGTATAAACAGGATATAGAAGGCAGCATGGCCCATGCGGCGATGCTCGCAAAATGCGGCATTATAACGCCGGAGGATGCTGATATGCTTACCGAAGGGCTAAAGGGCATACTCGCTGACCTTGAAAGCGGTGAGCTTCAGTTTGACCTGAGCTGCGAGGATATCCACATGTTCGTGGAGCAGGTTCTTACGGAGAGGATCGGCGATACAGGTAAAAAACTGCATACAGCAAGGAGCCGCAACGATCAGGTGGCGCTGGACTTAAGGATGTATCTGAGGGACGAGGCCTCTGAGATAATGAGCCTTATAAGGGAGCTTGCCGAGATCCTTACGGCTGTGGCTGAGAAAAACATGGGCATCGTAATGCCGGGGTACACACATCTGCAGAGGGCGCAGCCGATACTTTTTTCCCACCACATCATGGCCTATGCCATGATGCTCTTAAGGGATAAGGGCAGGATGGAAGATACCGTCAAAAGAATGAATGTTTCTCCAATAGGCTCCTGCGCCCTTGCCGGGACCACCTATGAAACCGACAGGATCTTTGAGGCGGAAAGGCTCGGTTTTGGCGAAGTGGCAATGAACAGTCTTGACGGAGTCTCCGACAGGGATTTCTGCCTTGAATTTATGAGTGCCTTATCCATACTCATGATGCATCTGTCGAGATTTTCCGAGGAGCTGGTGCTCTGGTCCAGCTGGGAATTTAAATTCATAGAGCTTTCCGACAGCTTTACCACGGGCTCATCGATCATGCCTCAGAAAAAAAATCCGGACATGGCGGAGCTTATCCGCGGAAAGACCGGCAGGGTATACGGAGATCTGATGGCGCTCCTTACCACATTAAAGGGACTTCCCCTGGCATACAATAAGGATATGCAGGAGGATAAGGAAGCCGTATTTGATTCCGTGGATACGGTAAAGATGTGCCTTAAGGTCATGATACCTATGATAAAGACCATGAAGGCAATACCGGAAAATATGAGAAAGGCGGCGGGGGAAGGCTTTATAAACGCCACGGACCTGGCCGATTATCTCGTAAAAAAGGGTCTGCCTTTCAGAACGGCATATAAGATATCCGGGGAAATAGTTGCTGAATGCATTAAAAAGGGCTGTGTACTTGAAACATTCCCTTTGGAGGATTATAAAAAATACAGCGAGCTTTTTGAATCGGACGTATATGATGATATCAACATAGAAAACTGCGTTGAAAAGCGTATCTCACTGGGAGGCACGTCCACGGCCTCAGTCCTGGAGGAGATAAAATACGTAAAAAAGGAGCTTTCGAAATGACGAAGGTATTTATAGACGGAAGTTCAGGAACCACTGGCTTAAGGATATACGAGAGGATAGAGGCGAGAACGGACATAGAGCTGATAAGGCTCCCGGAGGAAAAAAGAAAGGATGAGGCCGCAAGGAAGGAAGCGCTTCACGAGGCGGATATCGCATTTTTATGTCTTCCCGATGAGGCTGCAAGAGAGGCGGTAAAGCTTGCGGAAGGCTCCGATACCGTGATCATAGACACTTCTACTGCCCACAGGACGGATCCGGGCTGGGCTTACGGATTTCCGGAGCTCAGGGGCTTAAGGGAGAAGATAGCTTCGTCAAAAAGGATAGCAAACCCGGGCTGCCATGCCAGCGGGTTCATTGCCCTTATAGAGCCCCTTGTGGCGGAGGGCATAATATCAAAGGATACGGCTCTTACCTGCCTGTCCCTTACGGGCTATTCCGGCGGCGGGAAAAAGATGATAGCCGAGTATGAGGCCCCGGAAAGGGACAGCCTGCTCATGGCCCCGAGAGTATACGGGATAGGTCAGTCCCATAAGCATTTAAAGGAAATGAAGCTGATATCCGGTCTTGACATAGAGCCGGCATTTTATCCGGTAGTAGCTGATTTTTATTCCGGCATGGAGACAAATATCTCTCTATTTAAAAAAGACATAAAAGGTACTGCCGAGGATATCAGGAGGATATACAGAGAAAGATATTCCGGAAAGATCGTGCATTATGAGGAAAGTCTTGATGACGCAGGCTTCATCTCGGCCGCAGAATTAAAGGACAGGGATGATATGGCGGTCTCTGTCAGCGGAAATGAGGACAGGATAACCCTCATCGCCCTGTTTGACAACCTTGGAAAGGGAGCGTCAGGGGCTGCGGTCCAGAACATGAACATAGTGCTCGGTATAGATGAGGCCGCCGGCCTTGTAACGGATTAAACAGTATTATTTAATGACAGTTTCTGAATTAAAAAAGAGGCGGATGAAATGATAAAGATAATAGAAGGCGGCGTATGCGCCGCAAAGGGGTTTAAGGCAAACGGCATACACTGCGGCATACGCCACAATAATACCAAAAAGGACCTTTCTCTTATCGTGAGCGACGTGCCTGCAAAGGCTGCCGGGGTATATACCTCAAATCTTGTAAAGGGAGCGCCGATCTACGTCACAAAAGCTCATTTAGTTGACGGCATGGCTCAGGCGGTCATAGTAAACAGCGGAAACGCCAATACCTGCAATGCTGACGGGATAGATATAGCGGAGAAGATGTGCGGGCTTACCGCAAACGCCCTCGGCATAGATAAGGATGATGTAATAGTAGCCTCTACCGGGGTCATTGGACAGCCGTTAAACATCAAGCCGATAGCAGACGGCATGGATAAGCTCGTAAAGGGACTCTCCTACGAGGGAAATAAGGCCGCTGCCGAAGCCATAATGACCACTGATACGGTAATGAAGGAGGCCGCCTGCGAGTTTGAGATAGGCGGAAAGACCTGCCGCATGGGAGCCATGGGAAAGGGAAGCGGAATGATCCACCCTAACCTTGCCACCATGCTGGTATTCATCACTACCGATGCCGCAATTTCTGCCGGAATGCTGGAAAAGGCTCTTAAGACGGATGTGGTAAAGAGCTTCAACATGGTTTCCATAGACGGCGATACCTCCACAAATGATACAGTGAACATACTTGCCAACGGACTTGCGGGAAATGATGAGATCACTGAGGAGGGCGAGGATTTTAAGGCATTTATGGAGGCTTTAAATACCGTTACCGTAAGCCTCTGCAGGATGATAGCCGCCGACGGCGAGGGAGCCACAAAGTTCCTTGAATGCGACGTAAACGGGGCAGCAGATGAAAAGACTGCAAAGACAGTAGCCAAGAGCGTAATATGCTCATCCCTGTTAAAGGCGGCCATGTTCGGGGCTGACGCCAACTGGGGCCGCGTGCTCTGCGCCATAGGTTACTCAGGAGCCGATGTGGACATTTCAAAGGTGGACGTGAGCTTCAGATCCAAAAAGGGTGAGATAGAGGTCTGCAGGGACGGAGCCGGAGTGGCATTTTCAGAAGAAAAGGCCAAGGAGATACTTTTGGAAAAGGAGATATACATCCTTGTGGGGCTTAACAGCGGAAGCTCATCGGCAAGCGCCTGGGGCTGCGATCTTACCTATGACTACGTAAAGATCAACGGTGACTACAGAAGCTGAAAAAAGGAGTGATTTAAGATGGATGCATCACTTTCAAACATAGACAGGGCCGAAGTGCTCGCCAAGGCTCTTCCTTATATCAGGAAGTACAATAATAAGATCGTGGTTGTAAAATACGGCGGAAACGCCATGGTCAGCGAGGAGCTTAAGCAGCAGGTCATGGAGGACATAGTCCTTTTGTGGCTGATAGGCGTAAAGGTGGTCCTCGTTCACGGAGGCGGGCCTGAGATAAATGAGATGCTCGGAAAGATAGGCAAAAAGAGCGAATTTGTCGGGGGTTTAAGGGTCACTGATAAGGAGACCGTGGATGTAGCGGAGATGGTCCTTGCCGGAAAGGTCAATAAGGGGCTGGTAAACCTCCTTGAGGTAAAGGGCGGAAACGCCATGGGCATTTCCGGAATGGACGGAAGGCTCATAGAGGCCAGGATAAAGGATGATAACTTAGGCTATGTTGGGGAGATAACTAATATCAACAAAAAGCCTATAATGGATCTGCTGGCAAACGGCTACATACCTGTGGTGTCCACCATAGGCTGCGACAGGGACGGCAATATATACAACATCAACGGAGACACGGCGGCCGCCCACATAGCAGGAGCCTTAAATGCCGAGAGGCTCATAATGATGACCGATATCTCGGGCATACTTAAGGATAAGTATGATCCGTCTTCTCTCATACCGGAGCTTACCACCGAGGAGGCGGTGGGCTTATACGATAAGGGTGTTATTTCAGGCGGCATGATACCTAAGGTGGATTCATGCATAAAGGCCATAGAAATGGGAGTAAAAAACTGCGTAATAATGAACGGCTGCCTGCCGCACGCCATACTCATCGAGCTCCTTACCGAGGAGGGCGCAGGCACCATGATAAAGGCTCCGGCATTAAAATAAGGATAGTGAAAGGCAGGGTAAGATAAAATGAATTTAATGGAAAAAGACAAAAAATACGTTGCCAATACCTATAAGAGATTTCCGGTATGTCTTGTAAAGGGAGAGGGCTCAGTCGTATATGACGAAAACGGCAAAAGATATATAGATATGGGATCGGGCATAGGCGTCACATCCTTTGGCATAGCCGATGCAAAATGGCAGGAGGCTGTGACAAGGCAGCTTGGGACGCTGCAGCATTCTTCCAATCTTTATTATACGGAGCCCTGCGTAAGGCTTGCGGAGCTTTTGTGTGAAAAGACCGGCATGAAAAAGGTGTTCTACGCCAACTCCGGAGCCGAGGCAAATGAAAACGGAATAAAGGCCATAAGAAAATACGCCGCGGAGCATAAGGGAAAGGAATATTATACGATAATAACTTTGGAAAACAGCTTCCACGGAAGGACCCTTACAACCCTTGCGGCAACCGGCCAGGATGTATTCCATAAGCTTTATCAGCCGCTTACGCCGGGATTCATTTCCGTGCCTGTGGACCTCAATGCGGTGGAGGAAGCCGTAAGGGATAACAAGATTGCCGGCATAATGATGGAATGTATACAGGGCGAAGGCGGAGTAAAGGCCCTCGACGAGGATTTTGTAAAGGGAGTGGCAGAGCTCTGCAGGAGAGAGGATCTCGTGCTGCTCTGCGATGAGGTGCAGAGCGGAAACGGCAGGAGCGGATATATGTATTCGTATATGCATTACGGCATAGAGCCTGACGTTGTGACCACAGCCAAGGGACTTGCCGGAGGGCTTCCAATAGGAGCATGTCTGTTAAATACAAGATTAAAGGATATCTTCGGACCGGGGGATCTTGGTTCCACCTTTGGAGGAAATCCCGTTGCCTGTGCCGGCGGCGTAAGCATAGTTGAGAGGATAGATGATGATTTCCTTAAGGAGGTCACCGAAAAGGGAAAGTATCTTTTTGACACATTCAGTAATGCCGAAGGCATAAAGAACGTATCAGGCATGGGACTCATGATGGGACTTGAGACTGAAAAACCTGTGGGAGAGCTGGCCGCAGAGCTTATAGAAAAGGGAGTTCTTGTGCTCACGGCAAAGGATAAGCTGAGACTGCTCCCGGCGCTCAACATTTCTATGGAGCTTTTAAAGGAGGCTGCGGAAATAATAATCGAGGCCTGCAGGCCTGAGGCGGAGTAAAGACATAAAAGGAGATATGCAATGTATTTTATAATCGGAAATAAATTTAAGGGAAGAAGCTTCCTTAAGCTTTTGGATTTTACGCCGGATGAGATCAGCCTGCTTTTAGATATGGCAGCGGAGCTCAAGGACCAGAAAAAGCGCCACGAGTCCCACAAGGTATTTGCCGGAAGGAACATCGCGCTGATATTTGAAAAGACCTCCACCAGGACGAGATGCTCCTTTGAGGTGGCGGCGGCCGATCTTGGCATCCATCCCGTTTATCTTGATCCCAAGAGCTCTCAGATAGGCAAAAAGGAATCCATAGCCGATACCGCAAGAGTCCTTGGCAGGATGTTCGACGGCATAGAGTACAGGGGCTTTGAGCAGGAAAGAGTGGAAGCCCTTGCAAAGTATGCTGGCGTTCCGGTGTGGAACGGGCTTACAAATGAGTCACATCCGACGCAGATATTAGCGGATTTTCTGACTATTCGTGAGCATTTTGGCAAACTTAGCGGTATCAAGCTTGTTTATATGGGCGATGCAAGATATAATATGGGTAACTCATTAATGGTAGGGTGTGCACTCATGGGAATGCACTTCGTGGCATGTGCGCCGGAAAAGTATCTGCCTGAGAGCTGGCTCATTGAAAAATGCAGGTCCATTGCGTCGGAAACGGGGGCAAGGATAGAGTTTGAGGAGGATCCTGTAAAGGCTACAAAGGGAGCCGATGTGATCTATACCGACGTCTGGGTATCAATGGGAGAGCCGGATGAGATCTGGGAGGAACGTATCAGGGATCTCATGCCGTATCAGGTAAATCAGAGGATAATGGATAATGCCGGACCTCAGTGCCGGTTCATGCATTGCCTGCCGGCATTCCACGATCTCGGTACGGAGATAGGCAAGGAGATAAGCTCCAAGTTCGGCATAGACGCCATAGAAGTGACCAATGAGGTGTTTGAGGGCCCAAGCTCAATAGTATTTGACGAGGCTGAAAACCGTATGCATACCATTAAGGCTGTGATAGCAGCGACAATCCAATAAGACTGGGACGAAAGAAGAGAACTTATGGAGAAAGCATACCTTGTTTTAAGCAATGGAAAAATATTTGAAGGATTTCGTATTGGAGCCGAGCATGACTCCATTGGTGAAATCGTTTTTACGACCGGTATGGAAGGGTATTTGGAAACGTTGACCGACCCCAGCTATGCCGGTCAAATTATTACCCAGACCTTTCCTCTCATAGGAAATTACGGAGTTATCGAGGAGGATTTCGAGGGTAAGGTCTGCGCTAAGGGATATGTGGTAAGGGAGCTCTGCGAGGAGCCTTCAAACTTCAGATGCCAGTATCCTCTCGATAAATTCCTTAAGGATCATTCCATACCTGGTATCTGCGGCATAGATACCAGGGAGCTCACGAGGATAATCAGGGAAGAAGGAGTAATGAATGCCAAGATCTGCAGCTCCATTCCGTCCGATATAGCGGACATCAGGGATTACGCCGTGAGCAGGGTGGTGGAGATCGCCGGCAGGACTGAAACGGAGGTATTCCCTGCGGAGGGTGAGGAAAAATATAAGGTCACCCTTATAGACTACGGCGCTAAGCTCAATATAATACGCTGTCTGCAGAAGCGCGGATGTACCGTGACGGCGGTGCCGTATGACATTTCGGCAGAGGCTGTGCTTGAGGCGCAGCCTGACGGGGTCATGCTTTCAAACGGGCCTGGAGATCCGGCAGAAAATACTTACTGCATAGAGCAGATCAGGAAGATGATAGGAAAGGTTCCGATATTCGGTATCTGTCTCGGCCATCAGCTTACGGCCCTCGCCATGGGCGGAAAGTCCGTAAAGCTTAAGTATGGACATCATGGAGCGAACCAGCCGGTAAAGATGGATGACGGCAGCCGTACCTTCGTTACAAGCCAGAACCATAACTACGCTGTGCTTTCCGAGAGCCTTAAGGGTAAGGGCAGGGAGATATTCTTTAACGCCAACGATTTAAGCTGCGAGGGCATGGAGTACGCCGATGTAAACTGCTTTACGGTGCAGTTCCATCCTGAGGCCTGCGGAGGACCTAAGGATACGGAATTTTTATTTGACAGATTCCTTAAGATGATGGGAGGAGAAGGTAATGCCTAAGGATTTGAGTATAAAAAAGGTCCTGATGATAGGTTCGGGCCCGATAGTTATCGGACAGGCTGCCGAGTTTGACTATGCGGGAGCCCAGGCGTGCCGCGTCTTAAGGGATGAGGGCATCAATGTAGTGCTCGTGAATTCCAATCCTGCCACTATCATGACGGATAAGGATCTTGCAGATGAGATATATCTGGAGCCGTTAAATGCTGAAACGGTGGAGCGTATCATAGCAAAGGAAAAGCCTGACGGACTCTTGGCAGGACTTGGAGGCCAGACAGGTCTTACCATAGCCATGCAGCTTAAAAAGGCCGGAGTCCTGGATAAGTATAACGTAAGGCTCCTGGGCTCACCGGTGGAGGCCATAGATAAGGCGGAGGACAGAGAGCTGTTCAAGGAGACCATGGAGTCTATAGGACAGCCTGTGGTGCCTTCGGAGATAGCGAATACCATAGAGGAAGCGCTCTCGGTAGCGGCAAAGATCGGCTATCCGGTAATAGTAAGGCCGGCCTTCACACTTGGCGGAAGCGGCGGTGGAATAGCGGCCGACGCCGAGGAACTTAAAGTCATAGCAAAGAGCGGACTTGACATGTCCCCTATCACTCAGATCCTTGTTGAAAGATGCATATCCGGATGGAAGGAGATCGAGTTCGAGACCATGAGGGATTCCCTCGGCAACGTCATAGCGGTCTGCTCCATGGAAAACTTTGATCCGGTGGGAGTACATACCGGAGATTCCATAGTCGTTGCTCCGGCACTGACTCTTTCCGACAAGGAATATCAGATGTTAAGGAGCGCGGCCCTCGACATGATCACTGCCCTCGGCATAGTGGGAGGCTGTAACTGTCAGTTTGCCCTTAACCCGGACAGCTTCGAGTACGCCGTAATAGAGGTCAACCCTCGAGTATCCCGTTCTTCGGCCCTTGCAAGTAAGGCTACGGGATATCCTATCGCAAAGATAACCACCAAGATAGCTCTTGGCTATACTCTTGATGAGATACAAAATGACATAACAAAGAAGACCTGCGCCTGCTTCGAGCCTACTCTCGATTATGTGGTAGTCAAGTTCCCTAAGTGGCCGTTCGATAAGTTTGCAGGCTCTTCAAGGACCATAGGCACTCAGATGAAGGCCACCGGCGAGGTCATGGCCATAGCCAACAGCTTTGAGATGGCCCTCATGAAGGCGGTGCGCGGAGCCGAGATCGGCGCGGACACCTTAAACCTTCCGCCGCTTTCGGATAAGCCGGTGATGGAGAGAGTTGCAGAGCAGAACGACAGAAGGCTGTTCTCCATATTTGAGGCAATCAAGGCCGGACATTCCTTAGAGGAGATCCATGAGGTCACGAAGATCGATATGTGGTTCCTTCACAAGGTAAAGAACCTTGCGGATTATGAACAGCACATAGCCTCTCTTGGACAGGACACACTGCCGGCTGCGGATTATGAGAGGGGAAAGAAGCTGGGCTATACCGACGCCGCCATTTCAAGGATCAGCGGCGTTGCCATGGACAAGCTTCCGGGATGGAAGTTCAGCTATAAGATGGTAGATACCTGCGGCGCGGAGTTTGACGCTGAAACGCCGTATTTCTACTCGACCTGTGATGAGACCTGCGAGTCAAGGACCTTCGAGAGAAGCGGCAAAGACGTCATCATCGTCCTTGGATCTGGCCCTATACGCATAGGACAGGGTATAGAGTTCGATTACTCCTCCGTACACTGCGTATGGACGCTCCGTAAGATGGGCTACGACGTGGTCATCATAAATAACAACCCTGAGACTGTATCCACGGACTATGATACGGCGGACAGGCTGTATTTTGAGGCCCTTACACCTGAGGATGTCATGAACATCATAGAGGTGGAAAAACCGGTGGGCGTTGTTGTGGCCTTCGGCGGACAGACTGCCATCAAGCTTACCAATTACCTTGATTCACATGGAATAAGGATCCTCGGTACTTCTGCAGAAGGCATAGACGTGGCCGAGGACAGGGCGAAGTTTGACGCCCTCCTTGAGCAGTTCGGCATTTCAAGGCCTAAGGGATTTGGAGTAAGGACCGTTGAGGAAGCGGTGAAGGCTGCGGATACCCTGGGATATCCGGTCCTCTTGCGTCCGAGCTATGTCATAGGCGGACAGAACATGACCATATCCCATGACGATGAGCATACCATCAAGTACATGAATACCATACTTGCCGGTGGAATAGATAACCCTGTGCTGGTGGATAAATACATGGAGGGTCCGGAGCTTGAGGTCGACGTTATTTCCGACGGAGAGGACGTTCTCATACCGGGAATAATGGAGCATATAGAGAGGGCCGGAGTACATTCCGGAGACTCCATCGCGGTCTATCCTCCATATAATCTTACGGACAAGTTCCTTAAGATCATATGCGACAGCTCTGAAAAGCTTGCCCTTGCCCTTGGAACCAAGGGACTTGTAAACATACAGTACCTTATCTACCATGATAAGCTCTATGTAATAGAGGTTAACCCGAGGGCTTCCCGTACGATCCCTTACATAAGCAAGGTGACGAACGTGCCTATGGTGGATCTTGCCACAAGGGTAATGCTCGGAGCCAAATTAAAGGATCTGGGATACGGCACCGGACTTTATAAGACCCCGCCTTACAGCGCGGTAAAGGTACCGGTATTCTCCTTTGAAAAGCTTAACGATGCAAACTCCATACTCGGACCTGAGATGAAGTCCACCGGAGAGGTGCTTGGTATAGGCAAGACTCTTGTAGAGGCGCTCTATAAGGGCCTTACGGCTGCTGGATTTACAGTACCGTCTTCGGAAACCGAGGACATGCCGGCAGTATTTATATCAGTTCACGACAAGGACTACGACGAGGTACTGTCTCTTGCCAAGAGGTTCTATGATCTGAGGATGCAGCTTATCGCCACATCCGGCACGGCCGAGGCCATCGGCAGGATGGGCTATCCTGTCATGAGCGTGCAGAATGCCACTGAGAGCTCAGAGATATATGATCTCATGGAAGCAGGCAAGATCGGGTATATAATCTATACCGGAGCTGCTCTTGATGAGACCACTGAGGATTACATCAAGCTTCACAGAAAGGCCATGCAGTTAGGCATACCTTGCCTTACGAGCCTGGATACCGCGGGAGCATTAGCTGAGATCATAGAGAGCCATTATACGATCAACAATACTGAGCTTGTGGATATCAACCACATGCGTTCGGAAAAGAGCAAGGTGCGTTTTACAAAGATGCATTCCTGCGGAAATGACTATATATTCATAGAGAACTTTGACAATGCGATAACCTGCCCTGAGTCGCTGTGCATCAATCTCTGCGCGCCTCACTACGGCATCGGAGCGGACGGCATAGTCCTCATTGAAAAGCCTGACGTAGAGGGCTCGGACGTAAGGATGAGATCCTTTAACAAGGACGGCTCGGAAGGCAAGATGGCCGGAAATAACATCCGCTGCGTCGCAAAGTATATCTATGATAACGGACTTGTGGATAAAGACAGGGATACCGTTAAGATAGACATGGACGGTCATCAGCATACGCTTTCGCTGTTCACAAGGGATGGCAAAGTAAGCTCAGTTACCGTAGACATGGGCAAGGTAAGCTTTATGGCAAAGGACATCCCGGCGGTTTCCAAGGATCCTACGGCAAAGCTTATCAATCAGCCTATTAAGGTTATAGGAGACGAGTTCAATGTCACCTGCCTTACAGTGGGCAACCCGCACTGCGTAATATTCGTAAATGTGCTGGATACTCTGTGGCTGGAAAAGATAGGACCTGAGTTTGAATATCATCCTATGTTCCCTGAGAGGACCAATACCGAGTTCGTAAGGGTAGTAAACCGGGATACGCTTAGAATGAGAGTCTGGGAGCGCGGTAACGGAGAAACTCTTGCCTGCGGAACCGGAGCCTGCGCTGCAGTTGCGGCAGCCGTAGTAAACGGGCTCTGTGACAAGGGAACGGACGTTACGGTAAAGCTGCTTGGAGGCGACCTTGTAGTAAATTACACGGATGAGAGAGTTACTCTTACCGGTTCCGTAACAACGGTATTCGAGGGTGAATTCGAATACTGATACATAAACCTGGGCTGATCATAAAAGCCCATATTCGTTTCTGCCGTATCATAGGGGCGCATGCTCATATGGTACGGCAGTTTTGCAAGATATTCTTTATGAAAATAAAAACATACATGATATGTACTATTTAACAA
>ERZ1034980.1601-NODE-1601-length-13245-cov-16.256179_pt1 | contig 13245 bp, 15 predicted proteins | sample MGYA00520622_ERZ1034980 | MGnify/ENA primary metagenome ERZ1034980 (study PRJEB33766, sample SAMN09781791) | gut metagenome | biome: gut microbiome | host: Homo sapiens | place: Madagascar | study: EMG produced TPA metagenomics assembly of the PRJNA485056 data... | reverse complement strand
ATACCACGTTCTTGTTCTTGTTCCATCCAGTCCATTTGTGAAGCACCTTCGTGTGTTTCACCGATTTTGTGGATTTTACCAGTATAGTAAAGAATACGCTCAGTTGTTGTTGTCTTACCAGCATCGACGTGAGCCATGATACCGATGTTACGAGTTTTTTCAAGTGAAAATTCGCGAGCCATTTGTTTCTCCTATTAATTAATTTTTGTTTACTTCTTATTATAACATTATTTATAAAAAACGGATAGGCAGGACCTACCCGTTCTTACAACTAATGCTTAGTTATGCTGAGAGAAAGTTCCAGCTATTCGTGATAAGTCTCTTAAAGAGATTATTCTTACCAACGGAAGTGTGCAAAGGCACGGTTAGCTTCAGCCATTTTGTGAGTATCTTCACGTTTCTTAACTGATGCACCAGTGTTGTTTGCAGCATCCATGATTTCTTTTGCAAGACGGTCTTTCATAGTGTGTTCACCACGAGCACGTGATGCATTTACCAACCAACGAAGTCCAAGTGTTGTACGACGTTCTGGACGAACTTCAACTGGGACTTGGTAGTTAGAACCACCGACACGGCGTGCACGTACTTCAAGTACAGGCATGATATTTTCCATTGCTGTTTCAAATACTTCAAGAGCATCTGTACCAGTTGCTTCTTTGATAGTGTTGAAAGCATCGTAGACGATTGTTGCAGCTGTACCACGTTTACCGTCAAGCATAACACGGTTGATAAGACGTGTTACAAGTTTTGAATTGTACAATGGATCTGGCAATACTTCGCGTTTAGGCGCTTGATTTTTACGACTCATTCTTTCTTATCCCCCTTCTGATTATCCTTTAGGACGTTTAGCACCGTATTTAGAACGGCTTTGTTTACGGTCAGCTACACCTGCAGTATCAAGTGCACCACGAACGATATGGTAACGTACCCCTGGAAGGTCTTTTACACGTCCACCACGGATAAGCACAACGCTGTGTTCTTGCAAGTTGTGTCCGATACCTGGAATGTAAGCAGTAACTTCGATAAGGTTGCTCAAACGTACACGAGCGAATTTACGAAGGGCTGAGTTAGGTTTTTTAGGTGTCATTGTTCCAACACGAGTAGCAACACCACGTTTTTGTGGAGCTGAAACATTTGTTTGAACTTTTTTGTGACTGTTGTAACCAACGTTAAGCGCTGGTGATTTAGATTTTTCTACTTTAGATTTACGTGGTTTACGTACCAACTGGTTAATTGTAGGCATCTACATTCTCCTGTAAAGTTTTTATTTTTGGTTGATAGGACACTTGGTGACAGCTCCTATCTGTGTGTACTTTTGCAACAATTGTCAGCACGTCTCTGTACACTTTTGAGAGACCAAAAGTAAAAAGTACCGTTAATTATAGTAACATCTTTTAGAGAACCTGTCAATGATTTTTTCTCACTAACAAAAAATACCAGTCTTTTCAGAACGGTATTTTCTAGAATCAATTTAATCAAAAATGTTGCCAACTTCAACAGTGACTTTGTTGTTTTTGACATCAATTTCTGAGACTTTCAATAGTGACTTGTAAGTCATTTTTTCGCGTTGTTCTTGGGCATTTTCAGCAAAGACAGCGACGCCAACTAAGGTGCTATCGAATTCTGTTAAGAGGCTAATCATTCCTGAAATTGTTCCGCCACCTTTTAGGAAGTCATCGACAATAAGAACTCGGCTATTTGGTTTTAGGCTACGTTTTGATAGAAACATTTTTTCAATACGGTCACTTGAACCACTGACATAGTTGACTGAAACGGTAGAACCCTCAGTAATTTTTAAATCACGACGTACGATAACAAATGGGACGTCCAAAATATTCGCGACAGCATTTGCCAAAGGGACACCTTTGGTCGCAACCGTCATAACAGCATCAATCTTTTGGTCTTTAAAGGCATTGGCGATGATACGACCGATATTTTGAAGAGTCTTTGGTGTGCTCAAAATATCTGACAGATAGATATAGCCACCTGGCAAGATGCGGTTGCTTTCTGACAAACTCTGGCGCAAGTCTTCTACGATCGCTCTAGCTTCATCTTCTGAAATACTTGGTGTAAAAATGACTCCGCCACTAGCTCCTGTAACGGTGTCAATTTGTCCGATGCCACTTCCTTCAAAGGCTTTTTTAATGATAGCAATGTCTTCTGAAATTGATGATTTTGCTGCTTCATATTGTGTCGCAAATGTGTTTAAACTTGTCAAAGTATATGGGTTGTTAATCAAATAATTTGAAATGACAACCATACGTTCACTGCGGCGTAATTTCATGACTTTCCCTACTTTCTCCATTCGTTTTTGTCATTATATCATAAAATCCGAAAAAACGAACGATTTTTATTTAAAACGTCCGTTTTATTTTTAATCTAGATCTGGTTTATAAAATGAACGATTGTCCATAGCGAAAATACGGTTAGTCATTTCACCTTGACCAACCCGGCTAAGGGCTGTTGACATCATCATCATATTGGCGTCGATGTTATCAATCATGTGAATGATTTCAGCTTCCATGATACGCGGACGGACTGGGCTTCCGTATTCTAGGAGACCGTGGTGGCTGAGGACAACATGGCGAAGAACGATAACTTCTTCCTTGGTATCGTCAATGTTAAGTTCGCCGAGAACTTTGGTGATTTCTTCATCAATCAGTGCAATGTGACCAATCAGATTTCCTCTGACAGTGTATTCGGTATTTTCTGGTCCTGACAATTCAATAACCTTGGCTAAGTCGTGCAACATAATTCCCGCAAATAGGAGGCTCTTGTTTAGCTCTGGGTAAATGTCCCCGATAGCGTCTGCTAAGCGAACCATGGTTGCGGTATGGTAGGCAAGTCCTGATTCAAAAGCATGGTGATTTGTTTTTGCTGCTGGGTAAGTAAAAAATGCCTTGTCGTATTTGCGATAGAGTGCTCTTACGATACGTTGCCAAGTTGCGTTTTCAATTTTGAACATCATCTGTTCCATGTAATCACGAACGTTTGTGATGTCCACAGGGGATTTTTCTTTGAAATCACTCGGATTATTGGGCTCACCCTCACGTGGATTGCGGAGCGTGATTTGGTTGACTTGAGGCATACCGTTGTAAACTTCACGGCGTCCTTTCATATGAACAACCTTCCCAGCGACAAACTCCTCAACATTAAAAGGCTGTGCATCCCAAAGATTACCAGCAATTTCGCCTGTATCATCTTGGAAGGTAAAGGAAATATAATCTTTACCCGCTCGCGTCCGACGGACTTCAGCGCGTTTGATGAGGTAGAATCCGTCAAAGGATTCATCTTTTTTCATTTGGTTAATTTTCATTACTATCCTCTTCTTCTATTAAAGGAATGTTAAGTAGACTTGAGGTTGCTTGATCTTGGTAATCTTCAACAGTATTCAAGGCTCTAATAATCGCATTCGTGCGTGTGGTCAAGAGACTGTCAAGGCTCTTACTTGCTGTGTTTAATTGTTTCTGAGCCTTGGTCAACATGCCTCCAAATTTGCCAAATTCAACTTTGACATTGCCAAGTATCTTACTAATATCATTCGCATTTTTTTGGATGTTTAAAGTCTTGAAACCAACAGACAAGGAATTAAGTAGAGCTGATAGGGTTGATGGCCCTGCGACAACGATATTTTCATCCCTGCGCAAGCTATCAAAGAAAGCAGCATTACGAACCACCTCTGAATAAAGCCCCTCCGTTGGTAAAAACATAATCCCAAAATTAGTCGTTTCTGGTGGGTTGAGATACTTGTTATTAATATCCTTAGCAAATTTGCGGATACTTGCTAGAAGCGACTTACGGTAAAGTTCGATTTGGTCCTTATCGCCATTTTCATAGGCATCTTCTAGGCGGTAATAGTCTTCCAATGGGAATTTGGAGTCAATAGGGAGATAGACATAATCACCCTCACTCGTTCCCGGTAACTTGATAGCGTACTCGACACGTTCTGTTGAGCCTTTAATGGTTGAAAATTCTCGTTCGTACTGGCTCTCCGTCATGATGTCTTCAATAATTTGCCCCAGTTGCAATTCCCCCAGAATACCGCGCGTTTTGGTATTGGAGAGAATCTTATTTAGGGTGCCGACATCTTGTGCCACTGTCTTCATTTCACCCAAACCTTGATTGACAGATTCTAGCTGTTTTGAGACGGTTTCAAAAGAAGCTTGCAAGCGAGTTTGGAGGGTCTGCTCTAGCTTTTCTTCTACCGTCTGACGCATTTGGTCTAGGCGTTTTTCATTGGAATCTTGCATGTCCTTGACCGACTGACTAAGACTGGTTGAAATCAATTCCAAACGCTTATCAGAACGGTCACGGCTTTCAGTCAAGTTCTGATGAAGCTCGCCACGAAGCTCATTAAACTGAGCATAAATATCTGTCTGAAGATGGTTGAGCTGATTGGTCAAGGCGATGATTTGGTCCTTGTTTGCCGTATCCAGTTGATAGGAGATTTGGTCGGATAAGTTGTCTGCGTTATCCTCCAAAGTCTGGGCCAAACTAGCTTTTAGCTCTGCTATTTTTGACAAGAGATAAAGGGAAACTAGGAGACTAGCAACCGCGATGATAAGTAATAGAAAGGTCATGTCAACTCCGATCTTTGCTGTAAATGACGATGAGATAGCCCGAGTCCAGTTCAACCTCGATAGGCTGGTCCAAAAACTCATTACTTGAGTAGATTTTCTTTTGGAAAAAATTGACTGCGCTAAGCTCGTAACGAGCACCAAAAATGGTCAAGGGAGCATCCGATTCAGGCATAAAAGAGACATAGGTCATGCCCTTTTGAGGCAAAATCGTCTGGCGTCCAGCAGGGTAATAATGAATGAGATTAAGTGCATCACGCAGAGCAATCTGTCGCATAGAGGGGGCTAAATCAGGGTCTGATGGCAAAAAAACATTAGACATCATATGGTCAATTCGTCCACCAAAGGCACCAAAAATAGTCACTTGTGCATCTGGATGCTCTTGAAAAATAACTTTGAGAGCCAACTCAGTATCTGTATCATCCTTTTCAGGCTTAGCTTGAATGACTTTAGGACAAGAAGCCTTGATTTGGGCTAGTTCTTGGTTCGAAACGGAATCAAAATCTCCCACCGCCATATCTAAAGGAAGCCCATTTTTTAGTAAAAATAGGCTTCCACGGTCAATACCGATAAAGTAGTCAAAATTTGTCTCATAATAGGAGAGGTCTCCGCCTGCGAAGAGGGCAATCTTAGTCATTGAGGGCTACACGTAAAGTTTGAACTTGAGCTGGAAGGTCACTGGCTTTAAAAAGGTATGACCCTGCCACAAAGACATTAGCGCCAGCTTGTGCAGCTGCTTTAATGGTTGTATTGTCAATACCGCCGTCAACTTCGATATCAAAATCATAGCCAGCTTCTTGACGCATTTTAGTAACTGCTTCAACCTTAGCCATCATTTCTGGGATGAAGGCTTGTCCACCAAAACCAGGGTTAACCGTCATAATCAAAACTTGGTCAACCAAATTGAGGACTGGCACCAATGCTTCAACTGGTGTTCCTGGATTGATAACAACACCAGCTTTCATACCAGCTGCCTTGATTTTTTGAAGGGCGCCGTGGATGTGTTTGGTTGCTTCAACGTGAATGGTCATGATGTCAGCGCCTGCTTGGGCAAAGGCATCAACATAACGTTCAGGCTCAACAACCATCAAATGGCAGTCAAAAACAAGTTTGCTGTGTTTACGCATGCTTGCTACGACATCTGCGCCAAAGCTGATGTTTGGTACAAATTGACCATCCATGATATCGATGTGAACGTACTCAGCGTCGGTTTCTTCGACACGTTTTAGCTCAGTAGCAAAGTTAGCGTAGTCGGCTGCGAGGATTGATGGGGCGATTTTGTGAGTTGACATGAGAGGTACCTACTTTCTTTTAATGACTTTTTTATATGTTTCCCGACGATTTTCAATTTCACTGAGAAATTGAAGGTAGTTATCATAACGGGCTTGCCAGAGGTCACACGTTTTTAGCGCATCTTTGACCGCACAATTGGGTTCGTGAGTGTGCGTACAAGAACGGAACTTGCAAGAGTGGCTGAGGCGGCGAATATCAGGAAAGGCTTCGTTGAGGTCTTCAGCATTGTCAACCTCGTAGTCTAGCGATGAAAACCCTGGCGTATCAGCAATTTTACCATCGTGAACAGTATAGAGACTGACAGCACGCGTCGTATGGCGACCACGTCCTAGGCTGTCTGAAATTTCACCTGTCTCCAGTTGCAGTTCTGGGGCAATTTTGTTGAGGAGGGTTGATTTTCCGACCCCAGTTTGGCCCATAAAGACCGTTACTTTGTCGGCTAATAGCGCTAGCAATTCTTCTAAAGAATAACAAAAATCATAGCCAATCGCTTGATAGTTCTTGCGAATCTCGTCCATCTCCGTAAAATCATCAAGCAAATCCGTTTTGGAAATATAGATAATCGGCTGGATGTCCTTGTGCTCCAAAAGGACCAAAAAGCGGTCCAAGAGGTTGCCGTTAAAGTCTGGCTCCTTGGCTGACATAATGACAACTGCCTGGTCAATATTGACGATTGGCGGACGAACCAGACTGTTTTTGCGCTCAGAAATGGCTAAAATATAGCCTTCTGACTGCTCTTTCGCTGAAAACTCCACCCAATCACCAACATAAGGCGTTTGACCTTTTTTCCTAAAATTCCCACGCGCACGCGTTTGATAAACTTGTCCATCGGCTTCCACATAGTAAAAACCGCTTAGAGACTTGATAATTCGACCTTGCAAATGTGCTCCTATCTTGTTTAGAATAAGCCTATTATACCAAAAAACTGCCCTTCTCACCACGGCAAAGGCGGGGCTTATCAAAAAATTCCTTTGAGAAGTTAGCAGAGCTAATCATCTTTATCATGTAACTTTAGTTGCAGCAGAATGTAATAAATCACTAGGTTAACAACTAAAATCGTTAGACCGATTACCCAGATTGCAATCACATACTGGGGACCCAATAATTCTGCCACAGCTGTTAGAAATAGCAAGCTGAGCAAATAAACGGCTGAATAGGGTTCTAGGGTCATATAAATCATTAAGAGCCTATCACGCCGCCTGTGAATATGCTTCAATAATCGTCTCATGACATCCCTCCCTGTTAGTCTTTTTTGCTAGTATAGCATATTCTGCTAATTTTTAGCGGTAAAAAGTAGGATTCTCAGATATGAAATAGCTTTTCGCTCATATTGACCAAAATCAATCCATCCTGGCTAAATTAAAATCAGCCCACCTTTCGGTGAAACTGATTTTGTTTTATTTTCCAATTAGTAACTTGGCTGGATGTCCTTGTGCTCCAAAAGGACCAAAAAGCGGTCCAAGAGGTTTCCGTTAAAGTCTGGCTCCTTGGCTGACATAATGACAACTGCCTAGTCAATATTGACGATTGGCGGACGAACCAGATTGTTTTTGCGCTCTGAAATGGCTAAAATATAACCTTCTGACTGCTCTTTCGCTGAAAACTCCACCCAATCACCAACGTAGGGCGTCTGATCTTTTTTCCTAAAATTCCCACGCGCACGCGTTTGATAAACTTGTCCATCGGCTTCCACATAGTAAAAATCGGCTAGAGACTTATAATTCGACCTTGCAAATAGACTCCTTTAAACTCATTAGAATAGCCTTATTATATCCAAAAGCCCTAGGCTTCGAAAGCTCTAGGCAGACTTTATATAGAAACTTTATGTCAATTTCAAATACAGACCTTTTCATTTTTTCAAAAAAGAGTATAATAGTTCTTGTTCCGCGGAGGTGGTGGAACGGCAGACACGCATGCTTCAGGCGCATGTGCCCGCGAGGGCGTGAGGGTTCAAATCCCTTTCTCCGCATCGTTTATTTTGGAAAGGTGGCCCAGCTCGGTACGGCACCGGACTCGAAATCCGGCAAGTGGACACTGTTCATGCGCGGGTTCAAATCCCGTCCTTTCCTTAAAAAAATAAGAGTTTGGGAACCTTACGACCCAAGCTCTTTTCATTTATCTGCCTATTTGTGTTTTCCAATGAGCACCAAGGCACTTACAGTCAACTCTGTAACATCAGTCCAATCAATCAACGAGTCATCGACATTAAAAAGTAAAGGCGTCATCTTAATAAAAGCTTGACGTTCTTTTTCTGAACAAGCATTAGTTGCTGTTACTTCTTCTTGCACCACAAGGTCAAAATGCTCTTTAAAATGGTCAATAATTTTCTGGTTTGAATAGTCTTTCTGATTGAGCTGAGCGCTAGCCTTATCTCGCAGTTCCTTGACGTGCTCTGCTGTTGGAATCACCTTGATGATATAACCACGGTCAGACAAAACTCGCTTGAACTCTCCGTAATTTGCCGGTGAGAAGATATCCAAAATAATATCCGCGCAGCCATTTTGCAAAGGAAGCTTAGCCAAATCCGACACGAACCACTTTCCGCGGTGAGTGCTGTCGCTTTTTGCCGCAATCTGAACTGAATCTTTGGAGATATCAAAAGCCAAAATCTCCTTGTCAGTGGTTTGCAAGAGCTGGCGCGAATAGAAACCTTCCCCACAGCCAATATCAAGCAAAGTTTTGGCCTCAGGGTACTGACTGACGGCTTCTTCAACAGCTTTCAGGATGTGGTCGTAAAAACCGTTCTCCAAAATCAACTTGCGATTTTCAAAGGACGCCTTGCTGTAATGGTCGTCAACCTTCTTGCCTCCAAGCAGGTTAACATAACCAAACTTGGACAAGTCGTAGGTGTGATTATTGGCGCACTTAAGGCTGTTGTCAACCTTGTCAAGTGGCTCTTGACAGATGGGACAAGCAAAATAGCTAGCGCTGTTTTCGAAACGTTGGCGTTTGTCGATTGCCATGATTAAATCCCAGCTTTCTTAAGTGCGTCAGCCAATTTGGCAAAGTCTGCAATAGAAAGAGCTTCGCCACGGATGTTTGGTTTAATGTCCGCAATCTCGAGCGCTTTTTCAAGTTTAGCTTTGATTTCCTCTGTTTTACCGAAATGACTGGTCATGTTGTTCCAAATAGTTTTGCGACGGTGAACGAAGGCCATTTTTGATACGCGGAAGAAGAAATCTTCATCTTCAACCTCAACTAAAGGTTGCTCACGGCGGGTCATTTTAAGAATGGCTGAGTCCACATTTGGCGCTGGTACAAAGACCGTGCGAGGCACGATGAAGGCGACTTTCGCCGTCATGTAATACTGCACCGCGATTGACAAGCTACCGTAAGCTTTGGTGTTTGGCTCAGCAGAAATGCGGTCTGCCACTTCTTTTTGCATCATAACGACAAATTCTTGGAAAGGAATTTTGCTCTCAATCAAGTGCATCAAAATCGGCGTTGTGATGTAGTAAGGAAGATTCGCTACCACTTTGATAGGAAGGTCTGGGTTGGCAAATTCCTTGATGCGGGTCTGCAAATCTGACTTGAGGATATCTTCATTGATAACCTTGACATTGTCAAAATCGCGAAGCGTATCAGCAAGAATAGGAATGAGGCGGTCGTCAATCTCAAAAGCCACGACTTCAGCCGCATTTTCCGCCAAAAATTCTGTCAAAGCCCCAATACCAGGACCAATCTCGATAACATTAACACCCTTGTCAATCTCAGCTGTGTCCACAATCTTCTGCAAAATGTTTGTGTCGGTCAAAAAGTTCTGACCGAATGATTTCTTAAAAGTAAACCCATGGCGCTCAAGCACCGCGCGGGTCACGCTGTAATCTGCAATTCTCATGTTTGTTCTTTCTATGATGTTTTAATTATTATACCACACTTTTTGATATTCATTTTCATAGGCTTCACCAAGTTTTATCGAATAAATAGGCGTAGGAAAGTGAAGACGGTGGTTCTGAGTTTCTGAAAGGTAGTGGTGCTTATGCAAGTAAGTCCAAAATCTAACGGAAAGGAGGAATATCTTTGTCAACAGCAGAGGCACTACAAGTCATGACAGATTTTGCTAGTCTGATTATCAGCTTGCTTAATCTCATGATTGTACTCATTCTGTTTAAAAATGACAAAAAATAACCGTCAGAAGCTTTAATCGGTTCCCTGACGGTTAATCTGTTAAAACCGAACCACCTCTTGGCGGTCCTGCATAGGCGTTGAGTTCTAGCTCAACGCTTTTTTCTATTATCATTCTATGATACAAGCAAAAAAATGTCAACTGAGGACTGCTTTCAATCACTACCACTCACTCAGGCGATTAGTCACACTCAATTTACGCATAGTAGCGCTGATGCCTAGTTTCTTTTCCAGAAAATTGGTGTTGAGCCGCTTTTTCTTGGCATCACGCGGTAAATACAGATAGAGACATTGGTTACCAATGCAAAATGCTTCGTCACCAAAGTCCGTTTGAACTAGTTTTTTCAAAATACCATCATCCAAGTAATCGTTAGTGAAGACCAAGTGCACTCTGGAGTCATCATAACCATCACCAAATGGATTTTCCTGCGCAGCCATTTTCAACTGCTCAGGTCTTTTGATAATGACAGACAAATCCGCACCGATTTTCTCTAAAATAGTGTCGTGCACCATCTTTCGGATAGCTTGGTCAGACAAAACCGTTTCTAAAATGACGTTCCCACTTTGAATATAAGTTTCAACATTTTTAAAACCCGCCTCAGTCAATATCTCAGCAAGATAGGACATCTTAGGAATACGATTTTGACCAGTTGGCGTTACACCTCGGAGAAGAATAATCTTTTTAGGCATCATATCTCCCCATCACATCTTCCAACTCCGCCAAACTCACCCCAAACAATTCCAAGCGTTTAAGTAGCTGCTTCCCATTACAGTACCCAATGCGGAGTTCTTCTCCCAAATACTCCCGACGTTTACGGCTATCAGCTCCCATAAGCAAGCCAAAACGTACTAAGTCAGCTCTGCTAATGTCAAAATCATTCTGGTCGTCGTAGTGTCCCATGACACCACTAAGTGCTTTTTGCAGGTCTTCAAAGTTTGCATGCTCAACACCAAGTGAACGGCCTTTGGTTTTTGATTTTGGCACAGCTTCATCTCTGTTGAGGAAGGCGTGTTTAGCAGTCGGAACAGCCTGCATGATAATTTTGCGGATGCGTTCGCCGTTGTAGTCTGGGTCGGTGAAAACAATAACGCCACGCAGGTCGTTAAGTTTTTCGATACGTTCTAGGTCTTCGTCTGTGATAGCAGAACCTCGTGTTTCGTAGGTATCCACATCATAAAAACGACGCAAATTTGCAGTGTCGTCTTTTCCTTCAACAACGACAACTTCTTGAATTTTAATTTTATTTTCCATAGTTTTTCTTTGCGAATACCTTAGGTGGTTAGGGACGTCAGCGACCGCCTTCGGCGTTTCATGACTAAACATAGAGCCCAAAGTCTCTATGTTTCCCAGTAAGATGACCAAAGTGGTCATCTTACTAAAACCACTGCGGTATCCGCCATTAGTGGCGACCTTCGGTCTCTCTTCCTCATCTTAATCTTCTAATCCAAAAATCCTCATAGCATTTTGATAAGTAGCGTCAGCTACTTCCTCCACTGTCAGGCCGCGCAGCTCTGCGATTTTATCAACGACATAGCGGGTGTAGGCGGTTTTGTTTTCGCGACCGCGTTTTGGTACGGGCGCAAGGTATGGGGCGTCAGTTTCGACGAGAATTTTGTCTAGGGGCAAATGCTGCGCTGCTTCTTGGACGTCAAGGGCTTTTTTGAAGGTCACAACACCGGAGAAAGAAATCATCATGCCCAGGTCAACGAATTTCTGTGCGTCAGCCAGACTTCCGGAGAAGGAATGCATGATGCCACCTCGTGGTCCAACACCAGCTTCTTTGATGACTTGGTAGGTATCGTCAAGAGCTTCACGGGTGTGGACAACAAAAGGCAGGTCATGGTCTTTAGACAGTTGAATTTGACGTCTGAAGACTTCAAATTGCACTTCTTTGGGGTCTTCCATCCAGTGGTAGTCTAGTCCGATTTCACCGAGGGCGATAACTTTTGGATTTGACAGGTTCTTGACAATCATGTCTTCGATGTCTTGGTTATAAGAGCCAGCCTCTGTCGGATGCCAGCCGATAGTAGAGTAGAGCTCTGGGAACTGAGCAGACAGTTTTAGGCTTTGCTCTATTGTCGGCTGGTCAAAGCCGACGATATTCATCTTAGTCACGCCAAGCTCACGCGCTAAGTCAATCTCTTCCTGCTCTTTGCCTTCAAAATTCTCCACATTGAGGTGGGTGTGTGTATCAAAAATTTGTAACATTTTTTCCGTAACTTTCTAATTTTTCCTAACTATTATACCATATTCAAAGCGGTTGACAGCGACTCTTATGATAAGAAAGCCCTAATCTTCCTGCTACTCTGTCGCCACTTGCTTGGCCTTACGTTTTTTTCAGGCTTCTCTACGGCGAAGGTAGTCAATAGAGGACTGGCGTTGCCGATTGAGAGCATCAAATAGCTTGCCGTAGTTAGAGTCTGGTCTGTGGTCAGCGCGCAGGCAGACATAATCACAAAAATCATGGTGGCTCTCACAAATGTCACGGCGGACTTCTGGCAGATTGATTTTGATTAACTCCTCCTTGTCCTCGTAACGCTGACTATATAGGTCATCAAACCTGTTTTGAGCAAGCTCCAATTGCGCTACAAAATCTGTTAACCCCAAGGTCTCTAAGGCTTCTTCCAAAGTGGGCTGGTGCAGACGTGCCACAAGCAATTGCAACTTACCCGTCTTTTTGAAATAGCCGATATTAGTCACCAAACGCAAAGGTTGGACTTCATCATGTAGGCGCTGGTAGGCTTTCTGCTCCTCAGCACTCCTACTTGACTGATAAAGCTTGATTCCCGCCCGCAAACGACGAAATGCTAGGTCACGTTCCTCATCTGCCTGCGCAAGAAGAGGCATCACCGACAGTTTTCGACCTTGGTCATTCTTTTGGGAAAATAGCAGAGCCTTAGACAAGATGTTTTCAGCCTGAAAAGCCAAAAAATCATCCTCAACTCAGTTCATTTCATGCTTCCGTAAGGCATCTTCAAGCCTACTCAGGAAAGCAAGGAAATCTTTTTGCCGTAAATTTGATAATTTGAGGTAATCCAATTTCTTTTTAACCACACTAGCCTCCATTTCTCTATCAGTTTTTAAAATTCAATAAAATATCAACATAATTTTATATCAATTATCAATAAAATAGGTAATTGATTACTTAAAATCATATCATACCTTCAATCATAAGAGCAATAGTTTCAGATTTTTTGATTAAGCATATCGATATATAAATCCAATCTGATATGTAAACTTCATCACTGA
>ERZ1034980.1599-NODE-1599-length-13253-cov-9.743370_pt1 | contig 13253 bp, 21 predicted proteins | sample MGYA00520622_ERZ1034980 | MGnify/ENA primary metagenome ERZ1034980 (study PRJEB33766, sample SAMN09781791) | gut metagenome | biome: gut microbiome | host: Homo sapiens | place: Madagascar | study: EMG produced TPA metagenomics assembly of the PRJNA485056 data... | reverse complement strand
CATTTATATAAAATAAAAACTTACGAGCAATTAAGTCCGTAAGTTGATTTCAAATGGAGCGATTACGGAGCAGGTATGCGAAAAAATATAAGCACAATGTAATTGCTCTTTTTATATAATTCGATTTATTGATATTAATGTAACATATATTTCATATTTTTGCAATAGTGAAAAGTAATATATTAAATTTTTCAATTATAATAATAGTATTGTCATTTTTCTGTATTTAACTACAATAGAATTCTGAATATTTTGACTTTTTTATGTAAATATTGTATAATAATAGTGATGTAACATTGCATTACTCCGTTGCATCATCAGTTATAAACAATATAAAAGGGGCAACTGCTCCAAGGAGGAAAAATATGGACAAAAAATATTGGAACAATGTGTTTAAAGCACGGAAGGAAATTTACGACATGATGATGGAACTTGGTGTTTCCAGCGTAAGAGATACGGGCTCCGTCAATCCTTTCTACAACCAAATTACTGACAATGGTGGTATTGGTCTTGAATTTTACTACGGTAGTCCTGCAAAATTGTATACTCCTTTGGGATACATTAGAATTACTTGCAATTTTACCTGTGGTGGAAACGAAAATGATATTGTTGAAAGGCTAATAGCTGATTACGGTGCAGTATTAATTGAAGAGGAAAAAACATCTTCTATGGGGTTATTTGGACCTATCTATTCTATTACCAAATTGCCATGGACAAGTGAACAACTTCCTGTGTTTGAGTACAGAAAAAAAGAAGATTATATCAACTATGACGAAGCAAAAAAGCTTTATAAAGAAGTCGTAGAAGAATAATTGGAAAGTCCATTAAAAGCTAAAATCCAACTCTTTTTTTATAAATTAGAGTTGGATTTTAGTTTTTAATGCATACTTTTTATATAATTACTTTGCTGAATAATCTTTATCACTTCTGGTAACTCTTCTAGACCACTTTTCTTTCCCATATGACCTATTCCAGAAATAAATATTGGCTTAGAATTAATCGCTAAACTATATTCTTTCAATATTTTAAATGGTACTATATGGTCATTATCACTATATATTGAATATTTTTCATTTATTAGATTTATAATTTTAATTTTTTCTTCAGTTTCAATGGTCAAAGGTTCGATAACTTTATTTAAAACATCTTTACCTTCAACATAAAAAGATTTTGCAAATCCAGCCAAACTTATATAAAGACCTATCTTGAGATTATTTTTGCAAATATATTTTATAAACATTGGATTTCCCAGTGAATGAGCAATCACAATTAAATCTTCATTAATTATTTCTTGATACATATCAATTACTTTAAAATATGCATTTAAATTTATTTTTTCTCTAATAGGAAACTCTGGAATTATAACATTATATCCTTGTGTTTCTAATTCTTTTTTAAAATAATAAAAGATTTTTGGTATTCCATTAAATCCATGAATTAACAATATATTTTTTCCCTTATTCATTTTAGTGCCTCATTTTCTATCTTTTTGATTTTATTATACAAATTATTGAAGTTTTATGCAATAATTGGTTCTAGATTTTACTTTGTTAAATAAATATAATGCAACTTGATTTTGTTCTTCCTTTGTCATTTCCATAATTTTAGCCATTGCAAACATTATAAGACGATATTTAGCAAAATTTATTGAAATAGTTCTATATTCTTCATCAATTTCTTTTAATAAACTATCAAAATATTTATACATTTCAGGTTTATCATATTTTAGATTAGTACAGCTACTATCACTCATACATATTGCAAGTCTTAGTCTATTTGTTAAATCCATCTCATTTATCATATATATTAAATACTTAACTTTATCATTTTTCTTTCTATCTTTTAAATTAGGTATTTTATCTAATGTTTTTACTTTTCTTCTAACATTATTTGCTATCTCGTTATCGTTGTCATCAAAAAATGCCATTTTTATATAAATCATCACTAACATATTTATAATGTTCATCTTTATCAAATCCAATTTTGTTTTGAAAGTGTTTAATTAAATTACGCCAAAATCCTTTGAATTTATTAACTTCATCTCTCAATTTTTCCTTTTCAGTTCGTAATTTGCCAATAATCTTATCTTTAGAAGATAATTCACTTTTTAAATTGTCTATTTCATTATCTTTTAGTTCTAACTTATATTTAAGTGAACGATTTTCTTTTTCTATTTCAAAAGCAGAATGTTCAAATTCATTAATCGCTATATTTAGGTCATTTACACTTCTAACGGTTTTATTGGTATCTTTTACATCTTTAGTAAATTTTTTTATTTTTTGGACATCCTCGCTTGAAATAACCATATTGTTTTTATTTATCAGAGTAGGCTTTAAGTTGTCTAATATTTCATTTATGTTTGCACTATCAGTATCTAGCTTTTTAGTTTGTTTATTTGCTTTTTCAAGTTTTTGTTCTTTCTGTTCCAATTGTTTCTTGATTTTTCTATAACTTCTCATTTCATTAACATTTATATCTTGATTTCTACCTTTTTGCTTTTCTTTTAGCCTAGTATCAACTTCATAGAATTTATTATATGACTTAATACAAGTATTTCTCATTTTATCCTGTATTTCAGTTAGTGATGTTTTGGTAAATACTTTTGATTTTCCAACTTGCTTTTTCATTCCTCTTTTGCAATTTTCAATTACTGGAACACCAACAACGTGCATGTGAGGAGAGTTTTCGTCAAAATGTATCGTAGCATTTGCTATTTTAAAAGTGGGGACAATTTGGATTAAATCTTTGATTTGTTCATTATATACATCAATCATTTTTAGTCTATATTCTTTATCTTTATCATTCCAAAAGTCCATATCTCCAAGTTCTATTATAATTTCACAAGATATATCGTTCTGTGAATCGCATACTTTTTTGAAATAATCTTTGATTTTTCTATCTTCACGAGTTTGCTTGTTGTTATATTCCAATCTAGCTTCTTCAAATTCATCTAAATATACTTGCTTAACATCATTTACAATATCATTTGTTCCATAAATCGTTCTAATTAACTCTCTTTGATTATCATAATCTCTTAAGTTGTGTTTATTTACATCAGACAGGTCTTTTGCATTTTGAATTGCATTATTTGATAGAGAAGTAGTACCAGATATATTTTCTTTTGCAACTTTCTTTGCTAATTTACTTTTGTTTTTATCACTACCTAAGTGAAAAGAATATGCTAATTCTTGCTCCATAAAAGCACCTCCTTTGAAATTTCTTCGAAGCAGAGGACTTTGGCTTTGCCATAAGTCCTAACCCCCTATGAGTTATGACGTACCATCATAACTCGTGGGCTCTGCGAGGCAATAAATTTTCTCTCACAGAGATAAAATTTATTCAAATTAACTATCACCACTTTCATTTTTACTTTGTAAAAACAAAACGTGCCACGTTAATTTAATTGTTGCAGAGAAAATATCATAAGCATTCTTGCAACAATTATTTATGATTTTTCTTCGAAGTACTATGGGTAACAACTCCCAAGCGTAACTTTCCTTCTGGTCTTGCCATATAGTTTTTAAACTCTTTCATTGCTACAAGTCTTATAACTTTTTGATTTTTCTTTAATTTAAACTCAATAGATCTGCTCCTGATTTTTGCAACTTGAGTTTTAGTATCATAATTTTCATCAATCTTATCATCGTGAAAATAATATTCTCCTAAATCCATATAATTTATATCTAATTCTTTTTTCAAAGTGCTTAAATAATCTTCTAATTGATTTTTGTTCATATTTACACTAATTTTAACATCTTCAAGTTTGCCATCTCGTTCTATCATAGTAGGTACATCAACAATTCCTTTATCATATAGCTTGTCTATCTGTTCAATAAAGCTACTTCTAAAGTTTATTTTATCTATTTCAAAACTTCCGTTTTTGTTTTTCTTTAATGTTGCAGTATCAATAAATTTTGATATAAAGCTTTTTTTTTCATCTTTACTTTTCATAGTCCAAAGTTTTAATAACACATCTTTATACATTTCGTGTTCAGTTAGTTTTTCTCTTTCTATATCTCTTTGAGCCATTAGATGTTGAAGATTATAAGTTTCTTTATCAAAATCTAGTGCATCAATTCTTTTATTTTCAAGTATAGATAACTTTTCTTCGATTAGTTTATAGTCCTCTGAAAAATCTTCCATTTCAAGAATACCATTCATATACGCTTTTTTTAGTCTGTCTTTCTGTTGTTGTAATTTTTTTATTTTTTCGTCAATTTTCTAACTTTCATCATCCTTCTTTTCAGCAAGTATAGGGTAGAAGTATTTTTTTACATGAAAATCATATTCTACTAAGTCTAAAATATAATCTATTAAACAATTTTCTATTTCATCTTCGTTATAATACAACTTACAAGTATCGCAGAAATAATACATATATTTAGATTTCTTTCCACCAGTTCCTTTACATGTCATTATTTGACCACAAGTAGGACACAGTAGTTTTTGAAAGAATATATAAACTCTATTTCTACAATATGCTCTTTGATTTGTTTCTTTTTGTTTTTGAACTTCTTCCCACATAGCTCTTGTTATAATAGGAGGTACAACATCCATAAATAGTTCTGTTTCTCTATCATTATCATATTTGTATCTTTCATAATCGCCCATATATATTTTATTATTTATAATCCTGTTAATAGAGGAATCAATCCAACGCTTTACTTCTGGATATAAAACTTTTTCTTTGTTTAAAATGTTGGCAATTGTTTGATAACTTTTACCTTCTAAATACATTTCAAATATTCTAACAACTACATCTTTAGTAGTATTATCAATTTTCAATGTTTTATCTTTATTTCTATAATAACCAAGAGGACATTTTCCAGGAATATGACCTGCTTTAATTGCACCATTTAAACCGAATTTTGTTCTTTCTGAGACAATTTCAATTTCTAGCTGAGAAAGAACTGTTAACATTCTAACAAAGAAACGACCATTTGCAGTTGAGGTATTTACATCATCTCTATCACATATCAAATAGCAATGATATTTTTCAAGAGTACTAATTAAAACCTCTAAATCACGAACAGACCTTGTAACTCTGTCTAATTTATAAGCTACAATATAGTTAATTAACCCGTTTTTCATATCTTCTAGCATTGTTTGAAATGCTGGTCTATTCTTCATATCTTTAGCAGAAATTCCTGCATCTTTATAAACTTTAAATATCTCAAATCCTTTGTATTTGCATAATTGTCTTAATTTTTCTTCCTGTTCTCCTAAACTAAATCCTTCACGTGCCTGATCCTCGGTACTTACTCTAATATAAATACCTGCAATTTTTTTTTCTTCTGAAAATGGATTGTCTAAATTCTCCATCTGAAACTTCCCTAAAAAAACATAAAAGTGCTAGAAAGCCTTTGCTAACTAACACTTAAAATTTATCATATTATTTACTTGCTGATAAAAAGAAAACTTCTAGTATTAGTTACCACTGATAAAATCTCTTAATTTTGAGAGTGGGTATTTATTAGCTAAATTACCTATGTAAAAAAATTCATGTTCATTAAAGAATAAATACAATTTACCTTTAATGACTACACTATGTGGCTCTACATAAGCAATATTAGTTTTTTCAACCATTCTCAAATTACCATTCTTTATCTTTGGTTCACAATTACTAAAAGTGCAAGCCCATTCAATCTTAGAACGTAATTCTTTTTCTATTGCTATTTCTCTTTTAACTGTAGATATCATATCACAAAAACCTCCTTTTTTCAATGTTTTGAGGCCATTATTTACTTTTATTTCCCAAAAGCCAAAAATAAGCCGACTAAATCGACTTATATATGTGAAATGATATTCACTTTTTTGTTTTCTTTAAACTCACTTGTTGCAATACTTTCAAGTAGTTCGACGAAAACGCATTATGGAGCGGGTAGCGGGAATCGAACCCGCGCTATCAGGTCGGAAGGAGTATTTTAATGGTTTTGTACGAGCTTATAAAATAGGACTTTTACTTAGAATATCAACGAAAACTCAATATTTATATTAATACATTTGTTTGCATAAAATTACAATGTTTTGAATATAAATTACGCCAAAATTACGCCAATTTTTTTTTTATTGTAATAATCCTTCTAAAACTTTACTTGCTTTTTTATCTTCTTCTGGAATTTGGTCTAAATAATAGTTAGTAGCAGTAGAAGGGAGATGTCCTAATCTTTTAGCTACATCTACAATATCTAAACCTCTGTTAACTAATATACTTTCATTCAGAGCCCTTAAATCTTTTAAATTTATTGCTCTTAAATTATTATCTGCTAAAAATAATTTAAATTTATTTGTATATGTGTTTGGATGCATATTAAATAATTTTGTATTTAAATCTGTACTTTTTAGATATTTGTAATATTCTTTTACTTTTTCTATATAGGACCTTGGAACATACATTAATCTATTTTTATTATTTTTTATCTCTTTTGTTTCGGTTCCACCATTTATAGAAACATAATTTTTATTTAAATCAACAGTACAACGATAAAAATTGAAATCTGCAAATGTTAAAGCTAATATTTCACCGCGACGTCCACCAATTACAAAAGATGAATATATTGCTAATTGTAGTTCTTTGTCTTCTAAGTTCTCTAATGCAGTTAAGAACTGATTTACTTCATCATAACTATACAATATAACTTTCTTTTTTTGTTTATTGAAGTTTTTTGGAATACTTATATTAGTAGCAACATTATTTTGTAAATAATCCCATTCAATTGCTTTTGTTAGAATGGATGAGATTAGTTTTATATAGTTGTTTATTGTTTTAGACGATAAATCATATTCCTCATATAGCTTATTGGCAAATTCTTGAATATGAATCCTTTTTAATTTAGATAATTTGTACATTCCAATTTCCTGTAAGATATATTTATTCAATTGGCTCTTATAATTTTTTACAGTGGTTTTGGATAAATTGCTATTTGCGTACTTATCAAGAAACATTTGAGCCATTTCAACAAATGTTAAATTAGAATCTTTTGAATAACTACCTTTTTCAACTTCTGCGACAAATAAAGCTAGTTTTCTATTAGCTTCACTGGCTGAATTAGCTTTAATTGTACAACTATATCTTTCGTTATCATACATATATTCAAGTCTCCAAGAATTTTTTCCTCTTTTTCTTTTCGTTCCAGCCATAATAACTCCTTTCTACTAAATAAAAATAAGTACAGCTATATTTGTACTTATTATCTGTATTATTTATTCATTTCAAATTTTCCTATATATTTTCCAAGAATTTTAATATCTGTATCTTTATTATAAACTTGTGTAGTAAATAATGGGTCATCGGAAATTGGCTCTAATATAACCAGTTCTCCCTGTTTTGTAAACTTTTTTAATGTAGCCTCAAACCCATTTACAAGTACCGCTGCAATTTCTCCATTTTCTACAACGTTTTGTTTTCTTATTAAAGCATATGCACCATTTTGTATAACTTTATTCATGCTTTCACCGTTTACCTTTAAGAAAAAACATTCTTCTGGATTAACAATATCCATTAAATTGGGATCGATTGGTACGTATCCTTCTAGACATTCTTCTGCCCAATTTGGTATCCCTGCACTTATTTTTCCATAGACAGGGCACATATAAAATTTTTTTATTACTTTAGTATATTCCTGCTTAGTAGTGAGTAATTCATCTATAGTGGTATTTTTTTCTATTAACTCATCAGCTTCGTTTTTTAGATTATTTGCAAGTTTTGATTTTTCTGTAGCATCATTTTTTAATTTAAATAGCATATCTTGTAAGAATTTTAATACATTATAAGATATTTCAAGTGGCAAAGTTGACAAGAAATTATCTAAAGCTTTTTGATACTCAGGAGAAGAAAAATTCATATTGATAATATCTTGAAGCTTAGAAAGTTGTTGCTTATTTAGTCCAATAGATAGCAAATAATCTGATTTTTCAAAGAGATATTCAGTCCTTTGCTTTATCTGGTCACTGTCAAAATCTAAAAAAATATCTATGTATCCGCAAACTTCCATTAATTGAGCATATGATATTATTCCGTTAGAGCTATTAGAAATTTTTTCTAGGATTTTAGGCGTAGGAGGACTATTTAACTTCATATTAATATATTTTGAAAGATATGTTCTATTAACGCCAGATTTCTCGGAAAATTCAGTCATTGAACTGTAAGAATTTGATATTTTTTGTAATATTTCTGAAAATAATTTTGAATCAAACATAAAAACTCCTTTCACTATGTGAACTTATTTAACATTATTATATAATAGTATGTGAAAAAAATCAACATAAAATAAAAAAATTCTTACAATCATCGAGAGTCCAGACATATATTGTAAAATTTTTTCACAAAAGTATTGACAAAAAAATTCACAAATGATAATATATGCACGTAAACAAAATTCACAGAAGAAAGAAGGTGATAAAATGATAATAAATATGAAAGCACTTTTTAAGTTGTTGAAAGAAACTTTTAATAATAATCAATCAGAAATGGCACGAGCTTTAGGAGTTCAAAGAACACATTTAAACAAAGTTCTTAGAAACAATGGTAAAGGAGCTGGAACTACTATATGTGGAGCAATATTAAAATATTGCGATAAAAATAATTTAGATGCACATGATTATATTTTTTTTATTTAAAATGTGAAAAAAATTAACAATAAGGATGTTTAATATCAAGCCAAATCTGGCAAAAATTTCAATTTAATATTTTTTTACGAAAGAGAGGAAAGTAAATGAATAAAGAAATAACAATAATCAAAAATGTTAGAGGCTATCAAGATGAAAACGGAGTAGCACAATTAAATCTTGAAGATGTGTCAAGAGGATTAGGATTTACATTCATTGCCACAAGTGGCAACGAAGTAATTAGATGGAATAGAGTAAGAAATTACTTACAAGAATTTAGTTTCGACACAAGTGGCGAAAAAGACAAATTACCAGAATACATACCAGAAAACATATTTTATAAACTATGTTTTAAAGCTAAAAATGAAGTAGCAAGAAAATTTCAAGATATAGTAACAGATGAAGTTTTACCAAGCATCAGAAAAAATGGAATGTATGCAACTGATGAATTATTAAATAATCCTGACTTAGCAATAAAGGTATTTGAACAATTAAAACAGGAGAGAGAAGAAAAGAAAAAATTGCAGCTGGAAAATGCAAAACAAAAGAAAGTATTAGAAGATCAAAAGTCAAAAGTATTATTTGCAAATAGTGTTGAAACAGCAAAAACATCAATTTTAGTTGGAGAGTTAGCAAAAATAATCAAGCAAAATGGTCACGACATAGGACAAAATAGATTTTTTGAATGGTTAAGAAATAACAATTACTTAATTAGTAGAAAAGGAACAGATTACAATATGCCAACACAGAAAGCAATGAAATTAGGCTTATTTGAAATAAAGGAAACAAGCATTACACATGCAGATGGACATATAAGTGTAAATAAAACACCTAAAGTAACAGGAAAAGGACAAGTTTATTTTATAAGTAAATTCTTAAAAAAATGAAAGAAGGGTTTAAATGAAACAATTTCTAACAATGAAACAGATAAAAGATAGATTTCAAGTAAAAGATAACAGAACAATACAAAACTTTATAAAGCAAGGATTGAAATTTATCAAAATTGGAAATGAATATAGATTTGATATTGAAGATATAGAAAGATTTGAAGAAGTGCTAAAAATACAAGAGCAAGAGAAAATAGAAGAAATAAGACCAATAAAACAAAAAAGAAAATTTAAAACAATAAACATTAATCACGAAAAAAGAAAAATAAATTTAACTGAAATGAGAGTTATTTAAAGAAGGTGAGAAATATGAGTTTAGTAGAAATAAAAGAAGTAATAAAAATATTAGCAACAACAACAGTAATCTTAACAATTATGTTTTTTATAGCTTTGTATGCAATAGCAAAAATAACATATAAAAAAGCACATAAAACAAAGAAAGTATATAAGACAAAAAGAAATATGAATGTAATGTTCAACATAGATAGCAAAGACAAGACATTACAAGAAATACAACTAGAAAAATCACAAATGATTAAATTATTAGGAGGTATTTAAAAATGAGTAAAAGAGAAAATGTAATTATTATGTTTAACAAGCTAAAAACAGCAAAGACAACAAGAAATTTACAAGAGGAATTTGAAGAAGTATACAAGGATTTAACGACAACTAGAGAAGAAATAGGACAAGCTGTAGACAAGAGAACAGAAGAAATGCAAGAAGAAATGGCAAATATTTTGGCAAAAGCAATTACATATATGTTAAATGCGCAAGATAAAGAAGCATTAAAGTATCTAATAGATCAATACAAAATAATAATAAAAGACTTGTCTAACAACAACCACGAAGACAGACAAGCCATAATTAAAATACTTATGTAAAGCATTATAAATTTATATTAGCACATTTACATAAGAAAGTCAAATAAAAAAAATTGGAGGAATGAAAATGAGTAATTTAAGTTTATATAACATAACAGATAGATTTGTAGAAATAATGGATAAAGTCCAAGAAGGGGAAATAACAGAAGAGCAATACAACGAATTAGGACAAGAGCTAGCAATAGCATTACAAAATAAAAGTATTGGAATAATTGGATATGTACAAAATGAAGAAGCTTTAATAGATGCCGTAGATGTACAAATAAAAAGATTACAAGATTTAAAGAAACAAAAAACTAATAATTTGGATAAATTTAAACAATATGTAAAAGAGAATATGGAAAAGCTAGGAATAACAAAATTAGAAACAGAAATTGGAAAAATGAGTATTACTAAAAATCCACTTTCTGTAGAAATCCAAAACGAAGATGAAATACCAGCAGATTTTAAACAAGAAGTAGTAACAACAAAAATAGATAAAACTGCTATAAAAAATTATTTTAAGGAAACAGGGGAAATAGTGCCAGGTACAAGAATAATAAGTGATAAGACAAGTTTAAGAATTAAATAAGGAGAAATTATGTTTAGAGATTTAAAAAACGATGAGATTGATGTAAGAATAGCGATGATAAAACAAAATGGATTAAGTTTATTACTATACAAAGATGCAAGAGTAGATCAGAACATTTTAGATGAAACAGTAGGGCAAATGAATTGGCAAAAACATTATAGCAGAGAAAACGCAAATTGCATTGTTTCGATATGGGATAAAGAAAAAAGCCAATGGATTGAAAAAGAAGATACCGGGACAGAAAGCTATACAGAAAAAGAAAAAGGCTTAGCATCTGATAGTTTTAAAAGAGCATGCTTTAATTGGGGAATAGGAAGAGAACTTTATACAGCACCTTTTATATGGATTAAAGCAGAAGATTGCAATATTAAGCAAACAAACGGTAAATACAGTTGTAGTGATAAATTCGTAGTCGAAAAAATAAAAATTGAAGATAAACAAATAACAGGATTAGCAATTGTAAACCTTACAAACAAAAAAAGAGTTTTTATATACAAAAAACAAGGAGGAAATAAAGATGAATAAAATTGAATTAATAGGAAGATTAACAAAAGATGTAGATGTTAGATATACACAAACGACAAATACATTAGTAGCAAATTTTACTTTAGCAGTAAATAGAAGGTTTGCAAAAGAAGGGCAACAACAAGCAGATTTTATAAATATTATAGCTTTTGCAAAAACAGGAGAATTTTGTAAAAAATATTTTAGTAAAGGACAACAAGTTGCAGTAGTAGGAAGAATCCAAACAAGAAATTGGGATGATGACCAAGGGCAAAAACATTATGCAACTGAAATAATTGCAGAAGAGGTTTATTTTGCAGGAGATAAAAAAGGAAGTGCTGAAAGTACAGAACAAACTGAAAATTCAGATTTTGAGACATTTAGTGGAGATGATTTGCCATTCTAAGGAGATGAGAATATGCAAACAACAGGAATAATACTAAAAACAGATACAGACATAAACACTCGAAAATTAAAAATAAGCCTTCTTGTAGATACAAACAACAAAGATATTGTTGAACAACTAAAAAACGAAAATAAACTAACTATTGAGCTAAAAAAGTGGAGACAAAAAAGAAGTTTAGACGCTAATTCTTATTGTTGGGTGCTATGCGACAAAATTGCAAAAGAACTATGTAAAGATGAAACAATTGTAACTAAAGAAGATGTATACAAAGATGCAATATTGCAAATAGGAAGCTTTGAGCCATTTATAGTACAGGAAAAAACATATATGAATTTTAAAAGGATATGGGAAAAACAAGGATTAGGATTTTTAGTACAAGAAGTAAGTAAAAAAGATAAATGTATAAAAGTAAATTGCTACTACGGTAGCTCTACATACAATACAAAAGAGATGAGTTTATTAATAGAAGACCTTATCGAATTGGCAAAAACATTAAATGTAGAAACAAAGTCACAAAGCGAAATAGATAGTTTGTTGAAGGAGTGGGATAAATGATAGTAACAAATTTAAAAAATAGTTTTAATCCAGTACCCAAAAATAAGACAGAAAAGCGGACAGAAGAACACAGAAAATTCGATAAAAAGCGGACAGATAAAAAAGAAAAGCAAGAAGTTAGCAAAACTAGAAAAGAATAGATCTAGCATAATAACAAAAGATTTAGAAAAATGTTATTTATGTAAGGCAAAAAAAGAAGAGCTACACGAAATTTACGAAGGTAAAAATAGGCAACTTAGCATGAAGTATGGATTAGTTATACCAATTTGTAGAAAATGCCATATTTCTGTAACAAATAATAAAACTTTGCAAGAAAAATTACACAAAGTTGGACAAAAAGTATTTAAAAAGCAGTACAAAACAGAAAACTTTGTGCAAATATTTGGAAAAAATTATTTAGATAACTAGAGCTTAGCTCTAGTTGTCAGAAAGGAGCAAAAGAGAATGTGGAAGGATGGATTAGTTTATACAGAAAATTTACAGAATGGGAATGGTATACAGATGCTAATACAATGAGAGTATTTTTACATTTATTATTAAAAGCAAATCATAAAGAAGGTCATTGGCAAGGTAAAATTATACAGAGAGGTCAACTAATAACAGGAAGAAAAACAATCGCAGATGAATTAAAAATATCTGAAAGAAGTGTAAGGACGGCTCTGGATAAGCTAAAAATGACCAACGAAATAACCATCGAATCGACCAACAAATTTTCTATTGTAACCATTGTAAAATATGATATTTACCAAGATAACCAAAAAGAAAACGACCAACAAGATGACCAACAAGATGACCAACGGGCGACCAGCAAGTGACCAACAAACGACCACAAACAATAATAA
>ERZ1034980.1598-NODE-1598-length-13253-cov-30.002197_pt1 | contig 13253 bp, 17 predicted proteins | sample MGYA00520622_ERZ1034980 | MGnify/ENA primary metagenome ERZ1034980 (study PRJEB33766, sample SAMN09781791) | gut metagenome | biome: gut microbiome | host: Homo sapiens | place: Madagascar | study: EMG produced TPA metagenomics assembly of the PRJNA485056 data... | reverse complement strand
AAAAGGAAAGAGAAGATGCCATAAAAATAAATACTTTTATCAGATTAGATAAAAGTAGTGCTTCTGAAATCGATAAACAAATTGAGCAAACTTATTTATCTTTGCAAAATAATATTAAATTTGTCTGTACCAATAAATACTTGATGAATAGTATGCTAGATGAATTAGACTACATTGTTTACGCATCGAAACTATATGGTGGAAAGCATGTTATGGAAGAATTGGATAATCGTTACAAAAATAAATTAATGAGTTAAAAGGAGAATGAAAATGATTAGATTACAAAATAATTATGCAATCACTTCTAACGGCGGTTCATTTTCCCTTGTAACGTTCGTAAAGGGCAAGGATAAAGAAGGGAATGAGATAGACGTACAAAAGCCTATCTCATACCATACAACGCTAGAATCGGCTTTACAGAGCTATTCTAACAATCGTATGGCAGATTTAGTTTCTAATGTAGATTTAGATTTAAAACAAGTTAAACAAGCTATAAATGAGCTTAGAGAGGAGTTAACTATATATGCCTAATTGGTGCAGAGGAACTTTAAGAGTAAGAGGTGCAAAAGAGAATTTAACAAAATTTGTTTTAGAAGGGTTAAGCCCAGTTACATATTTAGGACAAGATGCAGAACAGTTAAAGATAGATGATTGTGGATGTATCGAATGCGAAAGATGTTGGATTAAAGGAACGCGTAGAGGATTTGTTGTTGATTTGTGTGTCTATTTCGATGACTTGAAAGATGAAGAAGAAACCACAATTGCACTTGATACAGAATTTGCATGGTGTATCAGTGCAGAAGAATTATTAAATTCTTGCAAACAATACAACGTAGATATGAGGATACATGCATTTGAACGTGGAATGTGCTTTAACCAAATCATTGAAATTATTGATGGAAAAATCACCAAAGACGAAGAAGTTGAGTTTGATGATTATAATTGGGATTGTATTTGCCCAAACATAGGGGGTTAAAGGCATATGAATAAATATCAAGAAGCATTAAATACAATTTCTGATACTCTTACTTATTATATGGTACGTAAAGATTTGGCTTTATTACCTAGCGACAATGAAATATATGATGCAATGGCTACACTTAGAAAATTTGTTGATAAAGCAGATTCATTTGAGTGGATTCCCGTTTCTGAAAGGCTTCCGGAGGAACATGATAGCATCTTTGCTAAATTGTGTGAAACAGATGTATTGAACGATATGCTTTGGAGAACGCGATCAAAAGAGGTGCTTGTGACTATTGAATATGAAAATGGTGCAAGAACTGTTAAATCATCACATACAACTGATGGCAAATGGTGGATAGAAAAGGGAACTACATTAAGTAAATTTAAAGTTGTTGCTTGGAAGCCATTGCCTAAACCATATAAGGAGAAAGCAAATGAACGATATTAAAATACCTTCAATTGAATTCGTTCAATTGAAAAAAGGAATGACAGACGAAGAATTAAATAATTACATAGCAGAAAATGATGATGATAGTTTTTTAGTTTATCTTAGATACAAATATGACTTTGAAAAAGAATGGACGTATTCGATGGAATGTGCAGCGTGGAATGCTTACGAAGATGCTGTATGTTGGTTAAATGATTGGTATGAAGGACAACAAAATGTTGAGTATTTGGCTATTAGTAAATTAGGAGGAGAAAAAGAATGAGTATAAATGTAGCAATTATTTGTGGACACTTAACTAAAGATGTCGAATTATTAAAAACACAAAAAGGAAATAGCGTAGCAAAGTTTACAGTAGCAGTAAATGGAATTAATGATAATACAGATTTTATTAATTGTGTGGCATGGAATAAATTAGCAGATATTGTGAATATGTATTGCAAGAAAGGTGATTTAGTAACAGTAGAAGGAAGAATCAGTGTTAGAAATTATGAGAATCAACAAGGGCAGAAAGTGTATATAACTGAGGTAGTAGCTAGTAACGTGCAGTTACCACCTAAAAGTGTTTCTAATGGGCAGAATTACAATTCTAATGTAAATACATATCAACAACCAAATCAAGCATATAACAACGCTTACGGCACGCAAAACACATATACGCAACCTAGTTTAACACAACAGATTGCACAACAAGAATATAACGGTGAAAGCGATTTAAATATTGCTTCAGACGATTTACCATTCTAGAGGGGGAATATTAATAAAAATGAATTATGAAGAAAGGATTAAGGAGTTAATTTCTAAAAACAATAAACTAGGAAGGACGAATATTGAGCTTAATCAGATTATAAAAGAAAGAAACGCAACAATTCATAATCAAGCTAAAGAAATTAAGAAATTAAAGAATAAAGTTGGCGAATTAGAAGATAAATTAATGAGGATGTATACTTCATGAGTACGTATGAAGAAGTTAAAAAGCATTTTCTATGCGAATGCCAATCGTACACATATTATGAGCAGAAGATAGCAGAGCTACAAAGAGATGAAGCAATTTATCCATTAAAGGCAGAGCTATTCTTAGCTCATGCAGATTACGCAAGAAGAATGAACTATGTAAAAGACAAATTAAGCCAACTTGATGATACAACTCGAACAATGATTGAGTATAGATATATAAAGGGATTCAGTGCAGAAAAGACATCTAATATTGTAGGTTATGCGCGAGAAGAAATTCCAAGAAAAATAAATAAGAACTTGAAGAAAGTGCTCACAATGTGAGCATTTTTTCATGTAATAATTGTTTTAGCAGGATAGAGCAGTAGTAGCTCACTAGTCTTATTAGCTAGAGGTCGAATGGTGCAAATCCTTCTCCTGCAACCATGATTGCAAAGCCTATCAGTAAGTCCTTCCCAAATTAGATATTAAATACCAACAATGGCATACAATTAGGCTTTGATATATTACCGAGCGTTTGTCTCGGTTCTTTTAATAATAAGGAGGAGAATATGGGTTCAAAAGAATTTCAAGAATTAGCAATGAATGCAGTATTTCAAGTAAACCCAAATATTGCAATCAGTGAAATGTACATTGTGTGGATGGTTAAGGTGCTTCAAAACAATAAAGCATTAATTAGTGCTCAAAGCACAGACAATTACTATGAGGTAACGTATAACGGTGATAAAAAGGAATTATACGTTGATGAATACATCAAGAATACAAATACTTGTCTAAATGTAAATGACGCTCTATGAGTTTAAAAGGAGGGAAAATAATGAATATTGTTGAAAAAAGATTAAATGAGCTAAAACCTTATGAGAATAACCCTAGAATCAATGATGGAGCAGTAAAATTTGTCAAAAATTCTATTGAGGAATTCGGTTTCAAAGTGCCTATTGTTATTGATAAAGATGGAGTGATTGTTGCAGGTCATACACGATATAAAGCTAGTCAAGAATTAGGCTTAGAAACTGTTCCTTGTGTGGTTGCAGATGATTTAACAGATGAGCAAGTAAAAGCGTTTAGAATTGCAGATAATAAGACGGCAGAAAAAGCTTCGTGGGATTTAGACGCATTAAAGACAGAAATGGAAGAGCTAGAAGAAATTGACGGAATCGATATGAGAGATTTTGGATTCGGTGATTTTGAGATTAGTGCATTAACTGAGGATATGGAAGCAGAAGGATACGATAATGAGCTTATGGACGCATTTAGTGAGCATTCAGAAGAAATGCTAAAAAAACAACGTGTAATCATTACATATGAAACAGAGGAAGAACAACTATTCTTAGAGAAACTTTTACAGGTAACTGAATTAAAAGTGTGCTACGACATCAAGGAATTAATGCATGAATAACATCTATTATGCAATAGCTAGTTACCATAGACCAAAATGTAAAACATATCACGCACTAAAAGAATGTGGGATTGAAGATGAAAGAATTGTTATTAGCTTAAATGATTTAAATGATTTCAAACCTTATGTTGAAGCATTAGGGAGTCAAGCTCAAATCATTACTAGGCGTGGAAATAACGTAGCTTCGAATAGAAATAACATTCTAAATTATTTTGAAAATGGGGCAAAAATCATCTTACTAGATGATGACATCAGAGATTTTAGGAAATGGGAAGAAAAGCAAGGAAAGAAATATGGAACGCAGAAAAAAATCACTGAGTTGGATAAGACATTTAATGAGGTATTCTCATTTATGCAAAAGAACAATATTCACTTCATGGGATGTCTACCCACAACCAATAATATGAATATAGCTAGCTATGTTAAGAAAGGTGAAACATATTCATTCAATACACTCGTACAAGGTGGATTGTGTTTTGTTATTAAAAGTGAAGAAATCAAATTTGATGAGAAATTGGATATGTTAGAGGATTATGAATTGAATCTAAGAATGATTAGGCAAGGGTATATCATAGCTAGAGTAAATAACATTGTGCCAAATAAATCTTACATGGGAAAGGAAAAAGGCGGAATGTATGACAGATACCAAAGAGGAGAACAAGAACTATGGCTTAGACGCCTAGTAAAGAAATATCCGGATATGGTAACAAAAAAAGATAGAACAGTATTGTTGAAAAGGAAATGGAGGATATAAGGTGAATAAAATCAGTGAGACATATCAATCACCAAGATGGACAGGAGAAATCGCAGATTGCTCATTACCAGTAACATTTGACACATATTCCAACTGTTCATTTGGATGTGTTTATTGTTTTAGCCAATATCAAAGAGGTATCGGTGCAAGTAAAGAAGCATATCTTCACAAAGATGTAAAATGTATCAATGTCGAGAAATGTAAAAAGATTTTCAGTGGAGAAGATACAAAATCACAATTCTATAAATACATTAAAGATAGACGTCCTATTCAATATGGTGGATTATCAGACCAATTCGACGGATATGAAAAGAAATATGGTAAAACCTATGAAATGCTAAAGTATTTGAAATCTATTAACTATCCTATCTGTTTTAGTACGAAATCGGCATGGGTATTTAACGACCCTAAATATCAAGAATTATTCAAAGGTGCAGACAATTGGAATGTTAAATTCAGTATCATCACACTAGATGAAGAGGACGCAAGAAAAATCGAAGTAGGTGTGCCAAGTCCAAGAAAAAGACTTGAAGCAATGAAAAAATATACTGAACTATCAAAAGGTGGTGCAACTTTAAGATTGCGTCCGTTTATTGTAGGAGTGTCAGATAAAACCTATCTAGATTTAATTAGAGAAGCCAAAAAGGCAGGAGCAACGGCAGTTACTACAGAGTTCTTTTGCTTAGAAATGCGTTCTATTAAACAAGCTAAGGAGCATTATGATGTGATTAGTGAATGCGCAGGATTTGATATTGTAGATTTCTATAGAAAACATTCAAATGGAAGTGGATATTTAAGACTTAACAGAAAAGTAAAGGCTAAATACATTCAAAAGATGAAAGAGCTATGTGATGAATTAGGCATGAGATTCTATGTATCAGACGCACACTTTAAAGAATGCTCGAATAACTGTTGTTGTTGCGCATTAGACAAGAATTGGGATTACTCAAGAGGAAATTTTAGTGGAGCTTTACAAATTGCAAAGAAACATGGAAGAGTACATTGGAAAGATATTGAAAAGGATATGTATTTCTTAGACTTTGAACGTAACAAAGCGATTGGTTTCAATACAAATTCATCAGAAAGCAGAGCAAAATATACAGGAATGACAATGAAAGATTATCTGCATTATTTATGGAATTCACCAAAAGCAGGACAATCACCTTATAAGATTTTTGAAAAGGTTCTAAAGCCTGTAGGATTTGATGAAAATAATGACATCATTTATGAATATGATAATTCAGTAACATTCTTAAAAAGAACAGAGGAGATTACAGAACTTGAAACAGAAGAAGCAAGACACGTCTAGAGAAGAACATTTACGCCAAATGAAAAGCGTTGAAGAAGAATTAGAAAACACGACATCAGAATATAGAAAAAGAGATTTAAGAAAAAGATTACAAAGGCTTAAAAAGCAGTTGAATCAATATGATTGTTATAGGGGGTATTAAAATAGCAGAGAAACACGCAGGAGGACGCCCAAGAATAAAGATTGATTATGAAGCAGTTGAAAAACTTGCTTCTATTGGATGTACTCAAGAAGAAATTGCCGATTTCCTAGGATGTTCGGTAAGAACATTGCTAAGAAATAAAAAGTTTTGTCAGACATATAAAAGAGGTATAAGCCACTCAAAAAGAAGTTTAAGACGTATGCAATTTGATAAGGCTTCAAAAGGGAATACGACTATGCTTATTTGGTTAGGTAAACAAATGCTTGGACAGACCGAAAAGGTTGAGCAAACAATGACACATGAGATTGAGGACTTAACACCTTTGGCAGATTTATTAAAATGATGACTAGAACGATTCCTTGGGGGAAATTTTCAGATAAACATAAGAATTACATTAAGACCGCCCTAAATTACAAACAAAGTGTAGCAGAAGGAGCGGTACGAAGTGGTAAAACGATTGACCACTGCATAATCTTTTCAATGTATTTAGAAACATGTGAAGATAAAATACATTTAGCGAGTGGGTCAAGCTTACCAAATGCGAAATTAAATATAGGTGATTGCAATGGTTTCGGCTTAGAGCATATCTTTCGTGGACGGTGTCGTTGGGGCAAATACAAATCAAACGAAGCGTTATTTGTCCAAACAAAGACAGGCGAAAAGATTGTTATATTTACAGGCGGTGGGAAGTCTGATTCATATAAGAGCATATTAGGTAACTCATATGGAGGATGGATTGCCACCGAAATAAATGAACATTATGATTGTGAGGATTCTAGAACAAGTTTTATCAAGGTAGCGATGGCAAGACAGATTGCAAGTGTACATCCGTTTACATTATGGGATTTAAACCCATCAAACCCCAACGCAGATATTTATAAGAATTACATAGATAAATTTATGGGATTAGATTGGTACAGATATGAGCATTTCAATATCTTTGATAATGCTACAATGAGCCAAGAAAGAATAGAAGAAATCCAAAACAAATACGACATGAATTCAGTATGGTACAAGCGAGATATTTTAGGGGAAAGAATGGTTGCCGAAGGTCTAGTCTTTCCTTATTTTGCTAATGACTGCAAACCTTACCTATTCAAATATCAGAGTCTAAAAGAAAAGATGAAGGAAGAAGGAAAAAGGTTCAGTCATTTAATTATTGGAGTTGACTTTGGAGACAATGGCTCGAAATATTCATGGCACTTAACAGGGTTTACAAATGATTGGGATTATATGTGGGCACTTGATGAAGGAGACATGGAAAAGTCAAACTCAATAGACGCAACAAAGTTTTGCAAAGCGTTTGTAAGGTTCTATAAGCGTTGTGTTGAATGTTACGGATATGTAGAATGGATATTTCCGGACAGTGCTTCTAATACGCTGATAAACACGCTTAGAGCTTATTTCTACGCCGAAGGATTAGACGGTAGTATAATTGCGCCGGTTAAGAAGAATGAGCTAACAGACCGTCCTATAACGGTTGATAGCTTACTTGTTACAGGGAGGTTAAAGATAGAAGAACACTGTAAGAACTTAATAAACGCATTGAGCGAATTGGTTTGGGATGAAAAGGAAGACATTCCAAAAGATGAGAACGTAAACAATATCAATGATGATTGGGATTCGTTCTGCTATACATTTATAACCCATAGTGGATATATAGATTTAAGGAGGTAAGAAATAGAAACATCTAACACACGTAGACCGTGGTTTCAGAACTACCTTAACGAAAGAGGATATTATGTAGATACAAACGCAATTGAGATTATTGAATTGTGCAATAAGTGGTATACAAATACCGAAACAGAATTTCATACGGCATACACCTTGAACAATGAGGAATACACGTTAGACAAGACAGACTTTGCAAAGCGTTTATGCGAGGATGACGCAAACCTTATTGAAATCCTAGATATAAACGCAACAGAGGACAGTGCTACAAATGACATTATTTCAGACATTCTAACAAAGAATAGATTTGATGTAATGTATAGAAAACAAGTTGAGCAAATGTCTGCAAACGGTACTGTAGGAGCTTATGTAACGGTATCAAATGCCGAGATTTATGAAGATGGTACATTCAGTGGGGGAGAAATTAGAATCAACTATTGTGATTCTATGAATATCCTTCCATTAACTGTTATTAATGATGAAATTGTGGAAGTTGCTTTCGTTGGAGTAAATTATGAGAAGTTAAAAAAAGTATATGTGATGGTTATGTTCTTAAAAGGACAAGACGAAAGATATATTGCAGAAACACATTACTTTAAAGATACAGGCGAAGAAATAAAAGAGCGTGCTCAGATTGTTCAATTAGATGTGGTTAAGCCGTTTGCAATTATGAGAAATGCAAAGGTAAATAACTTACAAATGCAAGGTTACGGCTTACCAAAGATTTGGAGTGCAATTGCTCCTTTGAAAACAATTGATTTAACAATGACAATGTGGAATCGAGATTTATTGAAATCAGATAAAATCGTTCTTGTTAATGAAGCATTAATGCAAAAAGACGAGAATGGAAAGATTAAAATGAATCCACAAATGAAAAAGATATTCGTTCAGTTAGGTAGAGATAAGCTTCCGGAAGAAAAAGCTTTATGGCAAGAATATAATCCAACAGTTAGAACGGCGGAAGTTGTTCAATCACTAGAAACTGCGTTAAGTATCTTATCTATGATGTTTGGATTCGGCACAAAGAAATACACGTTTGAAAGCGGAAGAATTGTAACGGCAACAGAATATATCGGTGAAAATCAAGATGCAATGAAGGAAGTTAACTCACAACGTAAAGAATCCACTGCATATATTCAAGATATCATTCAAGCAATAGCGTACTTCTATGAATTGACACAAGGCAGAAAGCTTAATATCAATTCATTAGATATTGCGATTGATTATGATGATACATATATCGAGGATAAACAAAGCACGGCACAAGCGTTAAGAAATGACGCATTAACATTTGATATTCCAAGATTAAAGATTATGTACTTTATGAAGCAATACGGCTTTACTGAAGAAGAAGCAACGGAGTTATTAAATGAAGAAATTCAAGATGATGGAGAGGGGGATGACGAAGAATAGCAACAACATATTTTCCATTCGTCTCAAGAAATGGTGATAGATTAGTATTATATGACGCTTTCAGAAGATTATTCTCAAGCTACTTTACAAATGGAGTGTTCGTTGATGATTCTAGTTCAGACCATTTAAGAGTTGAGAAAGCTCAAGGCTTAACATTAACAGTTAAAGCAGGGCGAGCAAATATTAACGGAGCGTTCTATTGGCAGAAAGATGACGAAACCATCACATTAACAAATTCTAGTTCCACAAAGACATACAATATTGTATTGAGATTAAACGACAATGACTCTTATAGAAATATTAGTGTAGTAGCTAGTGAATCAATTACTAGAACAGATTCTATCTATGATTTAGTTCTAGCAACTGTAAAGGTGCAAGGTGGCTCAACAGAAATTAAAGGCTCAGATATTACTGATACGAGATTAGATTCAAGTAGATGTGGAGTTGTTACAAATGCAATTAAGCAGATAGATACAACACAATTCTTTAATCAATTTGCAGAAGCAATAGCAGAAGCTAAGCAAGAATACGCTAAAGCTATGCAAGAGAATCAAAAGGCATGGGATGATTGGTTCGCAGTTGTTAAAGATGTACTTGGAGAAGGAGAAGGTGGAAAGCTTCTTTTAATGATTCAAGATTTAGAAAAAGAACAAATGGAATTAAAAGCAAGGCAGGAAATTAAATACAAAGTTGGTACATCTGTACCTACTTTAGAGACGTGTCCTGAAGGATATTTCTATTTCCAATTAGAGGTGTAGCTTATGGCTACTTATTATACAGGTGTACTTGGCGTTAGCTTTCGTGTGGATTGTAGCAATAGCATAGTAGGAACTTATCCAAATATTAAACATAGAGTTTCATATTCAATCTATTTGCAACATGCTTATTCTGCAAATACAACGCAGTACAATGGAGCTATTCTAAATTTTGGTAGCAATAGACATAGCGTAAATATAAATGTAGGTGGAGCAGGAGCGTGGAAATTAGCTAGTGGAACGCTAGAATATACATTTACAACGAATAATAGAACAGATTCTAGAAATATATATTTTAGTACTAGCTTCGCAAATGTTTCTGCAAATGGTTCACAGACCGAATCGGCTACTATATCTATTCCAAATATCAAAGATGTGGAATTAAGTAGCACTTATAACTCAGTCGCTTATAAGGTTACTTTAGATTCAAATCCTTACAATTTCTACACGATTAAAGCAACTTTAGATAATGCTTCTAAAATCGGCACTGAAGGTAAATTTGAGGGTTTAACACCTAACAAAGAATACAAAGTAAATTGCTATGTAAGATACCGAGGAGATACAAGTGTACCTCTAGAGAATCCGGTTAGCAGATTTATAAAGACCGAGAAGCCAAACAAACCCAAAGCGGGAAAGGTAGAAGTATCTAATATTACTTATAAATCTGCTTATATTTCATGGAGTGGATTTAGTATTCAAGATGGTGCAACAGATTATTATTATCAATCGTCCACTGATGGGAATAATTGGATAGATAGGTCAAAAGGGACAGGATTTGAAGTATCAGCATTAAGTCCTAATACCGAATATATATTCTATGTAAGAATTGTTGATAACTTTGGCACACCTTCTAATTCAGTAAAGGCAGTATTTAAAACCAATAAGCCTGATAAACCTAGCAAAGGAAGTGTAACTTATACAGATTTAAATCCGTTCGGTGCTACATTTACTTGGAGTGGATTCAGTATCAAAGATGGTGCAAACTCATATTATTATCAGTATTCATATGATGGAAGAATTTGGAAGGATTTACAGACACAGACAAAGTTAGTTGTGGATGATTTAGCACCGGAAACTAGATATACATTCTATATTAGAATTGTAGATGATTTCGGTACTCCTTCAGATTATGCAAACGTGGAGTTTGCAACGCCTGCGGACCAAGCAAAGATTGCATATCATGTTATTGATTATCAAGAAGCTAGCTTAAATCAAGAAGCTATCTTAAATAAGGATGGATTTGAAATAACAGATAAAAGAGGAAATATTCTGTTAGCGAAAATAATTCATCATACAAAAGAATTAAGTCAAGCAAAAGTTTGGTACAATGATAACGGATTTATAAAAAAAGTTAAGAAGATATATTTCAATGATGGAAATGATATTAAGGTAAATATCAATTATGGAGGTTAACAAATAGGAGTAAAGATAGAAGATTTGCCAAGTTCAAATGGCATTAAAAAAGAAGATATATTGATTGTAGAAGATACAGAAGGAACGAAAAAAGGAACGGTGCAACAATTTGATGAAGCACTAGGGGTTAGTCAACTAAAGGAAGATTTAGACAATCAAAATAAAAAGATTACAGATTTGCAGAATACAACGAAAGAAAGTTTGGATTCTCAAAGCGCTAAAATTAATGACTTTAAATCAGAAGTAAATACGAGCTTATCAAATCAAAATACATTGATTAATCAAACGGCTAGCACTCAGAATTCTAAAATCACTACGCTTGAAAGTCGTATGGACACGTTCACTAGTTTAAAAGAAGGAAGTACAACCGGAGACGCAGAATTAATTGATGCAAGAATCGGCGCAAATGGAACGAAATACCCTTCTGTAGGTAAAGCGGTTCGTGAGCAAGTTAATTCACTAAATGAGGCTTTAGTAGAACAAGATTCTAATAACAGAGGTATTAATTTATTAAAATTCGTAAAATGGACAGATGGTAAATATATTTATACAACTGGTGTAGTTACTGATAATACAGATTATTCATACACCGAATTAATGAAATGCGTGCCAAATGAAGAATATTATATCAATGTTAATACAAGTAATGCTTTTATTAATTTCTATAATATAAATAGAGAACATATTAGTGGAATTTATAAGGAAAAAGGAAATCATATTATTGAAACACTAGAAAATGCATATTATATTACATATTCATGTCATACTACTGATAAAGATAAAGATAATATTTTAAACACAAACCCTTTTATAACTAAAAAAGATTCGTATGATATCATAACTGGGTTTAACGCTGATATTATAAATAATTGCGGATGGAAACGGGGATATTATCTGTCATCTGATAATGGTGCTGAACTACCTAAAAGTGAATTGTCACATACTATTGATTATAGCCTATGTGGTAGCGGTAATACTTACGCTTGCCCTTTATTCACAGATACAGTATACGTGTGCTTTTATGATAAAAATAAAAATTTCATATCCGGCACAACAGATAAAGTATTTACTACACCGGATAATTGCACATATTTACGATTGTCAACAATTTCAAGCCATGAAGAATATATGTATTTAATTAATTCTTTTAATACTAAAGAAATATCCATTTCAAATGGTGATGATATTCAGAAAGCTATAAATATTGCCAATAAATTTAATATTCCTTTAATCGTAAACGGTGGCACTTATGATATCTCAAATATTGGTGGTATTGGTTTAAGCGTAAAATGTAATATCATAGGTATAGGAAACCCTGTTATTAAAGCTGATTTAGCGGTATATAATGAAAACTTTTCTATTTTTAATTTTGACTTAACGGCACGCAAAAATGTAAAAATAGATGGATTACATTTAATTGCTAATAACTGTCGATATGCAATTCATTGTGAAATGGGTGGTAATAAAGAACTTTCAGAAAATGAAGCCTATTATACTCACAAAATTATTAATTGCATTATTGATGTAAATGATGATAAAAGATGCATTGGATGCGGATTAGGCGATAATGGATATTTATTAATAGATAATTGCCAGCTTAAAACAAACAATGGCGATTATGCAATCGCAATTCATAGTGGTTATAATGGTCAAAGAAAAGATACAAAAGCAGTTGTTACAAATTGTTATATGAATAAAACCGTACAAGCACAATCTATAAATAGTGGTGACAGTGGATATATGGATACAATTATTGTTAATAATTGTTCTATGGAATCAGAGCCAATTTTAGAAACAACAGAAACACAAAATGTTACTTTGCTAAAATGGAATAATAATATCCGTAATTAACTAAATAAGAATTAAGTTTAAAAGTGTTTTAAAGGGCATTTAAGCCCTTTTTCTGTAGGAGGGCATATAAATGTTAGGTGAAGAAGAACAAAGGGAACAAGAACGTAAAAAAAGGCAAGAGGAAAGAAAGCGAGAACGTCTACGAAAACAGATTGAGAAAAGAAGAAAGCTTGAAGAAAGAGAA
>ERZ1034980.1594-NODE-1594-length-13272-cov-26.025800_pt1 | contig 13272 bp, 16 predicted proteins | sample MGYA00520622_ERZ1034980 | MGnify/ENA primary metagenome ERZ1034980 (study PRJEB33766, sample SAMN09781791) | gut metagenome | biome: gut microbiome | host: Homo sapiens | place: Madagascar | study: EMG produced TPA metagenomics assembly of the PRJNA485056 data... | reverse complement strand
TTCCGCATATGCGGCAAAAAATTCACTATTATCGTAAATATTTCTCATTGATAATCACCTCCACAACTTTCGATTTGTACTGTTGATTCTTCTTGTCAATTCCATGCATACCATGGAATGTTCACCATTTCACAATACAGAGGCAGTATACTCCAGTTCCAGCAGTTTGATTTTTTATCAAGCCCGCCGGCATACCCCTTCAAGCTGCCATCTGCACCCACGACCCGATGACATGGAACGATGATCGCGATGGGATTATGTCCGACTGCTCCGCCAGCAGTCTGTCACAGCCTCTCTGCATTTTTATATAATCAAAGAGACAACTTAACCGTTGTCTCTTCACGATAATGATTACGTTTGGGATGCAATACTTTCAATGTCCCTGGCGAGCTCAGCGTCAACATCATCTACTGTATATTTTTTTTCAGACTGTAATGAATCTAGGCCCTTTTTTAACTCCAGGTCAAGTTCTGCTCTGCTCAAACCACCAATCGCAGTGGGCTTAGCAGATGGAAGATGAAGGTTAAGTGGTAAACCTCTGGTCAATACGATCTGACTATATAGCATCTGAATGGCACTGGATGGTGTAATGCCAAGCTGAGAAAGAATTTCCTCAGCATTTTCTTTTAACCCTGTATCTATACGGGCATAAACCGCTGTTGTATTTGCCATAAATGTCTCCTCCTTTGAACTTAGTATGCCACAATGATGATACACTCGCAAGCAAATGCAAGCAATTTAATTCCGCTTCTCGCATTCTCTCTCCTCATAATTTCTTCAATATGTATCAGCTCTGCCATCTCTATACTCGTATCCGAAAGTAATCGAGATATGCTTTATATCGATCCTGTGCCGTCAGACAGGTATCCGTCAGATATCCCTTTTCACGATCCCACTCCTGTAAACCGCGGTAATAATACATCTTCAGATCATCTTCGATGATAAATGGCACGATATTATATTTCAGGCACTCCTTAAACATAATCAGGCGACCGATCCGGCCATTTCCATCCTGAAATGGATGGATCCGCTCGAAGCGCACATGAAAGTCCAGAATATCCTCCAGCGTTTTCTCATCCTTCGCATTATATTCTGTGAGCAGCGACTTCATCCGGTCCGCCACCTCTTCCGGAGGCGCCGTCTCACGCCCACCCACTTCATTCGGCTTTTTCTTATATGCACCGACCGCGAACCAGCTCTTTCTCGAATCACTGGTGCCGTTTTTCAGGACCAGATGCAGTTCCTTTATCAGATTCTCAGATAAGCTGCCGTTCGCACGATCGATGAGGATATCGATACAGCGGAAATGATTCGCCGTCTCGACGACATCGTCCACGTTCAGGACCCCTTGTTCCATGCCGATCGTATTGGTCTCGAAAATATAGCGCGTCTGATCGTGTGTCAGCCGACTGCCCTCGATGTGATTCGAATTATATGTGAGCTCGATCTGTGTCTTATGATAGATCCCACCCGGATATCTGCTTTCCTTCTCTGCCCTCAGGATCTCCAGCAGCGTGCGTGGTTCCTCTGATCGCTTATTCGAACGCTCCGGTTTCTCAGCGTCATCTGGAATATTCCAGCTTTTACCTGTAAGGAAAGCCCCCTCCACGCGCCCCTGCGCACAGTAGTTACGCACACTGCGCTCGGACAGATCCCATCTTTTCGCCGTCTCCAAAACGGAACTGTAGTGCATAAGCTTACCTCCTGTTATCCAAACCGCCAAATAAATGTTTGCCTATATCATAACGCACAATCGGCAAATATGCCACCACTATTTTTGACGTTTGGAACTAATCTTGCCGAAACGTGTGGTAAAACTGCGCCAAAAAGAAAGCCGACAGACGGATTCCTCACTACAGAACCCATCTGTCGACTTTTTATATCCAGGCCAATGTTTCTACCGGCAGTTCGTCACAGCTCTCCGCTCTGCAATTCATATACAGACCGGAATTTGTCGCTAACACATACTAATTTCTGTAGAAAATGCAATGACAGCATTGCCAGTAATTTGTACTACCTTGGGTTCGTTCTGTTCCTTTTTTACATGGACATGCATTGTACCATCACGCTTAATCGCTTCCCCCTGCATAATATCAAAATCAAAGCAACTTGCCGCGTTGTCTTGTAAAATGCCAAAGTGAACAAGATATGCTCCGAGTGGACCATTTGCATTTCCCGTAACCGGATCTTCACTGATTCCGATTGCCGGAGCAAACATTCTTCCATGTACCAAAATATCCTCTTTGGGGTTCAGCGTAAATACATAATATCCATTGCAGCCAATCTGCCTGCTGATCTCAGTCAGCTTGTCGGCTTTCGGGGTTAATCTATGAAGCAGCCCATTTGAATAAATCGGAACCATTACCTTTGAATGCCCTGTTGATGCAATAGCAATAGGATATTCGTTACATATATCTCTTTCAGATACACCTAATGCGTCAGCAATTTGCATTCGGACATTTTCGCCAAACGGCTCAGAAACCATAGGCGTTCCTTGTGTCATAATTATAGAGTAATCATTGTCGTGTTTCATAACATCTACCGGAAGAATACCGGCTTTTGTTTTCTGAACTACTCTTTTGTTAGTAAAATTGTTTTCCTTTGCATATACATAATGTGCTGCAATCGTTGCATGTCCACAAATAGGAACTTCTACTGTCGGTGTAAAAAAGCGAACCTCTATATCATATTCAGAAGAATCGGATTGAAAAATAAATGCCGTTTCAGAATTGTTTAATTCCCTGGCAATTCTCTGCATTTGTTCCTCCGTCAGTCCATCCGCACTAGGAACTACTCCGGCAGGATTTCCATGGAACTTCTTTTTAGTAAAAGAATCAACTTGATATATTTTATATGTTTTCATAAAGATCGCCTCCATAATCATTTTATTTTTTCTTGGTGAACACTCCAAAGAGCAGGAAGTCATTTATGCAATTTTGGCTCATATTCACTGATAAACGCAGAACCTAATATCAGCACTGCGCCGACCACCGCATAAACTGGAAGTTATGACTTTAACTTCCTCCAAATAATCAGCTTTATGATAATACATACGACTACCAAAACTGCCACTAGGGCACCATCCAACAGCAACTCTGTGTACCACGGTGCAGACTGCATGGCATATAAATTTGGATAGGTTTTAAAGTGCCAGAACTTATAAATTCCGAACCCAATGAAAACTCCTATGAATGAACCAATAACGATGTTTAAAAAACAATTTAACTTTCTCAGCATAGCAGTACCCCCTTCCAAAATTTCTCTTTCTGCTTTTTCTTTCTTGATTTTACCATCTGAGCATCAGGCTTAAAATATAGAATTCCGGTCATTTCCTTTCCATTTTTCTTAATTCCCTGTATAAAAAAATGCCCCGGAAGCAATGCCCGGGGTCAAAACGATATTCATATTCTTTTCGGTCGGTTATCGATGATCGCCTGGAACATATACCCCACATCTTATGCCGCTTTCCTCTCCAGCGTCTCATGCATATGCACCATGAGTGCGAGGAGTATCAACAGAAACCATGGTAATAAGCGGATCGAAATATGATTCGCGAGGAGGCCGAATAAAGGCGGCATCAGGCAGGTTCCGATGTAAGCACTGGCCATCTGCACACCTATGATGGCCTGGGAGTTCTCTGCCCCGAAGTGCGTCGGCGTAGAGTGGATGATGCAGGGATAGACTGGGGCACAGCCAAGGCCGATCAGCAGAAATCCGATGAGAGAAACCGTTTGTCCGAACGGCAGCAGCATGACGATGATTCCACCGAGAATGATTGCCTGCCCCATGCGGATCATCTGACTATCCTGCAGCTTCATGGCGAGAAAGCCATTGATGCCACGCCCGATCGTGATACCGATGCAGAACATGCTGGCGAACGAAGCCGCCGTTCCCGCATCGATGCCCTTCGCGAGGTGCAGATAGCTGCTCGCCCACAGCATGGTAGTCGACTCCACGCCGCAGTAGCAGAAAAAGCAGAGCATGATGGCCTTTGCTCCCGGAATCGCGAGAATCTCCCGCAGCGAAAGTGCCTGTCCACGCTGCGCTTCCGCTGATCCGTCGGTCTGCGTCTTCCATTTCGGCAGGCTCCATACCAGAATCGCCGTGAGCACGATCTGTAAGATCGAAATCATACGATAGCCGGCATTCCATGTAGCACCGCCTGTAAGCGCAGCGCCCATAATGTATGGACCGATCGTCGTTCCGACGCCCCACATGCAGTGGAGCCAGCTCATATGCTTACTGGTATAGTGCAGTGCCACATAGTTATTGAGCGAAGCATCCACGCTGCCCGCGCCCAGGCCGTATGGGATCGCCCACAGACAAAGTGATATGAAGCTATAGCTGATCGAGAAGCCCCACAGCGCGAGTGCGGTCATCGCCACACTCGCGGCGGTCACCATACCTGTTCCGAACTTCCTCGTGAGACGATCGCTCTGCAGACTCGACACGATGGTGCCAAACGAAATAATCATGGACACCATCCCTGCATACGAAACAGGAACCTGAAATTCCGGATAGATATTCGGCCACGCCGCCCCCAGCAGGGCATCCGGAAGCCCTAGACTGATAAACGAAAGATAGATAATAGCTAAAAGAAAATTCATTTTTCCCCTTGAATTATAGTTTCTGACGTGGAAGTCGGAATATATTGCGCAGAAACACTGTTTCAGGAATCTGTGTCTTAACGAATGATATATTTTGTGCCTTTGCCTTTGCCTTCCACTGTAATCACGCCTTTTTCGCACATACCTTTCAGTAGCTTTGTTGTCTTTGATTTACCGAAAGGTACATACGGTGCAACTTCGCTGATCGGCTTCAGCATCGTCCTGCTCAAAAGCTTATAAACTACAATTTCATCTTCTGTCAAATCAGCATTTTTCTCAAATATCGGAAGTGCAATTTTTATGGCATTTTCCGATATTTCAAAATCCGGTTTTATCAGACTTTCCGCATATAGTTGTTTTATTCTTGTAATTCCCGTTCCAAATATCTCTACAAATCCTAGTCTGTAAAATACATTGGCAAGATTTCTATTTCTTAAAACAGATAGTTTGCCTGCCAGATATTCTTCTTCCGTTATTTCAGAAGGCAACCCGCCAGGGGAAATAATTTCGATTCGATCATCGAACATCGAAACTCGGATGTGCGAATCCACATCCCACACTCTATGAATCAGAGCATTGGCGATCGCTTCTCTGAAAGCAGCTTCCGGTATTTTTTCCATTTTCTTTCGATCAGCACCTTGTATTACTTCATATTGGTAATAGTCTCTGAATACCTCAATTGACTTTTCATATACCTCTAAAACCGATACATTTTCAAATGTTGATCTCTTTTGAATGATGCTGATGTTTTCTCCGAATTTGACAATATCAATTCCAGAAAAATGATTTTTATCTGCCAAAAGCCCCGCCGCATTATTGAACCCATCATCATCGTTATACAGGTTCAATGTCTTCAGAGTGTCTTTATTAAAATTTTCGATCCGGATATTTTCTTTCAGCTTACGACGTAAAATTTCAAAAGAAAGAACCTGATCTTTGCAAGGCAATTCTTCAAATCGAGTGTTTTTCCCATCCAACACAAGTCTTGAAAACTCCAGAGTGTCTACCTCGATCGTTGCTGTATCATTCCGCTTGTATGCTTTCGATTTATATAGATATGGCTTCTGAAGCCCGGCTTTTACAGTAAGTTTTATCGTCTGGTCACTATTCTGTAGCTCAAGCATATAGTCTGGCTGCGGTGTAATGCTGTCGTTAATTTTATTTTCAATATCCAAACATGCTTGCCTAGCATCCGGTAGACCTTTTATATTTCCATCATCATCTACACCGAAAAGAATGGTTCCACCGACATAATTTGAAAAGGCACTGACTGTTTTTAAAAATGTATTTGTGATTGATTCCTTGAATTCTAATGTCCTTGTTTCACGCATAACAATCGCCTCCATTTCACTCTTATTGAATATATTATATCCAAAAACGCACAAAAAAGTAATCGTATTTTTTTACGATTACTTTTTTGCGCGTTTTTGCCGTATCCTCTCCCCTTATGATGTGGATCACCGACCAGGGCATGCAGGACCATGACTTCCGAATCGTCCCTTCTTTAATCTTCTGCCATTGCATACTGAACAATCATCGGATCGTCATACTCCGCCCACATAGATCTGTTTTTATCCAGTGTGTTGAGTGGGTTCATTTCTTCATCGGTCAGCAAGGTGATCCTTGCAGAGAAAAAAGAAGCCCTGCTCCGATCAGTACACAGCCTGCAACCGCCTTCACCGATACCTCTTCGATCCCGATCTTCGCAAGAATCGACGTCAGCGCCGCAAATACCGCAGACAGTAATGCAAACACAAACCACATAACCGAGCCTCCATTTAAGTCATTCATTTGCGCTTTCTGAAAGCGTATGCCCCTATCATACACCTTCGGCCAATGTATTCGCCAGCAGTCCGTCACATCCCTCCGCGATCTGCGCTGCGCACGCATCGAACTTCCGCGTGTACCACGGATCGTCGATGATCTCGTCCGGGCGGCCGGAGTACTCCATGAGATAGTGAATCTTTCCATCCGGATCCTCCCCGAGGATGCGCTTCATGTAGAACATATTCTCCTCATCCATCCCGATCAGAAGATCATACGCCTCGTAATCCGAGCGCTTCAGCTGCCGCGCCCGATGCGTGCCGACCGGCACGCCACTCCGCTCCAGCGCTGCCCGCATCGGAGGATAAATCATATTTCCGATCTCCTCCGTCGACGTCGCCGCTGAATCAATCACGAACTCCGATGCCAGCCCACGCCGGTTCACCAGATCCTGAAAAATGTACTGCGCAGAAACACTGCGACAGATGTTGCCGTGGCACACAAATAATATTTTCATCATATCAAAATCCTCCCGGAAAAGCCGTAAAATGGCCTGCTTTGCCGCGATTTGCATATACTCCTAAAAATCTGCACACCCGAAAACGTTACACTAATTTGCAAACCGCGGCAGATTGTTACAAATTGCGGCAATGAAACGTAGTCAACTCGTAGTCAAATTCCAGGCAACAGATTACCGCGGCATTCTAGAATTACTATCCATAGAAAAGTGTTCATTTGTCAAAGTGGGTGCATTTTTTAACGTTTACGGTAGGGTGTGCACCTTTTAACGTTTAACCAAGCTAGGGGTGTTCATCCTGGAACAATAGTTGGTGATGCTCAGCAAACTGAAATTTAACGTTCTCTTCTATGTCTATCAATAAGCAACAAAACAAACATAATAAACCATATCCCCCATGCAATAAAATAACCTATTCCTTGATTTCGGATATCTATGATTATTCCAATAATAAAAGGAACTGACATAAACATCATTCTCTTTCCATATGCCTTACACATAGCATTCTCATCGTATTTCTTTCGTTCATCCGCTGATTTCATATTATAACCCGACAAGAATTTAGCAGCTTTTCCTTCTGATCTATAGAACAACATTCCAAACAGAAACATAATCACTCCCATTACAAGGTCCAAAACAATATAGAACATATAATACAATTTCTCCTTTCAGCCAAACAATCTTATCTCTTTGAATTTTCTACATTACTCATTCTCGTCAATTGTCGTGAAATTTGCCTCAACCTGGTAGAACACTCCCACACTGCAGTAACCACGCCAGCAACAAAAGGGTTGCAAGATTCAAAAAATTCCACAATGTAAACTCGCCAAAATACCGCACAGTCTGCGCGTTCCTTCTTCCTGCATACAGCTGAAACGTAATGATGCTGGCCATCGATGCAATAAGTGTCCCAAGTCCTCCCAGATTGGTCCCTACCACCAGAAGCTCTCCCTCCGGAGTAAAGCCGGAAAGCAGAATGGCTGCCGGGACATTGCTGACCACCTGCGATGCAAGAACAGAAACCAGAAGCTCATGGCCCTGCAGCACAGAAAGGACGCACTGCGAATTTCCGACATATTGCCCAGATTGCCAATCAGGATAAAGAAAAAGACAAAGGTCAGCAGAAGGCTGTAGTTGACCCTGCGAAGAGCCTGCCTGTTATGAAGCAACAAAACCACGGTCACTGCAAGAAGCACCAGCCAGATGCTCAGAACGCGGAGTACTGCCAGTACAGCTCCTGCGAACAGAACACCATACAAAGCCCAGCTTCCGGTTTGGACCTTCATTCTTTCTGCTTCCGATTCGCCCCCTCCTGCCGGAACGGCCCCCTTCGGAATCAGGTATGACTGCAGCAGCAATAGTCCGAGAGACAGCAGCGCATATGGCAGCATCAGCTGCAGAAATCTTCCCGTATCAATGCCGTAAAAGGATGACAGGTACAGGTTCTGCGGATTGCCAAACGGTGTGACCATACTTCCGAGATTCGCGGCGATGGTTTCCTGCACCAGGGTCAGGATCAATGCTCTCTCCGCAGCACCTCGCATAAGGAGCATGGTAAGCGGAACGACCGTCACCAGCGTCACATCATTGGTAATGAACATGGCCAAGACAAAGCAAAGCAGCATTAACGCTCTGGAAAGCTTCCGCTGGTCTGTAATACCTCCTGTTATTTTCCGGCTGATCCATTCAAACATGCCCGCCCCGGAGGTTCCGGCAACAATTGCCATCATACAGAACAAAAGCGCCAGCGTCCGCCAGTTGAGATACCTCAGATATGCCGCAGATGGCGGAACTGCAAGGCACGAAAGTGCCGCCAGAACGCCCGAAATCACAAGAATTGGTTCTTTACGAATGAATGATTGCAAATTATACACCTGCCTTCTTCCAATTTGTCAGCCAGTTACTTTATCGTATATCAACTTCAATTCCATACCTCACAAGAAGAGACGCGAAAGTTAATCCTAAGAAACAATACAAAAAGCGCAGAGTCAAATCCCCCGCGCTTCCAAATATACCTATGTGGTCAGAAACACCTCGTGCTCTCTACATTTTTAATATACCAATATTTTAGGCTACTCTCAATGAAAAAATGCCCCGGAGACGGCGTCCAAAGCCGTAAATTTCCTTTAGGATATGGTATACTTTTTATGGAACTATGAGCGCATCTATCTACAGCGATTGGATGTGAACGCCCTGCCGGAGACGGCGGAAAGGAAGGAATATGATGAAAAAGCCGCTTAAAATCACATTGATCTCATTGGGTGCGGTTCTTGCCGTTTTACTCGCTGGCGTGCTTGTGTTTACGGGCGTGTATTTTACCCGTTTTCAAACAGCTGGCAGCATAGAGAAGCTGACCAGTTATGACGACGGGTACAACCTTTACCGAATGGATGTAAAATACAATTACAGCCTTGACGACGTCATAAATTACGGCATTACCGATAATCAGACGATGATCGACGCCGTTCTGAACGAGGCGCTTCCGATGCTCCCCGTGAGTATCAAGGTTCCCGACTTCGGCTGCACGGCGTTTACACTTACCGACACCGACGGCGATGTCCATATGGGGCGCAACTACGATTTCAAGAACGACAGCTCGGGCATGCTTGTTTATTGCACTCCAAAGGACGGGTATAAATCGGTCGCCTGCACGGCGCTCGATAATATATCGGCAAATGTCCCTGACGAAAGCATGCAAAAAAGGCTCGCAACCCTGACTGCTCCGTTCATCTGCCTTGACGGAATAAATGAAAAGGGCGTATCCATCGCTGTCCTGACGCTTGACAGTGAGCCTGTACATCAGGATACGGGGAAGCCCGTCATCGCGACCACGCTTGCAATCCGCCTGGTGCTGGATCGGGCGGCAAGCACGGAGGAAGCGGTTGAGCTTCTCAGGCAATACGATATGTTTGCTTCAAGCGGCAGGGATTATCATTTCTATATCACCGATGCCACAGGCGACGGCAGAGTGATCGAATACGACTGCGAGAGCGAAGCGCGTGAGTTTGCCGCAACGCCGATAAACGCCATAACAAACTTTTACGGCTTATACAAAGAAAAGGTGCTGCCGAATCAGAAAAACGGTATTTACGGTCACGGCAGAGAACGTTATAATGCCGTATTAGACGTATTTGAACAGCAAAGCGGAAATTATACGGACGATACCGTATGGGCGGCTCTGATCGCAGCCTCGCAGGAGCCAGATCCCGAAGATATCACGAGCAACACGCAATGGTCTATCGCCTACAACAACACCGACCTTACCGCCGACATTGTCCTGCGAAGACACTGGAACGATATCACGCACTACGGACTGACGACGAACGAAACTTAGTCCGCATACTGATTTGATAAAATAATCGCCTCAGTTTACCAGACTAGGGGGCGATTATTTTTTGTGTGATTTATGACCTGGTGCCAAGCTCAAAGCAGGTTGAATCAGTAAATGTACATTTCTTTAAGGCCTGAGATTTCCAAGGCATCAAATGAAAAAAGGCGGAAAAAGATACAGCATAGAGCTGAAAGCCCTATGCTGTGTCATGGTTTAAAGATTTGTAGTATCAATTACTTACGTTATATCTGCGGGTTTTCGTTCGAAAACATAGTCGGTATCGCTTGATAAGTCAGCTCTGAATATATAGCCAAGTCGGTCAAACTTTTTGATGTCTTCCGGATTCTCGATGCCATTTTCCGCCATGAATCGCACCATTTCGCCGCGTGCCATCTTGGCATAGGTGCCTTTCGTAACCAGCTTATCGCCGGAGCGCTCACAGAAGGTTATGGTGATATACCGGTCCTGTTGTGTCAAATATTTTTCGATGGATTTCGAGTATTCTTTTGATGCCAGATTTATGATGGTTCTGCTGTCATCAATCACGGATCGATACAGCGTATCTCCCCAGTAATCATACAGGTTTTTCGTACCGCCGATTCCGACCCTGGCCTGCATTTCCAGGCGGTATGGTGTCACGCCGTCCATTGGCTTTAAAACACCATAAAAGGCGGACAGTATTCTTAGATGATGCTGTATATACTCTAGTTGACGGTATTCAAAAACCGATGGTGCCATATACTGGTATGCGATGCCATCATAGGCGATGACAGCCGGCGTCAACCTGTGATGAAGATCCATACACTCTAGTCGGTGAAAGTTCTCGTCTGCGATCTGGTCGTTACATTTCCAGGTGTCTTTCAGTTCCTCTTTGGATTTATGCTTCATCCAGTTGAGTATTTCAGCTGTCTGGTTGAGAAATTCTGGTAATCCTTCCGCTTCGATGCAGTCATCATTTAAAATCATCTTTTTTGCAGGAGACAGTATAATTATCATCAGCTTAATTCCTGAAGCATTTTTTCCGGGTCGTCAGCGGCCTTGACTTTATCGTTGGCTTTTATGATGACGCCATTTTCATCGATCAGATAGGTGGTTCGTACGACGCCCATAGAGACCTTGCCATAGTTTTTCTTTTCTTTCCAAACGTCGTATGCCTCGATCACCTTGCGCTCCGGATCCGCTAATAGTGTAAACGCTAAGCCATATTTTTCTTCGAATTTCTTGTGCGAAGCTACAGAATCCTTACTGACGCCCAGGATAACAGCACCCTTCTCCGTAAACTGAGGATATCTCTTGGAAAAACCACATGCCTGTTTCGTGCAACCAGGGGTATTATCCTTCGGATAAAAATATAAAATCACTTTTTTACCAGCATAATCTGATAATCTATGCATCGTTCCATTCTGATCAGGTAACTCGAAATCAGGTGCGTTCATTCCTACGTCCAGCATTATGTATTCCTCCGTCTTTGTGACATTCTTTTTATTGTGTATTACTGTGCGTTTCTCGCGATATACTCTTCCGCCATGTGTACGGCGACGGCACCGTCGGCTACCGCGGTGACGATCTGACGAAGGGCTTTCGTCCGGACGTCGCCGACGGCATAGACACCTGGGATGCTGGTTTCCGTGCTTTCACCGGCTACGATATAGCCGTGATCGTCGAGCGTGAGCTGTCCGTCGACGAGTTCGGTGGCGGGTTTTCTACCGACGCTGACAAACAGGCCGTCGCAGGCGAGTGTTGACTCTTCGCCCGTGACGGTATCCTTCAGGCGGACGCCGGTCAAGTGCTCGTCATGAAGCAGCTCCGTGACGGTGCTGTTCCACCGGAAGTCAACATTGGCCGTATGCATGAGCTGGTCATGATAGATTTTTTCGGCACGTAAGCTGTCTCTGCGATGAACGAGGATGACCTTCTGTGCGATACGGCTGAGAAGGAGGGCGTCGGCGACGGCGGAGTTGCCACCTCCTACGACGACCACGGTTTTTCCTCGGTAGAACATCCCGTCACAGGCCGCACAGTAGGCGACGCCACGGCCGACCAGGGCCTGCTCCTCGGGGATTCCGAGCGCCCGGGGTGTCGCACCGGTCGCAATCACGACCGTCTTTCCGAGATAGGTGCCGGAGTTGGTTTCTACTCGCTTCGGCGTTTCACGCAACGCCAGCTTCGAGACTTCCGCGTATTCCGTGACGGCACCGAATTTCTCCGCCTGCTGCTGCATTTTCTCACCCAGCGTGAAGCCGTCGATGCCATCCTCGAAACCAGGATAATTATCGATCTGCTGGGACAGCGCCATCTGCCCGCCGGCGGACAGCTTTTCCAGCACCACCGTGTCGAGACCGGCTCTGGCGGCATAGAGTGCGGATGTATAGCCACCCGGACCGCCGCCCACGATGATCATATCGTATACATGATTCGGATTCATAGAACTTCCCTCCTGCTCACTTTCGCTTACGTTATCCCACGTTACATGCGCTTCTATCTTTCTATGGCGTCCTGGATGAAACGGCCCACCTGGGGCGACATCACTGACGTAATCACGCTCTTTCCATAGCGTTCTGGATGAAGCGCTCGATCGCTGCCTTCGAATCCGGTGCCACGATCGAATCGACCGTCTTTCCGCCTCGATAAAGAACCAGCGTCGGAATCACTTCGATCTTCTCCGCTTCTGCAAGCTGCGACTCCTCATCGATATTTACCTTTCCGATCACGAGCTGATCGCCGTACTCTTCCGCGATTTTCTCATAGGCCGGCGCGATCCTGCGGCAGTAGACACACCACGGTGCCCAATAGTCGACTAAGACCGGCTTCTCTTCGTGCATGAACTGTTCAAACTGAGCCTGATTCATATTGATGGCTGACATAGACCTTACCTCCATAGTTGTTTTCCTTCAAATTTATTATCTATACAGTAAAATTGATGCATTCTTAATAGGAAATATTCCTATTAATGTTATACAGCAGTTCTATGGAATAGTCAATATAATTAATAATTATTATCAATTTGCGCTATATAGCTGTTAACTACAAGCTATTTACTATAATTTAATACA
>ERZ1034980.1590-NODE-1590-length-13292-cov-3.196419_pt1 | contig 13292 bp, 16 predicted proteins | sample MGYA00520622_ERZ1034980 | MGnify/ENA primary metagenome ERZ1034980 (study PRJEB33766, sample SAMN09781791) | gut metagenome | biome: gut microbiome | host: Homo sapiens | place: Madagascar | study: EMG produced TPA metagenomics assembly of the PRJNA485056 data... | reverse complement strand
TTTGTCACCTGTATCTTTAATAAAAATTCTATTATTGAAGGCACTATTTAACTGAGTGATCTGATCCTGTAAGGCCTTTCCCTGTGTGGCGTCGAGGGCCTTGCCCGACGTTGTAGCAGTCAGATTTGCAATCACATCGGTTTTATTGAGCTTACCCGTCAGCGCTGTATTGATTCCACTCACATCCGTTTTAATGCTCGTGATATTCTTCTCCGCTGCGGTGATCTTCGAGGCAAGGGATGCCGCGTTGCTCTTCAGATCCGCGAGATACTTCTTGATCTTTCCCAGAATCACCTTCATCTTCTCGGTGGTTGTATAGGTCGGATAGGATGCAGTGCTCTCGGTGATGAAGTTCGCGGTGAGCTCCGAAACGTCTGCGGCTGTTTTGCCTGGTGCGCCCTGCGGGATGACGAAATCGAAAACAGCAGCCGTTGAAGTGCCGGAGTTCGTAACCTTCGGCTTAGTTCCGTACGATGCAGAAGTCACTAAACCGACCTCGATCGTGCCGGCGGGTCCCTGCGGACCGGTTGCACCTGTGGCTCCCTTCGCTCCAGTATCACCCTTCACGCCCTGGATGCCCTGCAGTCCCTGCGGGCCCTGCTTTCCCTGTGGCCCCTGAGGGCCGGTCGCGCCAGTTGCTCCCTTCGGACCCTGAGGGCCCACATCACCCTGTGGTCCCTGAGGGCCGGTTGCGCCTGTGGCTCCCTTCGGGCCCTGCGGACCAGTCGGGCCGGTCAAACCTGTGTCACCCTTATCACCCTTCGCGCCAGTGTCGCCCTTTAATCCCTGTGGGCCCTGTGGACCTGTAGCCCCCTTCGGACCGGTTGCGCCTGTTTCACCGGTATCACCCTTCAGCCCCTGCGGGCCCTGAGGGCCAGTCTTACCGATCGGACCCTGTGGACCGACTTCACCCTGCGGACCAGTTGCACCCTTTGCGCCGGTGTCGCCCTTATCACCCTTTGCGCCCTTAATATATCCTAAATCAATCTTCATTCTCAGCCCTCCGTTACATAGTAAAGGTGCCCGGTCGTCGCATCGTACTCATATGCACCCGTGGCATCCGTCGCCGAATACGCATATAAATGCCCGTCTGTCGGATCATACGCAAATGTGACCATGTTCGCCGCTGGAGTCGTTACACCGGACTCACCAGCCGGCCCCTGCGGTCCCATCGGTCCAGTATCTCCCTTGTCACCCTTTGCGCCCTTATCACCCTTCGCACCAGCCGGTCCCTGTGGTCCTGTTGGTCCTGCCGGTCCTGTCGCACCGGTTTCGCCCTTATCTCCGGTCAATCCCTGTACGCCCTGCGGTCCGGTCGCTCCGGTCGGTCCTTGCGGGCCACGCTCACCAGTCGCACCGGTGGCACCAGTCGCACCCTTCGCACCTGCCGGACCAGTCTTACCGATCGGGCCTTGTGGACCAACCTCGCCCTGTGGTCCCTGCGCTCCCGTGGCACCCTTCAGACCCTGAGGCCCCTGTGGTCCGGTTGCACCGGTTGCACCTGTCGCGCCGGTAGCTCCGGTCGCTCCAGTATTACCCTTCGGGCCCTGTGCTCCGGTGTCGCCTTTCGGCCCCTGAGGTCCGACGAACTCACCCTTGTCCAGCTTGCTCTGTATGGCCTTCGCGACATTGTTCGCATTCTCTGCTGCCGTGTTGGCCGCGCCTGTTGCCTTACTGATGCCATCGGCCAGCTGCACCACGTTGTCGTTATAGACCTTTGCATTCTTCTCGCTCTCAGCTGCTGCCTCCATCGCATTGACGGCGGTCTTCGCCATCGTCGTCGAGGTCGCTGCATTGTCCCGCGTCTCCTGAACATAGCCCATGAACTTCTTCGAAACGTCGATAGCCTGCTCGATCAGAGGGATGTCCGTCTTCGAAATCACCGTATCATCGGACAATGCTGCCCTTTCGACGCGGAGAATGAAGTTTATGGTTCCGATATTCTCGTGATCGCTGTGGCCGGTCTCATCGCTATTCGCGCCAGTTCCCTCGTTTCTGATACGCAGTTCACACATCACATCGCCGGCCAGCGCAGTCATCTGCTGGGTCACGTTCACGGTGGCCAGGCTACCGCTGACCGATTCCGCTGCATAAACGAATCCAGTGTTATCCGGCTTCGTACCTACCAGCGTAACGGATGCGGATTTCGGTACGGTGAACTCTGAAAAACCATTATGGAGCTTCAGAAGCAGCGCAGCGTTTCCGATGTCGTACTGATTCACATGGATCACCGGAGGCACACCGCCCGGAATCAGATTTAAGTTTATTGTCTGTGTAACCATATCACTCCTTTATGAACCATCATCAACATCTATCAAAACGCCGTTCTCGAATGTGAGCTGCAGCTTACCTGTCGGGTAATCGTGCGTGGTAAAGTATCCGCTCCAGCCGTTTGTGCTGGTTTCGAGCTTCACACCGTTCGTGTATATGCCATCCGGCTGTACCTGTGTTGTGTTTGATGAGTCGTACACTTCAACAAAATCCGATGACATGCTACTCCCTGCATTATGATTATTTTTATTGTAGAAGATCATTGAACCACTGCCGAGTGTGGCCGTCTCATTAAACTCAGAATCATGTGTAACTACAATCAGTCCATCCTGGGCGAGCTGTGAATACTGCCCATCTGCTGCAGACTCTACGATTACACCGGCATCGCTGTTCATGCTGACCTTATATTTCTCGGTATCGCCTTCGTATGTCGTGCACACGATGCCCGTATTATCGATTCCGACGATCTCATGCCCGGCACTATCTAGCACATGAATACTGCCGAGCGAATTATTATTCCCGCCCGTCGTAAATTCACCGTCCATCGTCCACGCCTGGTGATATACCCATGAATCGAACGTGCCGGCAGGCCCACCAGCAAACCCGATGCCGTTTTCGTTGATGCGTAAAACCTTCGTCGCGGCTGCCGTCGTCGGCTGGTCGAGGAAAAGCAATTCTTTCCAGCTTCCGTCCGTATTCTTGACGGCCATCACATAGCCCTTGCCGTTCGTGAGCCATTCCGTCGCCTTGTTCGCCGTGTTGACGGCATTCCGCGCCATCTCCTCGGCTGCCTTACCCTGCTCGACGATGGTGCTGGCCAGCGTGCTCCTCGATGTGCCGATGCTTACATTCTCATACTTCTCGGTCAGTACGTTGTACTCGTAGCCGATGACCTTCGCGCGCGTCTGCACGCCGAGCTTCTCGAAATAAACCGAGATCGTATCGCCGAGCTGAACGGTTTCCAGCGGAGCCGCATCCTCATAACCATCTGTACCGGCGAGATTGATAAAGCTGACTTCGATGCTGACATCCGGCACACCGATGTTATTCGCCTCGATGTATTTCGTCGTCGCCTCACGCAGCTGCTCGATGGTTGGCTGCGCATCGAACTGGTCACTGAAATCAACGACCTTCGTTCTATGGAATGGGAAATTTTCAGCAGCCTTCACACGGATAACCTTCTCCGGCAGTGTCACCGTAATATTGTTATCTGTCGCTGACCAGTACGGACAAACGCCGGTATAGGTATTCGAAATCACCTCTTCCTGTGTCAGATCGGTGATGTTCTTCCCATACAGCAGCGTGATCGGCTTCTCGCTTCCTCGGTTTCTGTGCAGCTTGACCGTGAAGTTGTCCCATTCATATTCTCCGCCATAGGTATCCAGCACGGAACCATCCACACCACCCAGCACGGACTTGCATCCGGTCGGAATCGTGAAGCCACATGAGACCGTAGAAGTGAAATCGGCCTCGAACGTAAACGGATTGTTCTCTGCTGAATTTTCCTTAATTTTCTCCAGCGTGTCCGCGAGACTTGACGCACTGAACGGCATAACCGGAATCCAGTTAAGCCGATAACTGATATGCTGGGCGTTGATTGTTACCCGTCCGCCGAGCACTCTCGAGATCTTATAGACCTGAAACGCCTGGATCTTCGCACCATCATACGGAATCGCCGCGATGATGCTTGATGTTCTGATCTCACTGTAATACTGGCCATCCATCGGATACTGCATTTCAAGTTCGTACTGGCCATTACGCTCCTCTGTCACCGTGCAGCTGATTGCGTCCGTGAGTCTGCCGATGCCGTTCGTGGTGAAATCCGTCGCGTCTGATTTAAACAAAATAGGAATCATATCGTGAACCACCTCGGGGTTATCTCAGCTCGAGTGATTCCGCTCAGAGCGATGTCACTCGCACCGTGCGGAAGCTCGGGAAACTTGCCATCTGTCAAAGTCACATTACCGTTACAGTTCACGCCGGACTTGTAGCAGTCCATACGCTCGCAATCAATGTCGGTATAGCTGTCCGCTTTATTGACCTTGATCGCCACGCCGTTGATCGTGATCGTTCCGGTTCCGTATACTCTGATTAGAGGCTTGGAACTAAAATAAGTCGGGTTGAAGATCGTCCCGCTCTTTTCAAGCGTGATGATATTTTCACCGCTCTTATAGAACCGGCGCGGATCACAATCAAATGAGATCGTGAAGGCCGCGCCTTTTCGGTCGCTGTCTGTGACCTTGATGCCACTCGAGGCACGCGCCATCATATAGGTCTGTTCGTCGAATGTATCCTCGATACGTCGATATCCTCTCTTAGAGGACATGAATGCGGATAATTCGCGGATACTCGTTCTGATGTCGCCCTGTACGTATACATCGTACTCTCGCGTGATGTTCTTGAATCTTCCGTTATCGATGCTCAGTGTGCCGTTCCGGCCCGGCACCTCAACGACAGACACATCACGCTCAGGTGTATCGAACTGATTCGTATTTGATACGAAAAAACCGAAGTTCGTGCACGGTACGCCATCGATTGAAAAATAATGTTTTACGACCATACGCTTCCCTTCCTTCGTACATCCGAGTTGATGATGTCGGCCACCTGATAAGCGATTTCCCGTGTGCTCTGGCCTTCTGCTCCGTATACATTGATGGTGGTCCCTGCTGCACCGGCATACGCCGGAGCATAAGCATTATAACCAGTACCGAATGCACTGGAGTTCATCCCGAATGCGGTTTCCGTCATGTCTGTGATGTCATGCATCGCATCTGTGATCGGCTTCGTGTTCTTTTCGATACCCATCGCGATACCAGCCGGGATATATTTACCGACCTCGTTCGCCATCAGCTTCGATGGTGATGCGATACCGAAGAATCCCTTCACCGCATTGAATGCCTTCCTGGCTGCCGACAATGCTGCATCCTTGATCAGGCCGCCCGCATTCATAACACCCTTCGCGATTCCCTTGATGAGATTCGTACCGATCGATCCCCAGTTGTATTTACCGAATGCGTTCACGATGCCCGAAATCACCTGTGGGATCTTTCCGACGACGGTAGGAATCGCCTGGATAATACCGGCTGCGATCTTTCCGTTCAGCTCGATACCTTTCTGGAGGAACTTCGGCAGATTCGAGGCGATCGCAGCGATCACACGTGCAAGCACATCCGCGATACCGCTTAAGATGGTCGGAAGGTTATTTATAAGCCCCTGCGCCATCTGGCCGATGAATTCCACGCCCTTCTGCATGAACTGTGGAAGATTCTGGCCGATCAGCGAAATTACATTCGCGAGCATGTTGCCGACGGCCTGCATGATCTGCGGATAGTTATTCATGAAGCCGGTCGCGATGCTGCTGAGCAGCTGCATACCGGAATCGAGGAACATGGATGCATTCTGAATGATGTACTCCACGCCATCCGTAAGAACTTGTGAAATCGTATCGAGCATCGTCGGCAGATTCGAAAAGAATCCGCTCGCGAGATTGCTGATCATCTCTGTTCCAGCGCTGAGCCATCCGGAAATCGTATTGCCCTTCAGAAATGCAAACATCGCTGGAATCCATGACATCATCTTCGGTATGGCTTCCGTCATCAGACCGGATACCACGCCAGGGATCGCCATCACGAGGTTTCCGACCATCGGGATCAGGTTCCCGAAAAGGAAATCACCCGTTGATGTGACCAGCTGCGTAAGTGCCGGCTTCACATCCTCGCCCAGCGTCATGTTGGCCATCAGGTTTTCAGCGGCTGCCTTCATCGCTCCGAATGATCCGGTGAAGGTTGTTTTCGCTTCATTTGCAGCCACGCCCGCAATATGTAAGTTCTCTTGAACGACATGAATCGCTTCCGCCATGTCGCCGAAGCTGCTGATATCGTACTTCTTACCCGATAGCTTTTCGGCATCCGCAAGAAGTCGTTCCATTTCCTGTTTCGTACCACCATAACCGAGCTTCAGGTTATCGAGCATCGTATAATTGCCCTTCGCAAATCCCTGATATGCATTCTGGATGAGACCGATGTCTGTACCCATCTTTGCGGAGTTATCCGCCATATCAAGAATTGCCTGATTCGCGGCTTCTGCTGATTTCGCTACATCTCCACCAAACGACTGCTTAAGAGCTGCACCGAACGATACAGCCTGCTCCGCGTATGAGTTCGCAGAGATTCCAGCCGCAGCCGCTTCCGCTGCATATTTCTTCGCCGCTCCGGATGCCTCTTCATAGAGCGTATCGAGACCACCAAAAGACTGCTGAAGTGCGCCACCGGCATCAAGCGCAGTCTTTACTGCGGCCCCGATACCAGCAGCCGCGATAATGCCCTTTAGCTTTCCGACTAACGAAGTACCGATCGACTCGCCGGACTTCGTGCCGGCCTCTGCCGATTCACCTCCGAGCACCTTCGTGATCGAGCCCTTGATACCTTCCGCCGAAGGAACAATCTGGACATATGCTTTACCTAATTCTGTTGCCATTCATGCCCCTTTCTTAGCAGCTCCGCACGCATGCGCTCGAAGTCTTCCGCATCCTGGAAGACGATGAAATCCTTTTCTTTTCGCTCTCCAGCGTTCTGTATAGCGTCAAAAACAGATTCCGGTCGATTTGTTCCATCCAGTCCGTCCTTTGTATTGAGCCATGTGCTGAGCGCGGTATTATCTACGATTCTCGCTAAAAGCAGCGTTTCGACCGATGCCTTCAAGCCGCCGAGTTTTAATTTGATCCTAGAGTTTTCCCTGAGTCCAACAGAAAAGGTCGCCACCAACGAACATGGGAGCGACCTGTATCGGTAAATATGATATGTTTCTGCTAAATCACAGATAAGGGCATCCTCATCCACCTGGATCATGTTGGCGAGGATCAGTATTTTTTTACTTTCGGCTCTGAATTCATGATTTCCGCGATTTCCTTACAAACTGCGGAAAATGTCACGCGCCCGTCTTTCATACAGTGCCGCTTGAGCTTTTCAAGCTGCCGATCACCGAGCATCTTATGTGCTGCCGGAATAATCCGCTGATAGTTTCCGGCATCCACGGCGTTCAGATCTTCCAGTAAGTCCCAGTCATCGAGTGCGGAATCATTTACGAGATACTCGAATCCGGTTGATGTCTTGCCACGTAACATATCGTTTACCCTTTCTTACTTACATAGATAAATACTCGTAATGAGTATTGCCATCCGCATCCGGTGTTGCGGTTACAGTAACACCGTAGCCGGTAACATCGTTGTCCTTATAGTTGATATCCTCGAGCGCGGTGATCTTTCCGCACGGGATAACCATCCGCTTAAGGATTCCCTTACGAAGCACCATTTCGACGACATAAACGGAATCGGTCATTTCCTTCGAATTGGCCTTTACCGCGATGGCCTTCACTTTTCCAGTGCTGCCGCTGTCATTTGTGACCGTAACGTTATCCTCTCCGTAAATCGTCTTGATCACGTCCGCATTCAGCGCCTCAATGAGCTTAAACTTAAACGTATCCGGCTTATCTGTCTGAAGAGTCAGGACGATATCACCGCCCCACGCCTTGATGTTGGTGGACGATGGAGAGTTCGAATTTGTAAGACCATCCTCGGAAATGTACCCGAGCGGCTTATACTTTTCATCGAGCGCTGTCGTCGCATCGGTCGGAACCGTTGTACCTAACGGAGCGCGATAAATCGCACCAGCTACGGGCGGCTTTCCAGACGTAACATTATCTGCTTTATTCGTCATTTATAGACCTCCTTAGTAATGGACTACATCATAAACGGCCTGGTAGCGATACCGCTTCGAGGTAACATCCGTAAAATCGTAGTCTGAATTTAATTTTGATTTTGTAACATCATCAACGGATGCAGGAAGTGCATCCATCGAGCTTTTCACAAGCTCATTTAAAGCTGCAGCCTCGTACTTTCTGGCTGCATACGACTGCAATGCAAGCGTCGCACTGTATAAGAAATTCTCGACAGAGGACCCTGTTTTCTGGATCAAAACGAACTTCTCCGGTGGATCCGGCGGGATCTCGAGCACGACAGGCACATCCACCTTGCTTTTCAGATGATCAAGTACAATTTTTTCAATCATTCGATCCACCCATAGCCTTCAGAAGAGTATTGTTCTTGTAATTATCCAGACGTGCCAGGAAGCCGTCCGCCTTCACAAACTTCGTCACTCGGTCGCGTCCGACAGCGGTTTCCACCTCGTACCCGTCACCACATCGGCCTTGAATGGCTGCTGCCTTCTCACTTAGAACGGCATCCATCTCCGGAGATTTGAGCAGCTCAACTACGCCCTTAGAATTTAATTCGAATTTAACCATAAGCCTCTACCTTGGCCTTCTTATTCCAGGCAAGCGGGATATTCTCCTCGATTCCCTGTGTGATGTCGCCGATCACGTGAAACCTGCGCCCGAAAAACTCAACATCTGCGTTCTTCCATTCATGCGTATCGCCCTTTGGAAGCGCCAGCATATAAACGATTCGGGAACCGTAGAGCTCGAGCGTGCTCTTTATCTCTTCTGCTGATGGCTCACCCACCAGCACGTTATCGACCTCGATTTCGTTCTCCTGATAAACCGGAGCATCGAACTCATCGACACCGATCTGCGTCTTCTCGTGCAGCTTTACCGTAATCCCCTTAATCATTTCAACCCTTCCAGCGGACTATAAGATCCGATCTTGTTCGAAACACCGAGCAGCTTCTTATCCATCTTGCTAAGATAGAGCTCACCGGTGGAACCACTTCCGAATGTCCACGACTGCGTGTAGCCCATCGCACCGACGGACCCCTGCGTGGCACCGATCGGGATGCTGCTGCCGTCATTGTTTCCTGCAGCACGCACCACCATGTTGATCGTGACCTCGCGTTTCGCGTCCTCGCTTGCATTTTGGTTATAGGCATCGATATAGACCGCCGCACTATCTGCCAATGCAGTCGCAACGGACGTTTCGTCCGAACTTAACGTTCTTAAAATCCGTGCCTGAATATTTTCGATAGTTGCGTATGCCATCCTTTACCTTCGTGCTCTTGCTGGCTTCTTTACCGGCTTAGCTTCTGCCTTTGCCTCCGCTTTTACTTCCGGCACAGCTTTCGGCTTTGTCTCTTCTTCAGCTTCCGGATGATGCTCTGGCGTCGAGTCGTCGCCGAGTATCTCCACAATCGCACATTTTCTCAGATATTCCGCCCGATCAGAATCACATGAAAAGCGCTCACCGATTTCTCGGTGAACGCCTTCAACTAAATCATCAAACGGAATGTTTACGAATACTCTCATCAGCCTGCTGTAGTGACAGCGACGATACGATCCGCATAAACCGGATATACCTTGAGGCCGGTATAAGCAACAGTCTCGAGCGCTGCATTCTCATACTTCGCACTGTTGTGAACGGCGATGATACCGGACTCGTCGGTAGTCAGCTCCATGCCTGGGATCGCCTTGATGTCCGCGGCCACGATGTTCAGGTTCTCGGTCGCAGTACCGTATACGGTGCCGGCCTTTACGTTCGAGTCCACGATCACGTTACCGATACCCATGAAGTTCTGGAGGTAGGATAGACCAAAGTTCTGCTCGAGCGTTACGTTATGCTCGCCGAGGTAGCCATAGACATCATCCGGAGATGCGAAGAACACTGGAGTGTGCGCCTCATCCTCGAACTTCTTGGAAACGTATGCAGCTGCCTTCGCGACCTTCATCTGGAAAGTTGCAGCCGTCTCCGCACCGGTTCCGACAGCGAGACCATCGAAGATCGTCTTGCGTACTGCCGCCTGGATCTGCTTGAGCAGGGCGGTGTTTGCACCACCAACGGCGACAAAATAGCCCTTCTTACCGACGGACTCAATGCCGACCATGTTTCTGTACTTGCTGTACACGAGCTCTACGAGCGTGCCATCGTCTACTGTGATACCGGAATCCGGAATCAGTGCCTTCTCAGCAACGACCTCCGTCGAAAGAGTTCCGGAAGTCTTATAAGTCTTGAGTGCGGTACCCGGTGCCATAACCTCGACATTCTCCTTGCTGAGAACGGCCAGAAGGTTATGAAGATCTGTTTCAAACTTTGCTACGAAATTAATATCCTGCGCATGCGCCTGGATTGCGTAATCTGCCATAAAAATACTCCTTATTTGAATAAATCGATGTTATCTTCGATTGCCTTGATTCTCTTGCGCTCATCCTTGATCGCAAGAATCTCTTCCTTCGTCATAACCGGCGGATGAGTCTCACCGCCATCCTTGACCTTCGGATAGTTTCCGGTCTTTGCAAACGCCAGGATGGCCTTTGCCTGGTCAGAACACGCTTCCTCTGTGTCTCCGGATAACAGATCTGTCGGGACCCCGGTATCCTTAGAAACCTTCTCCCGGATATTCCTGAGCTCCGTGGCCTTATTCATCGCATCAAGTTTCGCCTGCAGTGCATTCGCTCGATCCGTTTCCTTCTGCAGCTCGGTCTTTCCGGCTTCCTGTGCCGCATCGAACTGCTCGGCCTTCGTCTTCAGTGTGTCGTAATCTGCGTACTTCGAGCGCTCGCGATTCAGCCGATCGGCGATGATTGCATTCATCTCTTCCTGCGTGAACGTGCGCTCGCCCTGTGGTTCCTTAACCTCAGGTTCCTTCTTGTCCTTGTTCTCATTCTCAGCCATGTTATGGTCCTTTCCCGGCCTTTACCGTGGCCGTCACGTAAATTTATGTATCAAAAAAGCACCCATTTCTGAGTGCTTAAATGAACGGTGTTATGCTTTTAATGTCTTTTAAAAACTGTTTTGCTTTTTCAAGCAGTGAATTGTCTATCAGGTATGCGATTCCCTCCGGGGTGATCCTGCATGAATCCCACCCTAAGATAATCGTCTCTTTCCCCCATGCTTTTTCAATGCACAAACCTTCGATATATCCCTGCTTAATCATATGCTCGAAGATGTACAGCCAGTAACCTCGATTGATTTTAAAGAGCTTGCCATCATAGGCAAGCATCTGTTCATCAACTTCCTGATCCTGCTTCAGCTGGCAGTAAAGATAGGCCAATATCTTATAAACAATCACATAATAGTCATCCTTTGCCATCTGCGTCTCCTGGTTCAATGCTACATAATCAACTTACTATGCTGCCGTTGCAGACCAGATGATTTTCTCTATTTGGTCTTTTTTGATCATAAACCAATCGCAATCATCTTTATCCGTACACTGATATTCAACATAAAATTCAGCGCCATCATCAAACGATTCAAGAATTGTAACATCTCTTCCGTCCAATAAACGAACAACATCAAATTTTTTTGGAGCCAAGAAAATCACCCCTTCTCTTTATAAATATATGCACTAACTAATCGCGGGTCCTCACTTCCGTCATCTATAATCCACCCTGTTTTTACTACAGCAGTGCGACCGGTCGGACCTTTTAACAACATACGAACTTCATACGGCTGTCCATATCTAGTTGCATCTCGTGCTTTGGCTTTCCAATTTGGTAATTCATGCTTAATTTCCGCAATGAGTGCATCACTATTTTCTTCAGTATAACCAAGAACATCACGAAACACAACCGCTTTGGGGCCACCAATAGGGTGCTTTGTATTAAGCACATATCCTTTGATTTTCTCCGTAGAAACGATAGCATGTTCGCTGCGTGGTAGAATGTCCTTTGCAGATGTTGCCGCATATTTTTCCCGAAAATTCAAGAAAGTGGCTGCTGCTGTTTTTTTCGCATACGCCGCCCGCTTCTGGGCGTTGATTTTGCCTTTATTGGCCTCATAGCGCTCCCGGCGCATAGCATTGAGTTTCTCCCGTGGCTTGTTTCCATCGGCACCCTCGTAGTCCGCCAGATAGCGGTCTGGGTCATAGCCCGCCACGGTGGTGGAGGAATCGAAACGGACGGCATACGTACAATCACAATTCGCATGAATATGCTTGCAGTGACCGTTTTTCAGTGCCTTCTTCGATGCTTTGACCCATCCCTGCGATGCAAGCATCAGGCAGAACGGACATGTATCGCCCGAAGGAATCCACGCCCATTCCGCTCCATCTCGGAGTGCATTTTTTGCCAGTGTGTCCGCGCTGGCCAGCTTGATCTGTCTGCTTACGGCCTGCTTTACCAGCTGGCCACTCGGTGACTGAAGCAGGGAACCCTGTACGGCCTTCGCTGCATCTCCATAGCTCGCGATTTCTGCAAGCTCTGCCGGCTGTATAAACACCTCTTCGGCCTGTGCGATGGCCTCATACATGGATGCTGTCAGCTCAGCCGATGCGGTTCCATACCGTGCGATAACTTTATAGCAATAATCAATCAGTGCATCTACATCTTCCGTGCCATGCTTATCAATCCAGTCCTGAACCAGCTTACTCCCGCGACTGTTTAATGTTGACAGCTTGTTAATGTAGTCGCCCCACTGATCACTCGTTATCTTCATCACGAAGCTCCTCACTTAGAATGTTCTGCCCGCGCACTCGCTGTTCCTGGGACTTGATCCGGCGTATATCCGCCTGGTCGAATCCGATCATCTCGAGGAAGGTATCCGTGCCGGCGAAGTTCTGTCGTGCGGATGCAATCTTGAGGGCTGCATCTGCGGTTACCGCGACGGATGGCATCGCTGGGTTCTTAAAATGCGCGATGATGTCCTTTTCGGATTCATCGAGCTCATCGAAGGACTTATTTGCCTCGATTGCTTCCGCCATCAGTGCGATGGTCTTGAGTGCTGAAGCATTTCCAGCATTCAGCTGCTCGGCAAGAGTTACCAGCGTCTGAGACTGTGCGAGGATCGCATCCGAAGATGTCGGATTCGCATCATTGATTACGCCGGTATCGGTGACAGATAATCCGGTCGCAGCACTGAACTGCGTGGCCAGTAATCGAATCATCGATACATGCGGCTCGATGGTTCCCTGCTGGAACTGTCCGACGGTCGGATTCTCTCCGGTGTCCTGGTTCGTCGTAGCAGCCAGGATAGACCCGACATACTGTTTAAACTTGTCGCTGATCACCACATCATACTGGTCATCTGTCAGTCCGAGGATGTACTTTTGCGGCGAGGTGGCGAACTCGAGCCCGATGGT
>ERZ1034980.1588-NODE-1588-length-13298-cov-15.671600_pt1 | contig 13298 bp, 15 predicted proteins | sample MGYA00520622_ERZ1034980 | MGnify/ENA primary metagenome ERZ1034980 (study PRJEB33766, sample SAMN09781791) | gut metagenome | biome: gut microbiome | host: Homo sapiens | place: Madagascar | study: EMG produced TPA metagenomics assembly of the PRJNA485056 data... | reverse complement strand
GGAATATTTACTCTTATAGGTGTAGTAATAACAATTAAACATGAAAATAATGTAAAGAAAAATGATGAAACTATTACTTATAAACCGATATTAGCTGTAGATGGTATAAATAAAAGTATTAATTGTATGACAAGGGAAGTAGGATTAGGAATGGGTTATAGTTCTTCAAATTCTGATCCTGATAGAGAAAGAAAATGTGAAGAATTTTTTGAACAGCAAAAAAGCAATAATCCCAAATATCGTTTATATATAAAAAATAAGGGTAGAGGAGAAACGTTTAATGCTGTATTAGAAGATTTTGAAGTTGCAAGTGCTAATTGGGATAAGAAAATCAATGTGCATTCTAACGTTGGAGGAAATCAATATATAGGAGAAGTGCTAAAAGATGAATATATAGGTATAGATGTGAATTTACCTAATTATTTATTTATGCCAGAAAAAATGAAAGGTGTTTTATGGTATGAATTAAGAACTAACACAATTATTTCATATAGTGATATGTTTAATAGAGTAAGATATCAATATCGCATACATACTGTATATAAAGTTATAGTAGAAAAGTTTGTTGAAGAACAACCATATTTTTATAGAAGTGGTTTTAAATATGCAAAGGTTAACTATGAACTTTTACATATAATGCCAGAAATGAGAATTTATTCAAAAAAACACAAAGGATTTATACATGAGCATAAATATGTTATAGAAAAAGTTAAGAACAAATAAATAACTACACTTTGATCATCACCAGGAGGCGAAGGCGCTGAAGTAGTGTATGCCCTTAGGAATTCTGATGCTCTTGCTAAAAATATTTTAGAAGAGATTGGTTCTGAGGGTCAAGAAATGAGAAAATACTATCAAAGAAGGCTACCTGGTGATCCATCTAAAGATTATTACTTTATTCAGAGACTAACTGGTAAGACTCAACCTGTTTTAATTGAATATGGTTTTATAGATAATGATAGAGATCTAAATAAGCTAAAAAATAACTTACTAGATTATGGAGAAGCAGTTGTTAGAGCAGTTGCTAATTATACTGGTACTAAATACACACCACCTGGTGTTAGTGGGGATACCTATACTGTTCAAAGAGGTGATACTCTTTATAGCATTGCCAACAAATATGGTATAACTGTTGCAGAGTTAAAAAGTGCTAATAATTTAACTTCTAATTTCTTGAATGTAGGGCAACAACTAATTATTCCATCTAATACACCACCTGAATCTGATGAATATGTTACATATATAGTTGAAAGAGGAGATAGTCTTTATTCTATTGCAAATGAATTTGATGCTACTGTAGATGATATAGTTAAATATAACAATTTGCCTTCTACAACACTTTCTATAGGGCAAAAGTTATTAATACCAGTTGGTAAAAAAATTGATGAAAAACCTACTGGAAATCAATATTATACTGTACAAAGAAATGATAGTCTTTATTCAATAGCAAGAAAGTTTAATACTACAGTAGATGAGCTTATAAGACTTAATAATTTAACAACTACAGTTTTACAAATAGGTGATAAGTTATTAGTAAGTGGCGAGCCTTCTAATACAGATGTGCCAAGTGGTGATAATACATACACAGTTAAGGCTGGTGATAGCTTATATAGTATTGCTAAAAGATATAATACTACTGCCGATGAATTGAAGCGTATAAATAATTTGAGTTCAAATATGCTTTCTATAGGTCAAGTACTATTGTTACCATCTAATAATGGAAATGATGAGACAACTAATTATATAACTTATTACGTACAAAGAGGGGATAACCTTTATAATTTAGCAAGAGAATACAATACAACAGTTAGTGAAATAAAAAAACTTAATAATCTGACTTCAGACTTATTAAGTATAGGACAGTCGTTGCTTTTACCAGCATAGGCTGTTTTTTTAATATAATTGTTTACATGTGTTTGCATATGGTCTATAAAAGCAATGACTTTTATATCTTCCAGCAAGCTGTTGATTATACCATAGATCTACACACTTAGCTTTCCCCGATGGTGCATAAAACCATAATGCATGTGTTGCCGGATAATATGTTTCACCATTTAAATTTCTGAGTGCTAATTCTTTTTCAGTAGTAGTTGCGCTTGAATAAAATAAGTTACTGTTTACTCCTGCAAAACCACCTGGAGATTGAAATATTACTGATTCAATAGTCATTGTGTTTTTGAATGTAAGACAGTCTGCAATAGCTCTATTTACTATTACATTTCCTACCATTAACATTCCAAGTTCTCCTTCTCCAATGGCTTCCGCTCTCATTAGCCTTGCCATTTGATCTACTTCTTTTGAAGTGTATGAAATTAATGCCATATTCTTCACCTATAATAAAATATGTAAAATTCACTTTTATGTTATTGTAGAATTGAATTTATTGTGTTATAATTAAATTCATCAAGCAAATATTTAGGGGATTAGTTAAATGGTATAATAATGGTCTCCAAAACCACTGTTGGGAGTTCGATTCTCTCATCCCCTGCCATTTGAAAACAAAATGACTTTTTTAAAGTCATTTTAATTTTATAGAAAAATTCGAGATCCTTTTGTTAAGAGAACAATAAAAAATTCTATCTTTAAAAATTAATTTCTTATGTTTACTATAATGTTTGCTAATTCATATGTGCCTTATTTAATAAATTATTCTTTGATTAGTACAGTAAGTGATGAAGGAAAACTATATGAATATATGATAGAAAAGTAAATTTAAATAAATTTGATAAGTGTCATATGTCTATAATTTAACTTCATTGTATAATGGAGGGGAATTTATTGAAGAACTTTTTAATAATTATTTTCTATATAATTAATTAAAGAATTCTAATTTTGATATTCAAATATAGGTTTATAAAAATACATTTTAAAAGTATGGTATAATGTATAATGAAAGGCAAAGTGTAATTTAAAGGTAGGTGTAAAATGAAGAATACAATCATTAAGTCAGTATTAGCAGTTGTGTTCGGAATAGTTATAGGTGTATTTTCAAAATGGGGAGATGTTATACCAGGTGATAATTTAATAAAATATTTTGGATGGATATCTACAGGTGTTATTATTTGGTTGGTAATAGGTTCTTTTTTAATTATTAAAACTAAGAATAGAAAAGAATTTAGTATTGTTTATTCATTATTTATGATATCAATGCTGATATCGTATTATATTTTTTCCCTTTTTGTGGTTAAATATTTAGCTCAAAGAATAGTAATGTTTTGGATTATAATGTTTATTGGCTCGCTTATCTTAGGAAATATAATATATGGTAAAAAAAATACTAATTTGTTTAGAATATTATTTGTTCTAGCTTCAATAATATTTTTAATATATGATGCTATAGAAATAAATGGAATTAATCTAAAAGCTGTTATTCCTGAATTATTAATGGTTATATATGATTTAGTTATTATTAGCAAAGGTATAAAGAAAGCCAAAAATTAAATTACATAAATAAATATGAATTTGTTGTAGAAGGAGGAAAGAAGTGAAAAATGAATTAAAAATTAAAAAATGTCAAAAATGTGGGGCATTGATTGAGGTGATCAATGATTGTACCTGTAGTGATTGTGGAATAACTTGTTGTGGGAAACCTGTGGTAAGGTTGATTTCAAATAGTGTTGATGCATCGTTTGAAAAACATATTCCAACTTTTGAACATATTGGTGATGAAATACTTGTTAAAGTTAATCATGTTATGGAAAAGGAACATTTTATTGAATGGATTGCACTGGTTAATAACAAAGATATTTATAAAGTTAACTTATCACCAGAACAAAATGCAGAATGTAAATTCAAATATATAAAAGGATCAAAATTATATGCATATTGTAATAAGCATGGACTTTGGTCTTGTGATGTAGAATAATTTTTTTTATAAATAAGATCAATTTTATATTGGTCTTTTTTTTCTAAATTTTTGATACCTAAAAAAGTAACCATATCAAAAACTCTTTCGAAATCGGAAAGCTTATGATATAATTAATACACAAGAAACAAATTACATTCTGCTTATTATTTATGTGGAGGTATAATGAAGAAGAAAAAAATAATATTAATCATACTGTGCTCTATAATAGGTTTAATATTTCTAGATTTTATAGTCGTTCTTTCATTCAATAATAGTCCTATAATTAAAATTAGAGATTATTATAATGGTGGTTTTGTTGTTTACAAGGATAAAGGGATATTTTCAAATACTTATAAATGTTCTGATGGTAAAACTAAAACTGTTTTAAAAACAACTAAATTTGTTTGCCCTATGAAAGACAGTAAGGAAGAAGAGAAAAAAGAAATAATAACAATAACTTTTGATACTAAGGGTGGAAGTAAAATAGATAGTATTACTATAAATAAAGAAACAGAGCTTACACTTCCAAAGGAACCTACACGAGATGGTTACGTTTTTAAAGGCTGGGTTGATAAAAACGAGACTCCAATTTATAACAAAGTATTACTTGCAGAAGATACAGCTCTTTATGCCGTTTGGGAAAAAGTAGAAAATAAAAAAACTAGTTCTAAAACTGAAAAATCTAAAACAAACACTAATACAACTAACAACAAAGACAGTAACAATACTGATAATAATGAAAATACTATTTTACCTGAAAAAAAGCCACCAATCGTAGAAAAAACCCAAGCAGAGAAAAACAACGAATATAGAAAATCTTTAGAAAATAAATATTCAATCAAAATTGTATATAAAGATGAAAATGGTAATTACTTAATCGGGGGTTCTATAAAAACTGAAAAACTAAACGATGATAACGAGATAAATAAATATTTAAAAGAGATGGAGAAAACATTAAAAAAATATCCAAATGGATTCTTTAAAGAAATGAAAAATAATAATGTTTCTCTTAAAATATATATGGTAAATAAAATAGATGGAAATTATGCGGGGATGACAGATGGTAGAAATCAAAGTAATATAACAGTAACTATTGGAACAAATGGGACTAATTTGTTTGAAAATACTTTGCATCATGAGTTAATGCACTATATTGATATTTATATGAAGCAAAAAAATCCAACATTAAATTTGGAAAAAATAATGAAGTCCTATAATCCAGAAGGATTTAATTATGGTTCTAATGACGCTACCTATGATTTTAATTTTTCAAATCCAAATGATGCTTATTTTATATCATATTATTCAAGGCAAAGTTATTTAGAAGATAGAGCCGTTTTGTTTTCTGATATGATGACTAGAACAACAAAGAGATCCTGTTACAATGATGGTACTCCAATAAACAAAAAGGCAAAATTAATTAGTTCGCAAATTAAAGAACATTTTAAAGTATTATCTAATACAGGAAGATGTTATTGGGATAGATTTATATAATATAGGTTTTGATTGAAGGTATTAAAAATATTTATTCTAAAAAATAATAGATAAAATATTTTTGATATAAATTAAAATTAAGAAAGGAGGTCTAAATTGAAAACATCACTATTAATAAAAATAATTGCAGTCGTAGTTATTCTAGCTGGTGTAGGATATTTCGTATATACAAATTATGTTCCAAAAGAAAAATCTCTTGTTTTTGAAGCAAGAATTAAAGAAGTAACGGTAAATGATAATATATATACTGTTTTAGTGGAAGAATATGATAAAAAGAAAAAAGAATATACTACAGAGTATGAATTTGAGATAAATAAGGATACTAAAATAATTTTCAAAAATGAAGAAACTACTGCAGATAAATTAAAAGCAAATCAAAAAGTAACTATTACTTCATCTGATGTTATGCTGCCAAGTGAACCAGCTAAATTATCTAATGTTAAAAAAATAGTTATTTCAAAAGATTAATTTATCTAAAAAGGTTTTGCTAAGGCAAAACTTTTTTAAATATGATTTTTATTAGTATTCTGTTTAAGAGTCATCTTTACTTTTACTAGAAAAATATTACATTAAATCAAAATAATAATATGAAAGTAATTGCGCCTTTTTTATAATATAAGATAAATATACAGACTTTTGTAGTTTGTTTTTTTCTTTTTTGAATATACTTTAATGGTGATATTTTTATGATAAAAAAACAAATTAATACAAATTCTAATTCTATTAGAATTAATTATCCTTCTACTGATTATTTCTTATTAAATAAAAAGATACGTGAATATATTGATTTTCAAACTAACAACTTTAAAAATCTTACTCTTGATAAAGTTAAAACTAATTATTATCTTATTATCGATTATAAAGAATATGGATATAAAAATATAATATCATATGTTTTCTTTTTAGAGACTTATAATGGTGGAGCTCATCCTGATCATTTAATATGGACTATTAATTATGATAAAAAGATTAATAAAATAATTACTATTAAAGATTTGATTAATTCAGATCCTATGATTTTAGAAAAGCTTTCTAGTTTTAGCTACAATGTTCTCTCCAATGATAATGCTTTTAAAAGCTCTAATATTTTATCAATGCTTAAGGATGGTACAGCACCTACTATGGATAATTTTAAAAATATTGTATTTTCTAATAATGGACTTATTATTTACTTTGAACGTTACCAAATAGCACCTTATTACTTTGGAGAGATTGCTTTGACATATCCAATGCAGCAAGGGTAGTATAAACGTTAATTATATTAATACATAAAAAACTAGTGTTGTTTTCAAAAATTATTATAATAGTGTTTCATCTGTTTCAGTTACTTTTTCAGTTAGTTGTGTATATAAAAATATTAACAATGACACAAGGGATAGTAGATAGGCAAAGATTTTAATTTTGTCGGTTTCTAAATCTTCATCTTTTGTATCATTTTTATATTTTTCATAGGAAATATATATATAATAAAGTGTTACAGCAGTACTAGTTATGGTTGAAAAAATGTAGATATATTTTGAAAAAGTTGGTGCTTTTTGTCCTTTTTGTGTTGCTTCTTCTAATTTTAGGTCAGCAAGATATAGTAATATATTAACTATTATAAAGAGTATTCTCAAATCTTCTTGAGCTTTAATTTCTACAATTGGATTATTCATGTTATATATTATGTTTTAATTGTATTAAATATAATTTGATGTTAAAATATAGTACTTATAGAGGTGTAATTATGTCAATAGATGATAAAATTTATCAAGAGTTTTTAGATTTTCAAGATAAGTATTTTGATAATTATTCTTTAGAGGAAAGAGAATATATTAGAAAGTATATTTTTACTGATCTAGATGAGAGCTATGTGGATATTGTTAGTCAGGTATCTTCTAAAATAGGATGTTTACCTAGAAATAGAGATAGGTACTTAGAATTTATTAACTTTTTTACTAATGATTTTGATTCTTCTAAAAACATATTAGAGGTTGCATCTGGAAGATATCCAATTATTTCATATCACTTATCTAGAATTAATCCTTCATTATCAATTACTTCAATGGATCCTAGACTTGTTACTACTTCTTTAAATGGAATTAAACTTGTTAGAAAACCTTTTACTATTGATACTGATATATCAAGTTATGATGTTGGTATTTCATATTTTCCATGTGAGGCCACCTTGCCTTTTGTAAAAAAGTTTTGTACAGAAGGAAAAGATTTTATAGTTGGTCTTTGTGGTTGTACTATTCATTTTCCTAGTCCAGAATTTAGTCAGTATAGGACATACACTGAGAAAGAATGGTTTGATTATGTTTTATCTGTTGCTATGAGTGAAAAAAAAGATAATTGCAATGTCCTTGTTAAGAAGCTTCCTAACAGTTACAATTGTAATTATCCTATTATAGAGGGTAAACATCAAAGATAGTGGAGGCTATCTTTTTTTTATGTTTGCTACTCTTTTTAGTATTTTTTCTTTTCCGTTCATTAGAGGTTCAATTGATTCATCTAAATTTAATGTATTTATTACTTGTGCAAGCTGATTTGAGCAATCAACTTCATGATACCATGGAGATTCTTTGATTTGCTCTGGTACATAGGTTAAATTAGTAGAATAAACTTTGTCAAAATATCCTTTTTCATAAGCATCATTAAATAAATCTATACTCCTTTTACCATCACTAAATAATGCGAATGTTGTAAAAATAAATACTTTATTTGCATTCATTTTTTTTAGTGCTTTTGCGGTATCTATCATTGATCCACCTGATGCGATCATATCATCTACAACAATAACATTTTTTCCTTCTATTGAAACGGCACCTTCATATACATGTTCTAAAATTGGTGCTTTTCCATCAACTACTTTTGATAGGTCTCTTCTTTTTCTAAAACCACCTACATCTACTTGTAATATGTCTGCTAGATAACTTGCTCTTTTTGTAGCACCAGCATCTGGATTAACAATTATTGTATTGTTTAAATCAATGGTTTCACTATCTAAGAACTCATTAATTAATGAATGAGTAGGGTATATATTATCAAATGATGTTTTATTTAGTGCACTTCTTACTCCCGGATCATGTGCATCAAATGTAATTATTCCTTTTACCCCAAAGAATTCTAATTCTTGTAGTGCCATTGCACAATCAAGGGATTCTCTTCCTTCCCTTTTATGTTGCCTAGAACTATATAGTAATGGCATTACAGCCCATATTCTATTTGCGGTAGCGGCAGTTGCGTTAATTACTCTTTTTAAATCTTGATAGTGATCATCATAGCTCATCTTGTTTTCTTCGCCAAACATAGTATATTTGATACTATAATTACCTACATCGGTTAAGATAAATACATCTTTTCCTCTTACAGTTTCTAGTATTTTTGCTTTACCTTCAGAATTCGCAAATCTTGGTGTTTCAACTTTTACTAAATAATTTGTTTCAGTATTTCTTGATGCTTGAATATTTAAGTTTATTTTGTTTCCTAATTCTTCTGCACTTTTTAAAGCGATGATTCTTAGATCATCTCCATTAATTATTTTGATGTTTTTCATTATACCTCCTAAAAAAAATAATGTTGTTTTTTGTTATCAATATTTTAACATATAAAATTTTTATTTCTAGTTATTAGTACCAATTTAACAAAATTTTATAGAAACTATTATTTTTTGTTATAGCAAACTGTATAAAATTAACTAAAATATTACATTATTATTAATGGTGATTATATGAATTTTTTAGAAGTGGTTTACAGAACTTTTCTATCTGCCTTGACACTTTTTTTACTTGCTAAGGCAATGGGCAGGAAACAAATAGGGGAGTTAAATACATTTGATTATATAATAGGTATAACTATTGGTTCTATTGCATCTGAAATGACAGTTAATAGTGATGTTAGTCTTATAAATTGTATTGTTGCGATGGCTGTGTTTTCACTAATAGGCATTTTAATATCGTATGGTACAACTAAAAGTATGTTTCTTAGAAGATTTTTTACTGGATGTCCAATTATATTAATTGAGAATGGTAAAATAATTGAGAAAGGTCTTAATAAGGCTAGATTTGATATAAATGATTTATTACAAGAATGTAGAATTAATGGCTATTTTGATATAAGTGAAATTGCTTATGCGGTGATGGAAGCAAATGGTAGGATTAGTTTTCTTTTAAAAAGCAAATATACTCCAGTTACTTTATCTGATATGAAGATTAAAGCTTCTAAAAAAGGGTTATGTGCTAATCTAATAATAGATGGTAATATAATGATGGAACATTTAAAAAATATTAATAAAGATTCTGCTTGGCTTTTAACAAGATTAGAAAATATGGGATATTCTGATTATTCAAATATATTACTTGCCTCATGCGATACAAAAGAACAAATAACAGTGTATTTAAAAAGCGTTCCACTTACAAATAGTAAAGTTCTTGAATAGATTACATATTTTTGTAAATAATATTAGTATCACATGATGTATGTGATTAAGTTCTTAAAATATCCGATTTTGGATATTTTTTTTGCTTATTTTTACTTCTTATTGTATAATGTTATTATTGAGGAGTGATAGATAAATGAAATTTATAAAAGAGCATAAAATTACATCCATAGTTATTTTAGTTTTTGTAGGTGTAATTGTACTTTTGTTTATGGCTTGGACTATATTCTTTTCTAAGGGAGGAAACCCTGTATATGGAAATAGACTAGAGGGTATTGAAAAAGTTAAGATTACTGATAGTGAAGAGGATAAGATATCAAGTGAGTTAAAAAAGGATAAGTCTGTAAAAGATGTAGATACTAATATCGCTGGTAGAACATTAGACATAGTGATAACGGTTGATGATGATATGAAACTTGATGATGCTAAAAAGGTAGGCTCTAATTCGTATAAAGTATTATCTGAGAAGCAAATTGATTATTATTCTATTCAAGTTTTTATAAAAAAGAATTCTGAAAAAGAAAATAACTTTCCTATTATTGGATATAAACAAAGAGGAACTAAAGATTTAGTTTGGACAAAAGATAGAAAGGTGACAGAATAGAATGAAAACTAATAAAAAAGTCTTTATAGCGATTCCTATTGTTATTGCACTTATTGTATTTATTGGACTACTTATTTATTTTAATAAGGAAGATGCTAATTCATTTAATGCCAGTGAAAGAAAATGGCTTCAATCTCATGTTAATACTAGAGAAAATTTTGAAGTTATAAGTGATTATCCTGTATATGGAGATAGTGGTGTTTTTTATAAATTTATTTCTTCATTAGAAAAAGCAACAGGACTAGAATTTAATGTAGTACCTTATTTTAGAAATACTACAACTTCTACTAGTGATTTAAAGTTTAGAGTTATACATGATGACTCAGAAATTACTAGTAATGATTTAATTCTTAATGAAGATGTGTTTGTTGCAATTGGTAAGACTGAAAAGAAAATTGATCAAATAAGTGATTTTGAAGGCGTAACTTTTGGTGTTTTAAAAGATTACGTTGGAGATATTAGCTATTATCTAAAGAATGGTAGAGATTTATCTTACAGGACTTATGATGATGTATCAAAATTGTTTGATGCTCTTGATAAATCATATGTAGATATGGTTATTATACCCAATATAATGTATTTAGATTATACTATTTCTAATGATAGTTATCATATTAATTATATTTTTACAGAGTTAAGTAATAAAGTAGTGCTTTCTCTTGGGAATAATACTGAATTAAATAAAATTGTAAAAAAATACTTTGAAAAGTGGCAAGATAATAATTTTGTTAAAACATATAATGATACCCTATTAGATTATTATATTACTAAGAATAATATAAATGATAAAACTAAAGCTGAGATTCTTTCTAAAACTTATGTATATGGATATGTTGAGAATTATCCATATGAAGCACTTGTAAAAAATAAGTTTGTTGGAATAGCTGCTGAATACGTTAATAGAATTACTAGATTAAGTGGTATAGAGTTTGAGTTTAAAAAATATAAAAACTTAGACGAATTAAAAGAAGCTATTAATGATAAAAAAGTAGATATGTTCTTTGATTATTACAATATAGATTCGGATGCTTATTTAAAAACAGTTTCTACATTTGTTGAAGAGTACGCTGTTTTAGGTAAAGTTAGTGATTCTCATGTAGTTACTTCTTTTGAAAGCTTAAAAGGTAAAAAGGTAAGTTTATTAAATAATACTGCTCTTTATAGTTATTTTAAAAGTAATAGTAAGGCTAATATTGAAAAATTTGATAATATGAAAACTCTTTTAAAGAAGAGTGATGATAACTTAATAGTAGTTGATAATGAGGTTTATAATTACTATAGAAATACAAAATTTAAAGATTATGAACTTTTATATTCAGATTTAATGACTAATGATTATTATTTTATGGTTAATAAAGATTATAGTGACTTTTATAATTTGTTTAACTACATTATAAATACTAATTCTTATTATAATTATAGAAATAATGGTTTAAATAGTTTAAATGTTTCTGTATGGAGTGAATCTACTTTCCAAGAGTTATATGTAATAATATTACTTGTTATATTTATTCCTCTTACAGTACTTGGTATATTAATTGTATATTTTAGAAAAAGAAATCAAGTTAAGGCTATTAAAAAAGAGGAAAGAAAAAAATATACTGATATGTTAACTTCTTTGAAAAATAGAAATTACTTAAATTTAAATATAAAAGCATGGAATGAGAGTAGAAAATATCCACAAGCTGTAGTTGTAATTGATTTAAATAATGTTAATTATGTAAATGATAATTATGGATATGAAGCTGGGGATAAATTAATTGTTAAAGCTGCTAGTTTACTTGTTAGTACTCAACTTGAAAAGAGTGAAATAATAAGAACAGATGGTAATGAGTTCTTAATATATTTAGTTGGATATAGTGAACAACAAGTTTCTACTTATGTTAGAAAACTATCTAAGGAGATGAAAAATTTACCATATAGATTTGGGGCAGCAGTTGGTTATAGTATGATTGTTGATGATATTAAAACTATAGATGATGCAATTAATGAAGCTACTTTAGATATGAAGACTGATAAAGAGGAGTACAAGTAAAGTGGTAGACATTAAAAAAAATGTTGTTTCATTAAAGGATAGGTTAATCTGCAATATTAAAAGGCCTGAAATGAGAATTTTGCCTGGACAACTTGCATTTTTCTTCTTTTTAACCTTAATTCCTTTAATTGCAATAATTGCGGGATTTATATCTATACTTGATTTGCCATATGATTCCATTACTGATGCAATTAATAATTATTTACCTGATGGAGCTAGTGATTTACTTGGTGCTTTAACTACTAATGTTAATTTTACTACCAATACAATTATCTTTTTTGCTTCATCTATAGTTCTTGCCTCTAATGGACCACATTCAATGATAGTTACATCAAATCAAATATATAAGGTAAAAGATAAAAATTATATAGTTAGAAGAATCAAGGCTTTAGTCATGACAATTATTGTATTAGTACTTTTGATTTTCGTATTACTAATTCCTGTTTTTGGAGATATGATATTTAAAATTATTGCCATGATTGATTCTACTTCTACTATTAGAAATATTATCTTAACTACTTATAGTATTCTTAAATATCCATTGTCATTTATATTTATATATTTCTTAATTAAAATACTTTATATAATGGCACCTGATAAGAGAATAGAAAGAAGTAATGTTGTATATGGATCCGTTTTTACAACAGTATGTTGGATAATAGTTACACAGTTTTATTCAATATACATAGAAAAATTTACTAGTTATACTACTTTTTATGGTAGCATGGCAAGTATATTAATCCTTATGTTATGGCTATATGTTATTTCTTATATATTTGTGCTTGGTATGGCACTTAATGTTACAAAATATGAATTTTCTAAAAATAATAATGATAATTAATTAAGGGTATATTTAAAATATATCCTTTTATATTTGAAATTTATTATTAAAATGGTA
>ERZ1034980.1585-NODE-1585-length-13309-cov-49.856043_pt1 | contig 13309 bp, 16 predicted proteins | sample MGYA00520622_ERZ1034980 | MGnify/ENA primary metagenome ERZ1034980 (study PRJEB33766, sample SAMN09781791) | gut metagenome | biome: gut microbiome | host: Homo sapiens | place: Madagascar | study: EMG produced TPA metagenomics assembly of the PRJNA485056 data... | reverse complement strand
GCTAAGGGGACCCGGCTTGATTTCACACGGTCTCTACGTATGGCCTCCGTTGCCGACCCTCCGGGGCCCCTTAGCTGAACCGCCACAAATAAAGGAGAATGAGATGGAAGAGAGTGGAAAGAGACGAGACTATATCACCTGGGATGAGTACTTCATGGGGGTCGCCGAGATGTCGGCGCGCCGCTCGAAGGACCCGAGCACCCAGGTCGGCGCCTGCATCGTGAGCCCGGAGAACAAGATTCTTTCGATGGGCTACAACGGCTTTCCGCAGGGCTGCTCCGACGATGCCTTTCCGTGGACGAAGATCCATGCGGAGGACGACCCGTATAACGCGAAGTACTTCTACTCGACGCATGCAGAGCTGAACGCGATCCTCAACTATCGTGGCGGCTCCCTCGAGGGCTGTAAGCTCTATGTCACGCTCTTCCCATGCAACGAGTGCGCGAAGGCACTGATCCAGGCCGGCATCCGGACCCTGATCTACTACTCTGATAAGTATGGCGACACTCCGTCGACCCGTGCCAGCAAGCGCATGCTCGATGCCGCCGGCGTCCGCTACTACCAGTATCAGCCGACCGGTCGCACCGTGACCCTGGCGCTGTAACGCCAGCAGTTTATGGGGTCAGACCCCCTTACGAAATTCTTAAGATGATGCCATGGCGGGATGATCGGAAAGAGGACGAGATGTTTGTAAAGGAAGAGAGCCCGGAGGCGCGGGAGAAGCGCGTCCGGGAGATTATGAAGCGGCTCGATGAGCATTACGGTGCCGAGCCGCCGATTTTTTTGAAAAGTGAAAACGCGTGGCAGCTGCTCTTCGCGACGATCCTGAGTGCGCAGTGCACCGATGCCCGCGTCAATATGGTGACCGAGAAGCTGTTTAAGAAGTATACCTGTCTCGAGGATTTCGCGACGGTGCCGATCGAGGAGCTCGAGGAGGACATCCGTTCTACCGGCTTCTATCACAACAAGGCGCGGAACATCAAGGCCTGCGCTGCCGATCTCCTCGCGCGCTATGACGGTGTCGTGCCCGACAGCATTGACGCGCTCACCTCGCTTCCGGGCGTCGGTCGCAAGACGGGGAACCTGATTCTCGGCCACATCTACAACAAACCGGCGCTCGTCGTGGATACGCATGTGAAGCGTATCTCGAACCGCCTCGGCCTCGCGGCATCGAGCGACCCGACGCGCACCGAATTTCAGCTTATGGAGACGGTGCCGGAGGAGTTCTGGATTCGCTGGAACACGCACATCATCTCGCTGGGACGGAGTTACTGTATGTCGGCGCGCCCGGACTGCGGCGCGTGCTTCCTGCGTGACCTCTGCCCGAGCTGCGATAACACGGAGCTGCTCGAGGCGACCCGCGCCGGCGTGACGAGCGGGAAGAGCCGGAAGACGAAAGCGAAATCCTGAGTGATCCATCGGGAGATGAAAACGAAAGCCTGCGTGGGCGTATCGTGGAGAGTGAAAGCCACGGGTAGATAGAATCAGAAATATCGCGGGCGGGTGCCGGTGGAGGCATGGGCCCGAAGAGAAGGAAAAATCATGTCAGAATGTGAAATGTGTTTAAACTACGTCTACGATGACGACGATGAGGAGTATGTCTGCGAGGCCGACATCGATGAGGACGACATGGCCCACATGTGGGGCGGACGCCGCCGGCATTGCCCGTACTGGCGCTCGAACGACGAGTACCGCACGGTCAAGCACCAGTCGATCGGTCACCTGCCGGGCTACAGCGACGCCGGGTATTTCGTGGATGATCAGAAGGAAGAGCTGTCGGATGGGGAGGCGTAGATATGCTACATGTTGTACTTCATGAACCGGAAATTCCGTTCAATACCGGTGCGATCGGTCGCACCTGTGTGGCGACCCACACGTCGCTTCATATGATCCGGCCGTACGGCTTCACCCTCGATGACCGCTACATCAAGCGTGCGGGCATGGACTACTGGGCGAAGCTCGATCTCCACGAGTACCTCGACTACGAGGATTTTCTCGTGCAGCACCCGGAGCTCCACTTCGCCGACGAGTTCGAGCCGGCCAATGCAGGCGATCCGGCATCGGTGGATGTGGCGAGCCTTCAGGATGACGGCATGTACGCCGGTCAGGCGCACTGTGCGGACTGGTCTCAAGAGACCATCGAGACACCGAAGCTCTGGTTTGCGACCACGAAGGGCCGGCAGGTCTACAGCGATGTCCACTTCGGCCCGAACGACTACATCATGTTCGGAAAGGAATCCGCCGGCATCCCGGAGGAGATCCTCGTCCAGCACCCGAAGTCCTGTATCCGTATCCCGATGTGGGGCGACATGCGTTCACTGAACCTCAGCAACTCCGCCGCGATCCTCCTCTACGAAGCCTACCGACAGAACGACTTCGAAAACCTGGAAAAACGCGGGAAGCTTCACCGGCTACACTGGTAAATATCATGGGGTGCGCCGACAGGCGCGGGGACCCCATGATGCCCCCGGGCGGCGAGGCCGTTTTGCCACGAAGTTGGCAAAATCAAACGACAATGCCCGCGCCGTAGGCGCATATAATGGCATTGTCTCCTTGTAATCATGGGGTGCGCCGACAGGCGCGAAATAATAGACTGGAAAGGAGTGCGCGATGGCGAGAAAAACTGAAAAGAAAGCCGGGCTGCCGATGGCGGTGGCGCTGGTCGCGCTGCTCCTTTTCGTCAGTGCCGTCGGGACCGTCCTGTACGTGAAGAAAGCGGGCAGCGGCGAGTCGAACCAGGCCGAAACGACGAGTGCAGCGGCAGACGGCAGTACTGCTGACGTCGACGCTGCTGCCGGGGAGCCGGCGCCGGACGCTGCGGCGGCCGGGGATGAGGAAGGCGAAGGCGAGGATACGGCACTCATCGATGAGACCCTCGATGATGTGCCACACGCCTATCAGGCCTACCTCGAGGTGGCCGATGAGCTGGAAGCGAGCTTCGGCACACCAGCGGCGATCGAATCTGCCCAGGGCTATCTCGACCTCGACGCGAGCCACTTCGCGGACCTCGGCGGCCTCTGCCTTCTCCAACTGATCGATTTTGACCGCGACGGCCTCGACGAGCTCGTGGCAGGCTATCGCGAGCCCACGGACGGCAGCTACCATTTCCGTGTTTACGGGTACGCGCAGGGCCAGCTTCACATGTACATCGATTCGATCATGGGCGGCGTCGGCCAACCGGTGATCTACGAGCTCGCGACGGAGACCCTGAATGACGGCCGGGAGTACCTGATCACGCACGACGGCATCCGCGGTCACCGAATCTACGGCTTCGATGCGACCGGCCACTTCGTGAAGCGCATCGAGATCGGCGACAACCAGATCAACGGCGAGCCGGTCTACAGCACCGCGGTGGCGAAGGCCATGCAGGCCTGGATCGCCGATGAGCAGACGCGCTACCCGATGACGATGCTGCAGGATGCCGACGCCGCACTGCAGGCGATCGAAGAGACGCGTGCAGAACTGAAGGACGGCGCGGCGCTGGCTGAACCGGACGTCCTCGAGGCCGAAGACCCGGAGTCTGCGAATGCAGACGACGCGGGGATCGTCAGCGACGCGGATGGTCCGACGGGCACGACCACAGATGGTCATCTGCATCTTGATCAGCCGGATGCAGCTCCGGACACGGAAGCGCATCTTGATTCGACGGAGGTCGGTCCTGCCGGCACAGACGAATCTGCATCCGAGCATGCGACGACGGCCGGCGATATCATCGATGCAGCGAAGTCGACGGCTGAAACGACGGAAAGTGAGGATGCGGAGCCGCCGAAGCCATGTGCCTATACGGCGAAGCAGCTACTGGCGCAGATCCACGACGTGACGGACGACAGCATCGTCGACTACCTCTATGCGGATTTTGATGGGGACGGTGTGCGCGACCTCGTCGCCCTCAGCCTGCACTGCACCCCGCCGAAGGAGACGGCTGCGAGCGACTGGAGTGCGATCTATGCGGCACCGGACGGAAGCGAGGACAGCGGCGATGTGATGCGCTTCAGCAGCGGCACGGACTACACGCTCAGCTGGTGGTTTGCGAATGGCGAGCAGGTCTATACCTTCGACAGCATGCGTGCCCCGGTAGTGACCGGCGCGAAGCTTCTGAAGCTCGAGACGGATGTGGGACTCCAGCTTGCAGCGACGATCTACTGGGAAGATGAGGACACGGATGCGGTGAACACGAGTGCCGGGACATCGCTGTTTTCCGGAACCCACAGCGCGGCGGCCTATGCGGCGGACGCCGGCGCGAACCAGGGTGGACTCAGCGCCACCCGGCAGACCGACAGCACCAGCCTCATCTACCGCTTCGATGACAGTGGCGCGACGGAGCTCTTCCGTGAGGACGGCTACCGCCTCTCGAACCCGGGCGCGAACCGCATCGGGTTCTCTCGTGTTCAGTACACGAAAGGAGACGATAGCAGCCTGAACGAAAGTTGCACGTACGGCACACTCCGCTACAACACGGCAGACGACAGCTACCAGGAATATGCATTCTGACACAACGACCGAGAGGGGATGTCATAGTATATGGATTTTAAGAGATGCCTTTGCCGGTCATCTCTTTTTTTGACTTATTTTATGGGGCTGAAGTTGGAGATCACGGGACGCAATATTTTTCAGAAAAACGTTGACATCTGCGCAACATATGATAACATATTCATATGAACGATGGTTCATTTGATGCGGCAGGACGATCATCACCCAGAGTGGTGAAAGCACGCTCGAGGGAGCGCCGCCGCTATGTCCGCATCTAGAATCCATCTGTCTGATATCAAATCGCTATGAACGAAACGGAGGAAGCCATGCCGAACGCATACGACACAAAGAAAATATCTCATCTCATTCAGAATGTTTCCGAGGATGAGCTCAGCGATCTGGCAGAGCTTTTCAAGATTTTCGGGGATTCCACCCGGATCAAGATCCTTTACGATCTTTTTCAGGGTGAAAAAAACGTCACGGAGATCTGTGATGATCTCGAGATGAACCAGTCCGCGGTTTCACATCAGCTGAAGATTCTGAAGGTGAGCAAGCTCATCACCTCCCGCCGGGATGGAAAGGCGGTGTACTACCGTCTGGCCGATGAGCATGTGAAGACGATCATCGCGATGGGTAAGGAACATATCGAGGAGTAAAAACCGACGAAGAAAGGACCATTATGAAGAAGAAATTCAAGTGTGAGATCGATTGTGCAAACTGTGCAGCGAAGGTAGAGGATGCCATCAAGAAGCTCGATGGCGTGCAGGATGCGAAGGTAAACTTCATGCTTCAGAAGTTTACGCTCGAGGCCGCCGACGAGCAGTTCGACGCGATCCTCCAGCAGGCGATCGAGGTCGGAAAGAAGATCGAGCCGGATTTCGCCGTAGAGCTGTAATCCGCGCGTCTCGACTGCGCCCGCCTGTATGGGCATGCATATTTCCCACGCCCATACGGTGCAGCCGCGCCGGTGGACGTGGTTTTTTCGGACAAATTTCGAGATAAACCGGGCCATGTTGCATGAAAACAGCCGGGAAACAGGTGGCACAGAGGCTACTGTACAGCACGGAAACAGGCGACACTGAGACTGATGTACAGCATGGAAACATCAAACTGACAGAAAAGAGGAGAGTTATGGAACCGAAATTAAAGAAGGAACTGCAGAAAATTCTCACCGCCCTCGCGATTTTCTTCGCCATGATGGTGGTGGATAAGACGGGCCTCTGCCCGCTGATCTTCGCGCACCGCCTCCCGAGCCTGATCGCGTACCTGATTCCGTACCTCCTGTGCGGCTGCGACGTGGTCCGCAAGGCCCTCCTCGGCATCAAAAACCACCAGCCGATGGACGAGTCGCTCCTCATGTTCGTAGCGACGATCGGTGCCTTCGCGACCGGCGAGAATTCCGAGGCCGTTGCCGTCATGGCCTTCTACCTCGTCGGCGAGTGGTTCCAGAAGTACGCCCTCGGGAAGTCCCGCAAGAACATCGCGAGTCTCATGGACATCGTTCCGGAGGAGGCCAATGTTGAGCGCGCGGACGGGTCCATCGAGACGGTGGATCCGGACGACGTCGAGATCGGTGACATCCTCGTGATCAAGCCGGGCGAGAAGATCCCGGTCGACGCCGAGGTCCTGAGCGGTGAGTCCATGGTGAACACCGCAGCCCTCACCGGTGAATCCGTTCCGCGGAGCGTTCATCCGGGTGAAGCCGTCATCTCCGGCTGCATCAACGGTGAGGGACTCCTCCGCGTCCGGGCGACCAAGGCCTTCGAGGATTCCACGGTGTCGAAGATCCTCGAGCTCGTCGAGAACGCTTCCGAGAAGAAGTCGAAGACCGAGAACTTCATCACCCGCTTCGCTCGCGTCTACACCCCGATCGTCGTGTACTCCGCGATCGCCCTCGCGATCATCCCGTCGATCCTCACCCGCGATCCGGCGACCTGGATCTACCGTGCATGTACCTTCCTCGTCGTATCCTGCCCGTGCGCCCTCGTGATCTCCGTTCCGCTCGCCTTCTTCGGTGGCATCGGCGCGGCCAGCTCGAACGGCGTGCTCGTCAAGGGCTCGAACTACCTCGAGCTGCTCTCGCACCTCCATACCGTCGTGTCGGATAAGACCGGTACCCTGACCGAAGGCAACTTCCAGGTATCCGAGGTTCTCCCGGCTCCGGGCGTCGAAAAGGCCGAGCTTCTCCGCATAGCCGCCCTCGCCGAGGGCATGAGCACCCACCCGATCGCGAAGTCGATCCGCGACGCGTACGCGGCGGAAGCGCCGGGCACGGAAATCAACACCGCCCTCGTGACGGACACGGTCAATGTCTCCGGCCAGGGTCTCATCGCGACCCTCCCGGGTCGCCGCATCTTCGTCGGCAATGCGAAGCTCATGCAGGCCTATGGTATCGACTTCACCGAAGCGACGAACGCCGCCGCGACGGTATCGTATGTGGCCGTGGAGGAAGACCGCCGGTCGGCAGATGCCAGCGCTGCGGCTGCCGTAGCCGAGAACCTCATGGGAAGTGACGGTGCAGACGGCGGAAGCATTGGCACTGGAAAAGAGAAGGGAAGCATCCGTTTCCTCGGCGCGATCCTGATCCGGGATCAGCTGAAGCCGGAGGCGAAGGACGCCATCGCCGAGATGAAGCGCGAGGGCGTGCAGAGCGTCGTGATGCTCACCGGTGATCGAAAGGCCGTCGGTGAGGCGGTCGGACAGGAGCTCGGGCTCGACTACGTCTATACCGATCTGCTCCCGCAGGAGAAGGTCGAAAAGGTCGAAGCGCTGCTCACGGAGCTCGACCGGCACGGACGGCAGCAGGACAGGGCGGAACTCGCCTTCATCGGCGACGGCATCAACGACGCACCGGTGCTGGCCCGCGCGGATGTCGGCATCGCGATGGGCTCGATGGGCTCCGACGCCGCGATCGAAGCCGCAGATGTCGTCATCATGGACGACGACCTCACGCGCATCCCGATCGTCATCCGCATCGCCCGCCGCACCGTCGCCATCTCGACCCAGAACATCGTCTTCGCCCTCTTCGTGAAGATCCTCATCCTCGTGCTGACCGCCTTCGGCCTCACGAACATGTGGATCGCCGTCTTCGGAGACGTCGGCGTCGCCGTCCTCTGCATCCTGAACTCGATGCGACTGCTCACCATCAAGCGGACGATCTGAGAAAATAGCAGTGCTCGATTTTTACAGACAACACAGAAGTGTGAATGATGGAGATTCGTTATGGAAAATGAAGAGCTGAGGTTTGGAAGCATTGCCGACATCTACTATGCGCTCATAGGGGAGAAGATGCCGAAGCAGATGGATCTTCTCGATATTTGGTTTCCGAATCTGGTCATCGCCGTGGATGAATCGGATGGAAATACGAAGGTGCCGGCCGAATATAAGGATCTGGAGTATAAGATCCATGCGGTGCGCTATAAGGGCAGACTGTACTCCGGAGAAAGTAAACGGGTATCGCAGATTCTGGGCAGGCTGACAGGGACCGCCGCGGGAAATAAGGAGAAGGAGCGGAAAACAGCAGAGCTGATCCAGAAGCATGTCGTGGAACAGTTTATCGTCGATATGGAGCTGACGTCGCGCCTGAAGGATCATGTGGACGAGCTCTTTCAGCGTCTGACGGATGATCAGCTGGAGGAGCTGTATCAGTTTCTGCTCGAGCATCTCTATGAGCTCATACATTATCGGAAAAGCCTCGATGACTATCATCGAAAAACAGAACCATTCCCGTTTGACGATGAAGTGTTTGACAGCATCCTCTATAATGCGGCGTATCAGATGAATCTGGAGTCCTATGAAGGGCTTCGCAATGCTTACCTGTGGCTTCTGACCGGAGGGCTTCTGCGAAATGAAACAGGGCGGATATTAAGAATGTACGACAGCTCGTTCATCGCCATTTATCGGCAGCAGGGAGCCACAGAAGATATCGAGGATAAGCTGAATTATTTATTTTATCCGGAGAATTATCACTCCTTTTATACGGGCGATGATCTCGAGAAGCAGTTCCCCGGCATCGAGTGGTACTGCGACCAGTGCAGAGCGCATCTGAATGAACAGGAAGGCTTCGACGATCATCTGCCGGAATGGACGTGCACACAGTGCGGATACATAAACCCGATCGGCATCGACCAGATCTATGAGACCGAAGAAGACTATCGACATGGCGTGCGTAAAGTAGATTACGTGGATTTCGCACATGCTATCGACGAGCGGCGGAAGGAAATCGAAGAAGAGAAAAACAAAAAATCATGATCCTGCCTTTGACAGTAGAAGTGTCAAAAAAGTCCTGGGACTGGCTCTACGAGCCGGTTCCAGGACTTTTCTGCTTTTTCGCGAAGTGCGTAATTTCCTGTTGATTTTCGTCCCTTGTCCGTTTGCCTTCCTCTGTTACCGTCTTTTTATCGCATGGATTTTTGGAAAAAACTTGGGCATATAAATGAAGTGTTCCCCAGGGTACTCTATGTACAGGAGGGGAACAGAATGGAAAACAGAGGAGAAACGTACAGGAAAGAAGAAAAGCTCTATACGGTTGGCGAAGTCTGCGGGCAGATGGGTATAACCAGAAAAACGCTCTTCTATTATGACCGGATCGGACTGCTGAAGCCGTCCGAAAGAGTTTCCTCGCAGCAGGCGAAGCTGTATGACAGCGAGAAAATCGCACGACTTCAATGCATTTTGCAGTATCGAGAGGCCGGGCTCCGCATTTCGGAAATCAGAGAGCTTCTCGACGATCTAAATGTACATCGTCTAAGTATTCTACAGTCGGCGATGACGCGTCTTCAAAAAGAGCGGGATGGTGTGGAACAGGAAATCGTCAATCTGACAAAGCTGATTGAAGCAGAAAAACGTGCAACTTTATCATGACGTATGTCCTTGACCGTTCCGTGGGGAACGGTGTCATAGTAAAGCCGGATACTTACAGAGAAATCTGCGAGTACCCACCAGTTTATTTTACCAGAGTTTCTGCGGACAATGCAGGAAACGTAAGAACAGCAAAGAAGGGGGATTATGATGGCTTTTTGTAAACAGTGTGGAAGTGAACTTGAAAATGGTGTGAAATTCTGCCCGAAATGTGGCGCAGCGGTCGAAAGTGATGTAGCGACTAATCCCGCACCGCCGATCGCTTCTGAATCCCGGCAGCAGCCGGAGGTAAAAGTGAAATCAGCTGATGCAGGGCATGGGCTCGCGATCGGCAGCCTGGTGTGCGGCATCATCGGCATCGTCTTATGGTTTTTCGGATATACCTGCCTCATTTCCGTCGTTCTGGGCATCGTGGGACTGGTACTGGCCGGAAATGCGAAGAAGGAAGGAAACACAGAGGGCATCCGAACCGCAGGTTTCATCGTATCCCTGATTGCCATGATTATCGGCATCATCATTACGCTCTATCTCTGCCTGGTCGTAGCCCTGGTGGGAACCGCCGTCAATGGCATTTTCAGTATTCTTCAGTGAATCAAAACCGGAGCGGATGGCCGCTTATGCAGAATACTGAATCTTATACAAACTGTATTCAGGTATACAGAAACCTGCCTTTTAAAAAGCTCTAGCATATAGAGCCGGAGGCATGGATTCTTTTACCATATCAGTTGTGGTGAGACGACGAAAAGTTTCGCCCAACCTCCTTTCAGGCGGAGCAGTAACAAAACACTGCTCCGCTTTTTGTAACGGTAGATTTTCTCCTTTTTTTCTTCTGCTTCAGAGTTAAAATAAATATGACATGCAATGATGAATATCAGCACAAGGTGGAGGAATAAAGATGTTTGGTGCATTCGGCATTTTCAGTATGGTTGTAGTTATTTTTCTGATGATTCTTATGTTTAAGCTTACGCTGTTTACATTTCGTGTCGTCGGAAAGGTGATCGGATGGGTCTGGGGGATCCTCGGATGGCTGATCGTCGGCATCCTGGCGGTGAGCGTATGTGGACTTGCAGTGATTTTCCTGCCAATCATCCTGGTCGTCGGACTGTTCTCGATTTTTATGGCGATCGCATCCTAGTGCTTAGCTGGTGAAAAGGAAGAGGGGTTATGAACACATATAATAATCACGAAATCGTTGAATCCATGGACGATATGGAGCTGAATTCACTTGTGACTATATCTTCACAGGATAGTGAAAATGGGATTCTGAACCATACGGCGTTCGGTATTCCTGTTGCGGAGCTGTCAACATTGGGAGCGGGTATTTCCTCGCTTGTGCCGTCGTTCCGTACGGTGACACAGACGATGTCTATTCCTGTAGATGGACTTTATAAGCTTGCCAATGCAGCACCGGGAGACACGCTGAAGATGGCTCGTAATGGCAACGCCTGGGGTGCGCTTAAAACCGCTGACGGTGGTTCGAAGATGCTGCAGCTCAAACAGGCGGGGGCTTTGTCGGCCAATACGCAGGCGGTGGCCGCCTTTAATCCGGCAACGATGATGATGGCCGCAGCGCTGTATTCGATTGAAAAGGACTTATCGGAAATAAGCGAAACACAGAAGAAGATCCTTTCATTCCTCGAAGCGGAAAATGAATCCCAGATCGAAGCGGATGTAGATTCTTTGACGAACATCGCAGCTAACTACAAATATACCTGGGATAATGAGGTCTCCGTTGCAGGAAACCATAAGCTGGCGCTGGATATTCAGAACCGAGCCAGAAAAAATATCCGTCTGTATGCGAAGCAGATAGCGGATACGATTTCAGCGAAACACATGATTGTGGCGCAGAAAGACATTGATCGAGCGCTGGCGGATCTGGAAAAGAAGTTTAAGTACTATAGGCTATCCTTGTTTACATTTTCGCTGGCATCCTTGATGGGAATCATGTTAAGCGGCAATTTCGAGGAAGAATATATCGATAAGATAAAGGCGGAAATAGAAGCACTGTCGGATTCCTACCGTGAGCAGTTTGAAAAGGGTTCTCTCTATCTGGAGAGACTGGGCAATGCTGGCGCTGAGACAGCCATCGTAAAACGAGTCGCTTCGACGGGTAAAACGCTTGGAAAATTCATCGGAAGCATTCCGGTGGTCAAAGAAGGTTCTGTGGATGAATTTCTTCAGGAAAAAGGTGAGTTGCTACAGAATAAAGCAAACGAGAGAGAAATGAAGGCGATCAGCACATTTTCTGCGTTAAGCAATCCTGGAACCAGAGTGTTTGTAAACAAAATGGAGGATATGATTCAGATCTATAACCATACCTCCAGTATTTGCGTGGATAAGCAGAACATATATCTTATCGCGTGAAATGCGCCCGGCCTGCTTCTCGATTTTAATGGCAATCGCATCATAGGATGCGATCGTCTGTTTTTTCGAAGCGGTAGTGCTGCTTGATCTCCGGGTACTTCTCATGATCGACTTCTTCCATGAACATGTCGTACGGACGCGCGAAGAGGCCCATTTCCTCAAAAAACGGTTTTACAATAAAAGTTTTTCTGATTAGAAAGTAAAAACTATCGACCATAGCAAAGTTTTTCTCAATATTCAGTAAAAACTATCGATTAAATCGGAGTTTTTAGTTATACTTGTAAAAAAGGAGAAGATGCCATGATCGTTAGACCTTACTATTTAGATATACTGAGAACCTATCGGAATGTTCCTCTGGTGAAGATACTTGCCGGCATCCGCCGTTGCGGAAAATCGACCATTCTGGATATGCTGAGAGATGACCTGATCGGCAGTGGTATTGCGGCCGACCATGTGATCCAGCGGCGCTATACTTCGGAGGCGCTGGATGACAGCATGACCGCGAAGCAGATGTACCAGGATATAAAGGAGAAAATGAGCGACGGTGAACGCTACTATCTGCTGCTGGATGAGGTGCAGGAAGTGGATGGCTGGGAAAGAGCAGTCAACAGTCTGCTGGAGGATTTTAATACCGACATTTATGTCACTGGCTCCAATTCCAGGCTGATGTCCAGTGAGATCTCCACATACCTGACAGGACGCTACATATCTATTCCTGTTTTTACGCTGTCTTTTGAAGAATATCTGGAGTTTAAGAAGGACAGCGGTCGCACGCCGAAAGAGCTTTTAAACGAGTATATCCGCATGGGTGGATTCCCGATCGTCGCACTCGGAAACTTCGATGAGCGTTCGGCATATCAGATTGTCGAAGGAATCTATAATTCTGTAATCACAAGTGACATCACCAGGCGACATCATATCGCGAACTTCGATCTGTTCAACCGTGTGGTGAAGTATGTAGTGGAAAATGTCGGAAAGACCTTCTCGGCCAATGCCATCGTGAAATTCATGAAAGGTGAAGGACGCTCCCTTTCAGTGGAAAATGTCTATAACTATCTAGAGTGGCTGGAAAAGGCGTTCGTAATCTATCGCTGCCAGCGATACGATATGCAGGGAAAGACTGTACTGAAAACCCAGGAGAAGTTCTATCTTGCTGATGCGTCCCTCAAATACTGTATGATGGGCTTCAATCCGAAATCCGTTGCCGCCATGCTGGAAAACATCGTGTACTTCGAGCTTCGGCGCAAGGGCTATGATGTTTATATTGGAAAAAATGCCACCAAAGAGATCGATTTTGTGGCCGTGCGGCGGGACGAACGGATCTATGTTCAGGTGTGTCGCAATCTGCCGGAGGACTCCGAGCGAGAGCTTACCAACCTGCTTGAGATCAAAGATCATTATCCAAAATATGTTGTCACGCTGGACGAGCTGGCTACAGGCAATATCAATGGCGTCCGGATCGTTCATCTTGCGGATTTCCTGCTGAGCGAGGATTATTAACTGCTCGGTCTTCTGTATGTTGATTTATAAGGCGATCGCATCATAAGATGCGATCGTCTGTTTGGTTCCAGCCAAAAAAACCACCTGTTTGACAGGTGGTTCCGAGTTCGGCTTT
>ERZ1034980.1584-NODE-1584-length-13311-cov-13.354934_pt1 | contig 13311 bp, 12 predicted proteins | sample MGYA00520622_ERZ1034980 | MGnify/ENA primary metagenome ERZ1034980 (study PRJEB33766, sample SAMN09781791) | gut metagenome | biome: gut microbiome | host: Homo sapiens | place: Madagascar | study: EMG produced TPA metagenomics assembly of the PRJNA485056 data... | reverse complement strand
AGCTAATAAAAATGTAACCTGTATAAGTCCGACCATCAAACCAACTTCACACATCTTTCCGAAAAACTTTAATTTTCTTGAAAGAAAGATATGGGTATGATATACTTCTATTATAGAAATCTATGGAGAAAAATACAGATGAAACGTGAATTATTACTCGAGAAAATTGACCAGCTCAAAGAAATCATGCCTTGGTATGTTTTGGATTACTATCAGTCAAAATTATCGGTGCCTTATAGCTTTACGACGCTTTATGAATACCTCAAGGAATATCGTCGTTTTTTGGAATGGCTGATTGATTCTGGCATCTCGGATGCTGGAAAAATTGCTGACGTTGATTTGGAGACGCTGGAAAATCTGTCTAAGAAAGACATGGAATCTTTCGTTTTGTATTTGAGAGAACGTCCTTTGCTGAATGCTAACACAACGCAAAACGGGGTTTCACAGACAACCATCAATCGGACTTTGTCAGCTTTATCTAGTCTCTTCAAATATCTTACCGAGGAGGTTGAAAATACTGATGGTGAGCCTTATTTTTACCGAAATGTCATGAAAAAAATAGCAACCAAGAAGAAAAAAGAAACCTTGGCTGCACGTGCTGAAAATATTAAACAAAAACTCTTCTTAGGTGATGAAACCATGGAGTTCTTGGAGTATATCGATTGTGAGTATGAAAACAAGCTCTCTAAACGCGCCCTGTCATCTTTCAAGAAAAATAAAGAACGCGACTTGGCCATTGTGGCACTACTTCTCGCTTCTGGCGTTCGTCTGTCCGAGGCTGTCAATCTGGATGTGAAAGACTTGCATATGAATATGATGGTTATCGATGTTACCAGAAAAGGTGGCAAACGTGATTCGGTCAACGTTGCCGGCTTTGCCAAGCCCTATCTGGAAAACTACCTCAGCATCCGAAAAGCCCGTTACAAGGCTGAAAAGCAGGATGTTGCCCTCTTTCTATCCGAATACCGTGGTGTTCCCAATCGCATGGATGCTTCTTCTATTGAAAAAATGGTTGGCAAATATTCGCAGGACTTCAAGATTCGTGTGACCCCGCACAAGCTCCGCCACACCCTTGCTACCCGTCTCTACGACGCGACTAAATCGCAGGTACTGGTCAGCCATCAGCTCGGTCATGCTTCCACCCAAGTCACCGACCTCTATACCCATATCGTCAACGATGAGCAAAAGAATGCTCTCGATAAGCTCTAATCAGCGCAACGATTTTTGAAGAATGCTGACGCTCGTCCCTTGCCCAACTCGGCTTTGAACTTGAATAGTGAGGTTAAGCTGGTCCAGCACTTGTTTAGTCATGTAAAGTCCAAGTCCAGTCGCCTTCTTGTCCTCGTGACCGTTGTAGCCAGTGAAGCCCTCCTCAAAAATACGAGGCAGGTCTTCTTCCAAAATGCCAATCCCCTTGTCAGCAATCACAATACTGCTATCCGTCATGCGGATGTTCAGACTCGACTGAGGGTTAGAGTATTTGACGGCGTTGTCTAGGATTTGTGAAATAGCAAAGCTGAGCCATTTTTTATCGGTCTTTAGGAGCCATTCTCCCTCAATATCAATGGATAGGTGCTTAACCAGAAAGGCGATGCGGTACTTCTTGACCAAATCGGTGACAATCTCACGGACGGAGCATTCTTCAAAACGAAAATCGTCCTTGTTTTGATTAAATTTGAGATAGGTCAAGAGTGTGTCAATGTAATTGCCCAAACGTAGGAGCTGCTGGCGCACTTCTCGGCTGTCCATCTGGTCAGTCTGTGCCATGAGAGAGAGGGCAGATAGGGGCACCTTCATCTGATGAGACCACATCTTGATGAGGTCCTGCTGCTGCTTCAACTGCTCCTTGATGTCTGACAGCAACTGATTATCACTGTCTTTCAGATGACTAATGAGCTGCTGGTAGACCAACTCCGACGGTGAATGGAGCTCTGCCAATTCGTCAAGATAGATAAAATCGTGGAGTATCTGCATCTTCTTCCTGAATTTGATAAAAAACGCCATGCTAATCATGATTAGAAATGTCAGATTAAAGAGGATACTCATGCCAAAATAGGACATGGGCAGGCGGTAAAGGTAAAAGGTCAGCCAGTAGGTCCCCGACATGACCAGATAGGTCAGATACCAAGCTCGGTATTCAATCAAAAACGTCCAAATCATTTGAGTAGGTAGCCAACTCCTCTCACGGTATGAATGCGGTCAAAGCCCAGTGGCATGACCTTCTTGCGTAGGCGAGTCATGTTGACGCTGAGGGTGTTTTGGTCGATAAAACTCTCATTTTCCCAGAGTTTCTCCAGCAAGTCTTCCTTGGAGACCACTTGATTGATGTGGGCAAAGAGAATGGTCAGAATCTTGTTCTCCGTTGGCGACAAGGTGACCCGCTCAGCCCCATTTGACAAGACCCCATCACGACTAAGGCTAAACTGGTCCAAGTGGTACTCGTCGGTGACAAACTGCTGGACGCGTCGCAAGAAGGCTGAAATCTTGGCGTCTAGGATAGTCAGTGAGAAGGGCTTAGAAATAAAGTCGTCGCCACCCATGTTGAGCGCCATGACCATATCCATCTCGTCGTCGCTGGACGAAATGAAAATAATAGGCATAGTGGACTGCTTGCGAATCTGAGTCGTCCAGTAAAAGCCATTAAAATAGGGAAGCGTAATATCCATGAGGATGAGGTCGGGCTTGAGCGCCTCCGCTTCTCTGCTGATATTGCGAAAATTGCTGACGCTAGCCACCTGATAAGTCTTAGACAGGTGGTTTTTTAGGAGGTCAACGATGGTCTCGTCGTCCTCAACGATATAAATCATTTCCTTTTTCATCATAAATTCATTTTACCAAAAAAGTGGCGAAAAATCGCCACTCAGTCTGCCTTTCAATAGGTTAATGCACCGTGTGTCTCTCATCAGAACCGAAGGTCGTTCTTATCAGTTCGCCGTGCAACTGACGAGTTTCATTCAGATTGAGGTCAGTGCATCGTGTATCTGGACTGTCCGACGTATCATTCTAGTCAATGCACAGTGCGTTTAGATTGTTCAACATGTCATTCTGGAAATTCCTCGGGGGTTTTGCTTGTCCGACATGTGGTTCTGGTCAATTCCCCGAGGGACTGGACTATCTTTCGATAATTTTATAGTAAGTTCTGCTGGTTAGCTTGTAGATACCGAAGTAAATGAGCAAAATAGCAAGGATTGTCACTGCGCTGACGGTATAGATGAGGTTGTCGCTTTGGACGCCGAAAGCATAGAGTAGGGATTTTAAAATCGGCAAAGCGAAGATAAAGTGAAGGATAGCCATGGCTAAAGGTAGAAAGAAAACAAAGATAATTTGTGAATTGATAGTCTTCTTGACCTGCTTGAGGCTCATCCCAACTTCCTGCAAAATCCTGTAAGACTCCTTGTCCTGCTCGCCCTCAGACAGTTGTTTGTAGTAGATAATCAAGGCTGCGCCCAGTAGGAAGGAACCCCCTAGAAGAAAACCAACAAAGAGGAAGCCACCGGTCATCTTGAGAAACTCCTCACGGCTGTTTTCTTGGTTGTAATAGATGATAGCTCCGCCATTTTCGTCTGAAGCGATAGTTCCATTGCTCTTGCTAGCAATCTTGAGGAATTTCGCTTCCTTAGCTTTACTTAGGTCACCGAAAACCACACTCGTTTGTGAAGCTTGTAACTGAACTTGTTGTTTATAGCTAGTCAATAAGTCTGAAGCCACCTGACTGTTAGCAACGACAATCATCATTGCCCCTGGCAAACCTGTATTATTGCCGCGCATATGACTAGCTGTCTTGATTTGGTAAACATTTTGATAATCTTTGCCTAACCAAGATAAAGTTTTGAAGGCTTGAGGATGTGTGTTGTCGTAGTAATAGACTGCCACTTGATTTTCTGACAAGTTTGGTAGTTTATTACCTAGATTTTTGAAATCGTCTTGAGTGACAACTTGTAGAGCTGTCATATTAGAGACCTTCTTAAGAAGAGCCTTTTTATTACCGAGAGATTGATTCTCAAGGACTAAGGTTTGATGAGATTTCTTTGAAAGATTGACACCGTAAGTATAGTAAGAATACCGCATGAGTGACTTGGCATCTTTTCCAAGAGGTTTTTCAATATAGTTCTTAATAAGTGCATCTGCTTCTTCTTTGCTAGTCGCATTAATGACTTCAAAAACAGAAGACTTAGGAAATTGGTCCTTAATAAGATTGTTAGTATTAGTATAAGTGGCTACCGTTGAAAAAATGGTCACAAAGGCCATGATGGCTAGCAGGGTGATGTTGGCAAGTCCTACCGCATTTTGCTTCATGCGGAAAATCATCTGCGAGGTATTGACGAAATGCTCGGGTTGGTAGAAGTATTTTTTATTTCTACGACGAGCCTTCAAATACCAGGTTGTAAAACTGATATAGAAAAGGTAAGTCCCAAAAATCACCGCCAAGATAGCTTGGAAGAATTTTCCAATAGCTGCGAGAACATTACTATTGCCAGAAGAAAGTGACAAGTGATAACCGTAAGCAAGAGCAAGTAAAGCAAGCACCGCTAGGATAAGATTTCCCTTAGGCTCACGTTCGCCCTGACTTTGATTCTTAAAGAGGTTAAGGGCTGAAGTCCGCCCGAGCTTTTGGATATTGACAAGCTCAAGCCCCGCAAAGATAACAGCGAAAAGACCGGTATTGATGAAAAATGGCTGAGCTGTCAGTGAAAAGTGCAAGTCCCTGTAGTTGATGATGTTGACGAAAATCAGATAGAAGAAATTCGAGAAAATACCACTAAAGACGACACCCAGAAGAACGGTAATCACATAGATAGCCAAGAGTTCAAGACTAGCCACGCGGATAATCTGACTCTTATTCATGCCAAGAATGTTATAGAGCCCGAACTCCTGATTACGCTGCTTGAGGAGAAAGTTGTAGCTGTAAAGACAGAGAATGGCTGTCAGGATAGCCAAGACAATGTAGGCCAGCCCTAAAGCCATTTGACCCGTCCCCATAGAAGCAGCCATAGGACTCATTCCCAGCAGGAGCGTGATATTACAGAAAACAAAGGTGGTCACACCCACGAGGAAAAATGGAGCAAAGTATTTGAAGGAATGCTTTAAATTGTTGAAAGCTAGTTTGAGGTAGAACATCCTACTCACCTCCTAACAGAGCTGTCATGGTCAATGAAATATCCTTGCTGAACTCTTGATTGGTCTTGTTACCACGGTAAATCTGGTGGAAAATACGACCGTCTTTGATGAAGAGCACGCGCTTGGCATGACTGGCTGCATTGGCAGAGTGGGTTACCATGAGAATGGTTTGTCCGTCTGCATTGATGGTCTCAAAAAGATTGAGCAGGTCTTCCGAATTACGATAGTCCAGCGCAGCCGTTGGTTCATCAGCCAGAAGAATCTGAGGATTGGTAATCAGACTGCGTGCGATGGCCACGCGCTGCTTTTGCCCACCAGACAATTCAAAGGGACGCTTTTCAAGCAAGTCTTGGATACGCAATTTTGGCGCGATAGCTTGCAGACGACTGTCCATTTCCTTGTAACCCTTGCGCGCTAAGACCAGCGGCAGAAAAATATTATCTCTGACATTGAGCGTGTCGAGTAGATTGAAATCTTGGAAAACGAAGCCCAGATTTTTAAGACGAAAATCAGCTAGCTTACTTTCCTTGATTTTGGTGATGTCGTCCCCGTTTAAGAGGACAGACCCCTTGGTTGGCTTCTCCAAGGTTGCTAGGATATTGAGCAAGGTAGTCTTCCCTGAACCTGATTCCCCCATGATAGCGATGAATTCGCCCTCTTCGACTTTAAAGTCTACATCTTGCAGGGCATTGGTCACTTCCTTTGAAAAGCGCGTGCGAAAAACTTTCTCTAAATGATTGATTTCTAGTAACATAATTTTCTCCTTTTTCTATTATAGCTTATTTTAGAGTTTGCGTAAGCCAAGATTGGGCTTGGGTTAGAGCGTCGTCTGTTCCCACATCTGGTTGGATAGCCTGGTTCTCGTAAACCTTACCAGAGCGAGCAATGACACGTCCAGTTGTTAATTGGAGCAAGGCACCATCATAAAGTCTGACTACCGTGTTGCAGGTCGTATAGCCAGCTGATGGCTTGCCAAAGATTTTGACATTGTCTAGACCTTGAAAAGCAAGGGCAGTCATTTCAGCCGATGAAGCCGTTTGGTCATTGATTATCAGAGCCACAGGAACCTTGATTTTCTCTATCTTCTCGGGTAAGTCGACGGTTCTTTTATTACCATCCCTATCTTCAAAAGTGAAGAGTGTGTCATTAGGTAAAAGTCTGGACAGACCAGAAAGCATAGGCATCATATTGCCACCACGGTTATCCGCAAGGTCAACGATGACAGCCTTGAAATTTTCCTTAGCCAAAGCGCTATCTAAAATCTTGATATAGTTTCTATTATTGTTTGAATCGCCAAAAGTATGTGTCGGCACTTTCAAATATAAAATATTACTGTCGACTAGCTTGGTTTGCGGAAGCTGATTCTCACGAACATCTTCATTTGCTTTGTTAGCAGAGATAAAATCTGAATGCTTGCCTCCAGCAACTTTGACCAATTTCTCTAAAGTATCGTAGGTATCTTTGTAAGTCTTGGCAGACTTAATTTGTCTGATTGCCTTTGCTTCTTCTCGATCCCACTTCTCTCCTTGAGCATAGAGTCCAAGTTTTTCCATGCGGCTGATAGCAAACTTACCATAAGCCTGCGGAGACGGAGGGAGAATCCAGACCCCAAAATTAGGTCCGTAACGATAAAGTCTATAGCAAAGCAGTGACAGAAAAACTATTCCGATAACAGCTAATATTTTCAAAACATTCTTCATAACCGACTCCCATTTCCAATAGTATCGAGAAAAGCGACAGCCTTATAAATTCCAAAACCAACAAATACCAGCACAGCCAAGCACAACCACAGCAGGATATTGATGTAAAAATGAAGGGCTTCTTTTAGCAAGACGGTAGTCATCACACTTCCTCCTTTTCATACTTTATTTTACTGGAAAATAGCTGGCGCAATCTTACAGTATCTCTCCCTAATCTTACAATCCTGTAAGGTTTTTACTTCGAGACTCCCCACATTTCTGATATAATACTCTTCAAGATTACCTCAAAGGAAGATAAATATGGCAAACAAAACACGCAAATGGACCAAGTCCCTGGGCACAGTCGGAAAGCTCATCTCCGTCATCCCTGACACAACCGAAATCATTGGCAAAGCTATCGACAACACGCGCCCCATCATCGAAAAAGAGCTAGAGCGCCGTCAAGAGTATAAACAATCCTTCACGCAGCTGGATGACGTTGTCCACCTCCCCGTCGCAGAAGCTAGACAACACCTGGAAAGCAAGGGATTCGTTGTCGCTTGTATCCTAGCCACCCCTCATGTCAAATGGGCTAGCGCTAAGGACCATCAAGTCGTCAAGATGTCCCCAAAATCAAGCAAAGTTAAAATTGGCTCTCTCATCAAGCTCTACTATGTCACCGATACTGTCATCACAGGCAGCAAACAACTCTTAGTAGAAAAACAAGAGCGCCAGGCACAACTACAAAATAAAGCAACCGATATCCTCAAAAGCCCTAAGAACCTATTTAAGAAGATACAAAAAACTGACTAGTCGCCTATTGACCAGTCAGTTTTTGTCATATTAGTAATTCAAATACCCATCCAAATCTTTCAAAGCACGCATAGCAATAGCTTCATAGCGTTCTTTCTTATCGCGGATACGGGGACCTTCCAGTTCTTTGATAATGCCGAAGTTGACATTCATCGGTTGGAAGTGTTTGCTTTCCGTGTGGGTGATGTAGTGGGGGAGTGAACCGATGGCTGTTGTCTCTGGGAAGATGACTTCGCCTTCACCTTTGAAGCGACGAACGGCATTGATACCAGCCACAAGTCCGCTGGCAGCTGATTCCACATAACCTTCCACGCCAGTCATTTGACCCGCGAAGAAAAGATTTGGATTCTTACGAGTGGCAAAAGTTGGATTGAGAAGGTTTGGTGAGTCCATGTAAGAATTGCGGTGCATAACACCATAACGGACAAACTCCGCATTTTCAAGACCTGAAATCATTTGGAAGACACGCTTTTGCTCGCCCCATTTCAAGTGCGTTTGGAAACCAACGATATTATAGAGCGAACCCGCTGCATTGTCTTGGCGCAATTGCACAACCGCATATGGTGTTTTAAAGTCGCCGTCGCGTGGGCCTTTATAGTCTTCTGGATATTCCAAACCAACTGGCTTCATTGGACCATACAACATGGTCTTAACCCCGCGCTTAGCCATGACTTCAATCGGCATACAGCCTTCAAAGTACTTCTCTTTCTCAAAAGAATTAAGCGGAGCTTCTTCAGCATTGATAAGGGCTTCCTGAAAGGCTAAAAACTCTTCCTTGGTCATTGGGCAGTTAAGGTAGGCTGCTTCTCCCTTGTCGTAGCGAGATTTGAGGTAAACCTTGTCCATATCGATAGTGTTGACGTCAACAATAGGAGCCGCCGCATCGTAGAAGTAAAAGCCATCACCACCATTGAGTTCGTGAATTTTAGCCGCCAAGCTGTCGCTGGTCAATGGACCAGTCGCGATAACCGTGATTGCATCTTCTGGAATGTCCGTGATTTCGCTACGCACCACTTCAATCAATGGATGATTGTGCAATTCAGCAGTCACTGCTTCTGCATAACCTTCGCGGTCAACTGCCATAGCACCACCAGCTGGCACACGGTGTTCCTCACCATTACGCATGATGATAGAATCCAAACGACGCATTTCTTCTTTCAGCAAACCAACTGCATTTGTTAAAGAGTCTCCACGGAAGGAATTTGAACAAACCAATTCCGCAAAATTAGCTGTTTTGTGTTGTGGTGTTGGTTTAACCCCACGCATTTCGTAAAGTTTAACCTTGATACCGCGTTTAGCGATTTGGTAAGCCGCTTCAGAACCAGCCAAGCCAGCCCCGATGACATTGATGTAATCAACAGATTGAGACATGAAACTAATACCTCTTTGGGACCAAGTCCCTCAAATCTTTCTTAAAATATAATAACCTCTCCATTATACCATAGAGAGGTTATTTAATCATTAAAATAAAAGTGGCTCGAGTTAAAACTAATTATTTTCCAAATAAAACTCAAAACGGTCACCAACATACTGGCTGTGCACGTATTCGAAGGGACATCCATCTGTAAAATAGGACACCTGTGTCAAAGCAAGTACTGCATGACCTTTTTCAATCCCTAAATAATTTGCCACGCGCTCGCTTGCTGATTTAGCATAAATCGTCTGCTGGCTCTTACCAATCGCGTAGCCGTTATCCGTTAACGTTTGGAAGAAATGCTCTGTAATCTCTTCGCGAGCAAATGACTTGATAAGCCTTTCTGGGATAGAGGCGACTTCAAAAACCAAAGGCACATTATCTGCGTAACGTACGCGCTCCATTCTGATAACATAATCGGTTGGTTTCAGTTGTAATCTCTTGATTTCTGTATCGTTTGCAATCTTACGTTGATAGGAAATCACTTTGCTAGATGGTGTCTTACCCTGGGAACTCACGATTTCAGTAAAACTAGTCGTCCCGCGCATTTTTTCTTGAACTCGGTGACTAGCGACATAGGTTCCGCTACCGACTCGGCGCTCCAAAATTCCCTCATCAACCAACAAAGTCACTGCCTGACGCAAGGTCATGCGACTTACTGCATATTGCTCTGCCAAATCACGCTCACTCGGAAGGCGTTGCCCAATCTGCCAACGTTCCATATCAATTTCTTTTTTGATGGCGTCATGAATTTTGATATAAGTTGGAATTTCCACGCTGCTCCCTCCGATTTTCTTTGGTGCTACTATTTTATCATATTCTTGATGAGAATAGTTTTGAGCTTAGTTGTAAGTATTATTGCTTAGAGTAACCTGAGTAGAGGTGCTTGGGAAATGGATAGGGTCAAACATCCAATCATTAGCCCTTTCCACATATCGTGACACTAAGCTAGCTGTAAAGGTGTTATTGGCAACAAGAATTGCCCCAACATCTGATGAGTGTTGACCAAGAGTTGCGCCGTAAGCAACCAGCTGACCTGAAGCGTTATAGTATGGTAAAAATTTATTATTAGCTATTGTGATGTTGTTACTTAAATGCTTAGTAGCATTGTTGGTGACATAGTTGGAATCTTTATTTTTTAACAAATTAGCATCCCATACACCTGTATTTTCAGCATTATCCAATTGAATAGCTTCCGCATAGTAATCATGAGCATTATTATCAATTGGTTGAGTCGTGCTATTGGTCAAATCTGGCGCATAGCCGATGAATTGATTCCCGTTAAATACAGAATTTTGCAGACCGCCCAAATCGAAAATATGACTCCCCTTCTTCTGAACCATCGTAAAGGTATTATTGTCAATCTCCCAATTATCACCATGATCCGCCATAATCATAAAATGATCACCGTTCACCAAATCTTTCGCTCTGATATTAATATTTTTCATCGTGAAATTACTAACACCATCAACAGCATTTGGACCAGTCGCAAAACCGAACCAATACTCCGTCCCGTCAACAATAAGGGTCGTATTGTCACCAATCAAAGTCGTATCAGAAGCCAGTGTCACATAGTCAGAATCAGGATTCTTCGTGCCAATCGTGTACTCCCCACTTGGTAGTCCTAAGACTGTATTAGGATTGGAGCGAGCATAATCAAAGGCAGCTTTTAAAATGGCATTATTCTCAGAAGCAGAGCCTTTTTTCTTAAGTTTGACGTGATAGATATCAGACAAACCCTTCTCTCGAATATTCGTAAAGAGCCACTCGCCAACCTTGACATCATACTTATAGCCACCATCTTGACTTTGATAATTGTAATGAACCTTTTCCACCGTGACGACCTTGCCACGATAAGAAATCAGGCTATCTTGGTCCAAGTCAGTCTCCGCAGTTGAGGCAATTTGTAAGGTCTGCCCTTTCTTATATTTGGCCTTAGGTGCTTTCTGAAGATCCGACTCCTTGATTGCAGTTACCTTCTTTTTACCATAGGATACCGTGTATAAGACAGATTTTCCATCCTCAGAAAGGGCAGACGACTCGATACTACCGATCCATTGGCGATAGCCTTTTAACGACTTGCCCTTTCCATTAGTTTTGGCACTGGACTTCAGCCGAACCTTTTGCTTATTTTGATAGATGGCTTTTATTTTTTTCTGGGAAATGGCTGGCGCTTTAACCATACCTTTTATCACATCGAAACTATCTGTAACTGCTAGTAAGAGAATTAACCCACCAACCAAGCTCCCTAAAACAAACAACTCAACCGACCTAAATAGCCTCCTTCGACGATGTCTTCGTGTTCGCACGATTTCTCCTTTAATATTGTTCTACCTACTATTTTATCATAGACAAGAGCATTTTAAAAATCTATTTTGCCTATAATTTTACTGATAAATCTCTTAAAGTGTGTTAGAATAGTAGTGGTATAGCTAGTCTCTAGGCTTGCTAAAAAGAAAGGATAACAATGACTGATATTTCTACATTGAATGGTGTTCAAAAAATTATCGTTCTTGACTATGGTAGTCAGTACAATCAGCTAATTGCACGCCGTATTCGTGAATTTGGTGTATTTTCTGAATTGAAAAGTCACAAAATTTCTGCCGAAGAAGTCCGTGCAATCAACCCAATTGGTATCGTCTTATCTGGCGGACCAAACTCTGTTTACGCTGATGACGCCTTTGGTATAGACGAAGAGATTTTTGAATTAGGAATTCCAATCCTTGGAATTTGTTACGGTATGCAACTTATCACTCACAAACTAGGTGGTAAAGTTGTTCCCGCTGGTGAGGCTGGAAATCGTGAGTACGGCCAATCAACACTTCGCCTTCGTGCCGAATCTACTTTGTTTGCTAACACTCCTCAAGAACAACTTGTTTTGATGAGTCACGGCGATGCTGTCACTGAGATTCCAGAAGGCTTCCACTTGGTAGGAGACTCTGTTGACTGTCCATTTGCTGCCATGGAAAACACTGAGAAAAACTTCTACGGTATTCAATTCCACCCAGAAGTTCGTCACTCTGAGTACGGAAATGATATCCTCCGTAACTTTGCTATCAACATCTGTGGTGCGCGTGGCGACTGGTCAATGGATAACTTCATTGATATGCAAATCGCACAAATTCGAGAAACTGTAGGTGACCGCAAAGTTCTTCTTGGTCTATCAGGTGGCGTCGATTCATCAGTTGTTGGTGTCCTCCTTCACCGTGCCATCAGCGACCAATTGACCTGTATCTTTGTAGACCATGGACTTCTTCGTAAAAATGAAGGTGACCAAGTCATGGATATGCTTGGTGGCAAATTTGGGCTTAACATCATCCGTGTAGATGCTTCAAAACGCTTCTTGGACTTACTTGCTGGCGTTGATGACCCTGAGAAAAAACGTAAAATTATCGGTAACGAATTCGTTTATGTTTTCGATGACGAAGCAAGTAAACTTAAGGGTGTTGACTTCCTTGCTCAAGGAACACTGTATACAGATATCATCGAATCTGGTACAGAAACTGCCCAAACGATCAAATCACACCACAATGTTGGTGGTCTTCCAGAAGACATGCAATTTGAATTGATTGAACCACTTAATACACTCTTCAAAGATGAAGTTCGTGCACTTGGTACTGCACTTGGTATGCCTGATGAAGTCGTTTGGCGTCAACCATTCCCAGGACCAGGACTCGCTATCCGTGTTATGGGTGAAATCACTGAAGAAAAACTTGAAACCGTTCGCGAGTCTGATGCTATCCTTCGTGAAGAAATCGCCAAAGCTGGTCTTGAACGTGATGTTTGGCAATATTTCACTGTCAATACTGGCGTTCGTTCAGTTGGTGTTATGGGCGACGGTCGTACTTACGACTACACAATTGCCATTCGTGCCATCACTTCTATCGATGGAATGACAGCAGACTTTGCCCAACTTCCATGGGAAACCCTTAAGAAAATCTCAACACGTATCGTAAACGAAGTTGACCACGTCAACCGCATCGTTTACGATATCACAAGTAAACCACCAGCAACTGTTGAGTGGGAATGATTTATAAACATGATTTGAAGTGAAATGGTTGATTTAACAGCATTTTCAGTTGTTATAAAAGGTTAAAAATCAATCAAAATTGATTGGTTCCCCACCAAAAATCCCACCAGAAATATTCTGATGGGGATTTTTTTATATTAAATTTTATTCTTCTATTATTTGATGCTTTACTAACTTTCTTAATGCCTGGTTTTGAAAAAACAGTTCACAGTTGTTTTAAAGATAGAGTAAAACCACGTTTTCTTAGAACTAATTTT